>ERZ773221.3565-NODE-3565-length-10292-cov-3.646576_pt1 | contig 10292 bp, 10 predicted proteins | sample MGYA00580994_ERZ773221 | MGnify/ENA primary metagenome ERZ773221 (study PRJEB29015, sample SAMEA2737758) | human gut metagenome | biome: human gut; feature: human-associated habitat; material: faeces | place: China | collected 2012 ... | reverse complement strand
CGCGGCGGCCTTATCACAATCAGGGTTCGGGGAAAATCAGGTGCTTATTCAGCAGCCTTGGCAGCCTCGATCTGCTTGATCAGCTCGGGAACGACCTTGAACAGATCGCCCACGATGCCGTAGTCAGCAACACCGAAGATGGGTGCGCTCTCGTTCTTGTTGACAGCGATGATGCACTCGGAATCCTGCATACCAGCGGTGTGCTGGATGGCACCGGAAATGCCCAGAGCAACATAGATCTTGGGGTGGACCGTCTTACCGGTCTGACCGACCTGATGGTCAGCCGTCAGCCAGCCCGCGTCCACGACGGCACGGGAAGCGCCCACGACGCCGCCCATGAGCTCGGCGAGCTCGGTGGCGAGGGCAATGCCCTTCTCAACGTCCTTAGCGATACCGCGGCCGACGGAAACGACGACCTCAGCGCCGGTCAGGTCGACCATGGCGCGGGTGGCCTTGACGATCTCGAGCACCTTGGTGTGGACATCGCTCTCAGCCAGCTCAAACGCGGGGTGCAGAATCTCGACCTTCGCGGCCTTCGCGGCGTCGAACTCGCGCTTCTTCATCACGCCGGGGCGCACCGTCGCCATAGCGGGGCGGAAGCGCGGGCAGACAATCGTCGCCATCAGGTGACCGCCGAAGGCCGGACGGGTCATCTTCAGGTTCGTGCTGACGTCGAACATCTTCGTCTGGAAGTTGATCTTATCCACGTCCAGCGAGGAGCCGGTACGCAGGAAGTTGATATAGCCGTTCAGATCCACGTCGAGGTGGGTGCAGTCGGCGCACAGGCCCGTGTGCAGACGGGCGGCGCAGCGGGGCGCCAGATCACGGCCGATGTGGCTCGCGCCGAAGAGCAGGATCTCGGGATGGAACTCCTGCACGGCGTCGGAGATGACCTTGGTATAGGCGTCGGTTGTGAAGTCCTTCAGCAGGGGGCTGTTGTAGACATACACCTTGTCCGCGCCGTAGCCGCCGAGTTCCTTGGCGATGCCGTCGACGTTGTCGCCGAGCAGGATGCCGCCGAGCTCCACGCCCAGCTCATCGGCCAGCTTGCGACCCTCGGAAATCAGCTCAAAGGTGGTGGGCATCATCTTGCCCTGACGCTGCTCACAAAATACCCACACGCCGGAGAAGGCCTTGGGATCCGTGTTCATAAAAGTAGACATGTTTCGTTTCTCCCTTCTCAGATGATGTGCTTGGCGGTGAGGATGCCGAAGAGCTGATCCACGGCGTCCTTGCCGTCGCCCTCGAGCATCATGCCCACGCCCTTCTGGGGAGGCGTAAAGCTCTTATAGATGTTGGTGGGAGAACCCTTCAGGCCGATGGTATCGACCTCGATCAGGGGATCGTCCTTCAGGGCGTTGTAGTCCAGAATCTCGATCGGCTCCTTGTCGCAGTCCAGAATGCCGCGGATGGACATATAGCGGGGCTCGTTGAGCTCCTTGATGCACGTCAGCAGGCAGGGCGTCTGCACGGCGACGGTCATATAGCCGTCCTCAAGCATGCGCTTGACGGTGATGGTGTTGCCGTCCTTCTTGATGTCGGCCACATAGGAGACCTGGGGCAGGTCCAGCTTCTCGGCGATCTGGGGACCGACCTGCGCGGTATCACCGTCGATGGCCTGACGGCCGCAGAAGATGATATCGTCGGCGTCGACGCCGATGTTCTTGATGGCCGCGGCCAGGATCTGGGACGTCGCGAACGTATCGGAGCCGCCGAACTCACGGGCGGACACCAGCACGCCGCGGTCAACGCCCATGGCCTTCAGCTCGAGCAGCATGGCGGCCGCCGGCGGCGGGCCCATGGACACGGCGATGACGGGGCAGCCCAGCTGATCCTTCAGGGCCAGCGCGGCCTCAACGGCGTTCATATCGTCGGGGTTGATGATGGTCTGCATCGAGGCGCGGTCGAGGGTGCCGTCGGGATTGACGGCGACCTTGCCGGACGTATCGGGGACCTGCTTGACACACACAATGATTTTCATATTCTCAATCGCTCCTTTCCGCTCACTTCAGCAAATTGCCGGAGATGACCATCTGCTGGACCTGAGAGGTGCCCTCATAGATGGTGAACACGCGGCAGTCGCGGTACTTGCGCTCCACGGGATACTCCTTGATGAAGCCGTAGCCGCCGTGGATCTGGACAGCCTTGGCCGCAATCTCGTTGCACGTCTCGGAGGCATAGTACTTGGCCATAGAGCAGTACATGGAGGCCTTGGGATCATTCTTGTCCTTCATCTGAGCGGCGAGGTACACCAGCTCCTTGGCGGCGGTCAGCTTCGTCGCCATGTCGGCGATCATGAAGGCAATCGCCTGGTTCTTGCAGATGGGCTTGCCGAACTGGACGCGCTCCTTGGAGTACTTGATGGCCTCATCGAGGCAGCCCTGCGCGACACCGATGGACTGGGCGGAAACACCCAGACGGCCGCCGTCGAGCGTCTTCATCGCGTTGATGAAGCCCATGTTCTCCTTGCCGAGCATGTCGCTCTTGTGGACGCGGACGTCCTCGAGCACCACGTCGCTGGTGGGATAGCCGACGATGCCCATCTTCGCCTCGTGCTTACCGCAGGAGACGCCGGGGGCCTTCATGTCGATGACGAAGGCGGAGATGCCCTTGTTGCCCTTGGTCATGTCGGTCTTGGCATAGACGATGCAGTAGTCGGCGATGGGAGCGCCGGAGATGAAGCACTTACGGCCATTGAGGACGTAGTAGTCGCCGTCCTTCGTGGCGGTGGTGACCATGCTGCCCGCGTCGGAGCCGGCGCCCGGCTCGGTCAGCGCGAAGACGATCTTGATCTTGTTCTGCACGGCGGACACGAGATACTTCTCGAGCTGCTCCTTGGTGCCGGCCTGCATCAGGGGGCCGCCGCCGAGGGAGTTGGGGGTGTTGGCATAGAGGCTCGCCACCGCGGAAACGCGGGCGATCTCCTCGATCATAATCACATAGGCCAGCGTGTCCGCGCCTGCGCCGCCGTATTCACGGGGAATCTTCAGACCCAGAAAGCCGCACTTGGCCATCTTTTCCACGATCTCCTCGGGGAACTCGCCCGTTTCCTCGACACGGTCGAGCACCTCGGTCGTCAGTTCCGTCTCAGCGAACTGGCGCACGAGCTTACGGATCATTTCATGCTTTGCGTCGAAAATCATACTTTTCCTCCTGTTTTATCTGTTCAAACCGCGGCTTCGTTCAGCAGGGAATCTCGTGGCTGGACTTGCCGTCGGTCAGAATCTCGTAGATGCTGTTCACGCCGCACTCGGCCATCTGCTCGGCGGCCTCCTCGGTGAAGAACGCCATGTGCGGGGTGTGGTAGACGTTCACGAAGGAGCGCAGGTACTTCAGCTTGAAGTAGGGCATGCCGGGGGTGTGAATGATGTCCTCGTTGTGGGGAACATGGATGATGCCGGTCTCGCCGGGGAAGGCATCCATGAACAGGGCGGAGAACTTGCCGCTCTCAACGGCCTCGGTGATCGCGTCGATGTCGACGAGCTCGCCACGGGCGTTGTCGATGAAGACCACGCCGTCCTTCATCTTGGCGATGGCTTCCTTGTTGATCATGCCGGTCGTGCTGGGCAGCAGCGGGGTGTGGATCGTGATGATGTCGGACTCGCGATACAGCGTATCCAGATCCACATACTCGGCGTACTGGCGGACGGCGTCGTTCTCATAGACGTCGTTGGCCAGAATACGGCAGCCGAAGCCGGACAGGCACTTGATGACGGTAAAGCCGATCTTGCCGGTACCCATGACGCCGACGGTCATGGTACGCAGCTCGCGGCCCATCTTGCCCTTCAGGGTGAAGTCATTGTCATTGGTGTTGTAGAGTGCCTTCTTGTACTTGCGGATGCACATCAGAATGGCCATCACGGTGTACTCGGCAACGCCGTTGGGGGCGTAGGCGCCGTTGCACAGGCGGAAGCCCAGGGAGCGGGCGTAGTCACAGTTCATGTGGTTGTAGCCCACGCAGCGGCTCGCCAGCACCTTGACGCCGTAGCCCTTCAGCTCGTCGAGCACCTCGTTGCAGTAGTCGCTCTGGCCGAGGGTGGTCACGCCGTCACAGCCGGCGGCCATGCTGGCCGTGGTCTTGTCCAGATTCGCGGGGGTGGATACCAGCTCGATGTCATACTGCTTGCAAAGTCTTTCGATGACAGGCTTCTCGTCGGGTCTCACTTCATATGCAGCGATCTTCATGGTTCCTTTTTCTCCTTTCAGCTCTGCCCCGGGCCGGGATATGCCCGCCCGGCCCGGGGATCCTTTCTAATTCCTCAAATATTCCTCAAAATCCGCGCCCGTGCACGTGGGGTCTCAGTCCTTCAGTGCGGGGTCCATGGGCTGCGCCTCGCCGGCGGCGATCATCGCGGCCACCTGCTCGTCGGTGTAGCCCAGCTTCTTCAGGATGATCTCGGTCTGCTCGCCGAGATACGGCCCGCGGTTGTAGGGGGGCAGCTCCGTCTCCTCGAAGATGACGGGAGGACGCACCATCGTGCGCTTGGCGCCGTTGGGGTACTCCATCTCGTAGAAGCAGCCGGAGGCCCAGGCCTGCTTGTCGACGAGGAGCTGATCCCACGTCTGCGCGACCGCGTAGGGCAGGTCGTTCGCGTCCATCAGCTTGCACCACTCGTCGAGCGTGCGGCTGGCCATCTCCTTGACGAGGAAGTCATAGAACTCCTCGATGTTGGCCTGCAGGTTCGTCTGGGGATAGTAGCGCGGATCCTCGGCCAGCTCGGGGTGGCCGATGGCGCGCATGAAAATGGGATAGTGGCGGTTGTACTGCGGCATGGCGATCTGCAGCCACTTGCCGTCCTTCGTCTTATGCGCCACAACCAGCGGGTTCGGCAGCGTGCGGCGGGAGAGAGGATACTGCGTGGTGGGGTCGCCGTACTGGCTGGCCTGCAGGATCAGGGAGACGTCCCAGATGGCGCTGTGGAACAGGGAGACGACGACGCGGTCGCCGATACCCGTCTCACGGGCGCGGTACAGGGCCGCCAGCACGCCGGAGGCCAGATACATACCGACCTGATGGTCGCCGAAGCCGGCGATGGTCAGCATGGGCAGGGAGTCCTTGTCGAACAGGGTACCCAGCACGCCGCCGCGGGCGAAGAACGCCGTGAAGTCGAAGCCCGGCAGATCCTTGTCGGGACCCTTCTCGCCGTAGCCGGAGACGAAGCCGTAGACCAGCTTGGGGTATTTCGCGTGCAGCGTGTCATAGTCGAGAGCCGCCTTCTTCAGGGGGTTCTGGCGCCAGTTGGTGATGAAGATGTCCGCGCCGGCGATGAGCTTTTCCAGCGCCTCGCGGCCGGCGGCCGTCTTGGTGTTCAGGCAGACGCAGGTCTTGTTGGCATTTTCCAGATCGTAAGAGGTGTTCTCCTTCTGATCCTGCGGACGGCCCTCGTTCACGGCCGTATAGCGCAGGGGATCGCCCGCAGGGGCCTCAACCTTGATGACCTCGGCGCCCAGATCCGCCAGAAAGCGGGCGCAGCAGGGGGCGGCGATAAAGGTAGCCAGCTCGACGACCTTCACGCCCTCAAGGGGACGTTTCACTTCACTCATAAGTTATCCTCCTAATATTTCTATCCTCGGTGGGGATTGGTTTACATCATCAGCAGATCGCGGAAGGTCTCGAGGTTCGTGCGCACCTGCTCGAACTGGACCATCTGGCGGTCAACCTCGACGAGCGTCAGGGGAATGCCCGCGGCCTCGCAGGCCTTCTTGATCATGACATAGTCGAACTCCTCGGGGTCGCAGAACTTCGTCAGTACCACGAGCACGCCCTTCGCGCCGCGCTCCTTGGCGGTGTCGACGATCCACTTGACGCGGGGCTTATCCTGGTTGTACAGCACGGAGCAGTTGTCCATCGCGGCGAACTTGTCGGCGAGGGCCTGCAGCGCATCGTCCCCGGCGGGGACGTCGGTGCGGTACTGGCGGGACTGCGCGGCCACGTCGTCGGCCACGATGTGCATGCCCATCTCGTCGATGATGGCGTTCAGGGCGGGGGCGTCGGTCAGGATGCCGGAGATGACGATCGGGAGCTTCTCGGCGGCAGCCGGCCGCGCCTCGAGCTTCGCGATGAGCGCCTCAACCAGCTCGGTATGCTCCTCCTTGGTCATGAAGAACGCGCTCTTGAAGATGTCGCTGCGCTGGGCGGCGGTGATCTCCGGATGGACGGCCAGCAGCGCGTCGATCTTGCGCATGGCGGCGTTGTGGCGGTTATAGACGGCATTGGAAGCGGCAAGCTTCTCGTTGGAGAATGTGCCGCCGAGCTTCTCGAGGTCGCGGATCACGCGCTCGTAGCCGGCCTTGGTATAGGCCACGCCGTAGGCGGGCTTGCGGTTCTGGGGATAGGTCATGGGGATGAACGGGATGGACGGCACCGCGTACTTCCAGTTCTCGCCCACGGTCTTGAGTGTGTCGCACAGGGACGGAATCACGATGGCGCTCGCGCCCTCAAAGGCCCCGGTGATGCCCAGCTCCAGCAGGGACTGGACGATGGCGCACAGGAACGCGGGACAGTACTCCTTCGCGCGGTTGAGCTCCATATCGCCGCCCCACGCGCCCATGGGAACGAAGCCCATGGAGTGGATGATCTCCTCCGGCGTGTAGACCGGGGCGCAGAGGACGATCTTCTTGCCCTCGGCGAGGTACTTGTCCATCTGTGCGCGGGGAGAGGCAGCCACCTCGTGCATTTTCTTCAGGATCTCATTCATGACTTACTCTCCTTTCGCGGCCTTGTTGGCTTCCATAATTTCGGTCAGGCCCTGGACGCGGGTGTCGTACTGGGCCTCGGAGAAGTTGCGCGGATCCGCCTGGTCGCCGTCGAAGCTGGCCACGGGGATGTTGCACGCCTCACCGATCTGGCGGCTCATCTCATACATGAAGCCGCTCCAGAGCTTGCAGGAACGGTTCGTGTGGACCAGCAGGCCCTCGACGTGGTTGTCCTTGCAGAGCTTGATGCGCTTGTCGCGGGAGAGCTCGAGGTTGATGGCGTTGGGCACCTTGCAGTAGGCGCGGATCATGCCGTCGAAGCTGTCGTAGTCGAAGCCGAAGGCGTCGGCGTAGATCGTCGTGACCATGTTGATGCCGCGGGACTTCAGGCCCGTGGACGTCGCGCGCAGGTAGGGCCAGCAGGCGATACCCTCGAACATGATGCGGTGCTTCTCCTCCGTGCGGAAGGTGGAGGTGCCGTTCTTGTGGTTGTCCTCATACTCCTTGAGCAGCGTCTCCATCGCCTCGCCGGCGCTGGCCTTGCCGCGGGCCGTGACCATGACAGCCATGTGGTTGAGCAGGTCGAAGCCGTTGAACGGGGACGGGACATACTTGGCGCAGCTCGTCGCGGCCAGCCACGCGCGGCTGGAGCGGCAGCTAAATCCCGTGACCTCCTTGAAGCGCTCGTCGGACCACTTCTTGCCGGTGATCTCCTCAAGCTGCTTCACGGCGTCCCAGAACTGGCCGGTGACATACGCGACCTCCGCGTCGGAGACCTCATAGTCGGGGTTAAAGGGAATGTCGAGCAGGATCATGGGGATGTTCAGCTCGCGGGCGAGGTTCTCATACCACTTGATCATGCAGGAACAGATGTTGCTGCAGCACAGCAGGACGTCCGGCATCGGCACATCCTGCTCGGGACAGGACTTCAGCTTGGCATAGGCCAGCGACACACGCGCGTAGGCGCAGATATCGTTGGAATATCCCTCGGACTCAGCCTCCTCGCACATGCGGGTACCGGCGCCGCGGGCGGCAATTCCGGCCGCCTGGTTCTCGGGATAGACAGTCGCGATGCCCATCGTCTCGGGAATTTCCACAGGGAAGTTGCTGGAGACCCAAGCCACTTTCTCGCCGCGCTTCTTCGCCTCCATGGCGTCGATATAGGCGTCGGCCGCGATCTTTCCGAGCTTGTACTTGGCGGAATTGGGATCCACCGGCTTTTTCTTGACTTGCTCTGCCATTTCTTTTCCTCCTCGATGATACTCTATATTTTATATGGAACAGGCAGCCCGCAGGGCGGGACTGCTTTTATGCTTTGCTTGCCTGCCTGTAGGCCCACAGGGCCGCGCCGATGGCACCGAAGTGCTGGCAGCGGGGATCGTAGGCGATGGAGACGTTCAGGCACTCCTCCAGCCCGCGGCGCACAGCGCCGTTTTTCGCCACGCCGCCGGACATGCACACCATCTCGCGCACACCGGCCCGCCGGGCCAGCGCCGCCACGCGCGTCGCCACGCTCTGGCAGATGCCGGCCACGAGATCCGGCCGCTTGACGCCGGAGGCCAGCTGGCTGATGACCTCGCTCTCAGCGAACACCGTGCAGGTCGAGGAGATGGACGCGGGCTGCGTGCTCTGTGCGGCGCAGGGAGCCAGCTCGCTCACATCCATCCGCAGGATGGACGCCATCACATCCAGAAAGCGGCCCGTACCGGCCGCGCATTTGTCGTTCATCACGAAGTTGGCCATCCGGCCGTCCTCGGTCAGGGAGATGATCTTCGCGTCCTGACCGCCGATATCAATCACCGTCCGAAGGCCCGGGAAGACGAACCGTCCGCCCATCGCGTGGCACGTCAGCTCGCTGACCTCGCCGTCGGCTCCCTCGTAGTTCTTGCGGCCGTAGCCGGTGACAATCGTGCGGGCCATCTCCTCCCTGCGGAGTCCGGAGTCCGCCCAGAGGTCGTCGAGCGCCTCCTGCGGCCCCTCGGTTCCCATGCCGCCCACGCGCAGGCTGGTGGCAACCAGCTCCTCGCCGTCTTTCAGCACGGCACACTTGCTGGTGGTGGAGCCGATATCAATGCCCAGTGTATACATCGTTCTGCACCCTCCATTGTATCACACAGCGGCCGAAAAATTCGGCCTGCTGGTCTTACCAGTTTAGCTATATTATATTTCTTTGTGAAAAAACCGTCAAGTATCGAAGTCGCCAAATTTTTAACACTTTCTTGTGCGTTATCACGAAGCACAATTTAAATGATGAAAGTATGCGCTTTTTCTCCGATTTTCGTATTTTTAAACTATTTTTCGATAATTCCGTGTTTTTCACTCTTTGCAAAGAAAACATGCGTGTTGATTCATGCTTTTTAGCTAAGAAACGTCCCCCGCGGGGGCGGCGCGTCTGCCGCCGCCCCCGGACGGGTCACTGCAGCTGTTCCAGATCGCCCTTTTCCAGCTTCATCCCCCGCCAGCGGCGCGGCAGCCCCGGCGCGATCAGCGGAAAGAGGTTGTCCGTGTCCGCCGTGGGCTGGATGTTGTAGGTGCCGTACTCGTTGACGAGGTCAAACCCGCTCTCCGGCACGCCGGGAAACCGGTTCACATCCGGCGCCGGGTCATAGGGAAAGCCCTTCTTCTCTTCGCGCAAAAAAATCACCTCCGGGCTTAGTATGGCCCGGAGGGTAAAAAACAACCCCGGCCGCGATCGGCCGGGGCGGAAAGCTCATACCTTATTTCTATAACGCGCGTCCTCGAAGTCGCGGACGATCTCGCCGAGAGCCGTGTCCTGCACATAGACGTCGTTGCCCTCGATGAAGGCCAGGCGCATGGCAAAATCCTTGATCTCAGCGATGTCGTCGCTCTCGAAAAACGGGAGATAGGCCTCCTTGGGCTGGGCGGACTTTTTATACATGACCTGAAAGCGCATAGCTGCCTCCTGCAAATAAGAGTGTATTTTACAGTATACCCCGCCGCGCGCAAAAAAGCAACGGTGTCTTTTGCCAAAATTGTCACAGGAAATTCAGCGAATTTTCCGCCCCCAAAATGGGAGGAATCTCTTCCCCGCGGGGCCGATCTGATATATAATACACCCTGTTATGTTTTTAAGGTTTTGTACAAGAGGGGGAAAGCAGTCATGAAGATCGGTTTCGACAATGATAAATATCTGGAGCTGCAGGCACAGCACATCCGGGAGCGCATGAGCCAGTTCGGCGGCAAGCTCTATCTGGAGTTCGGCGGCAAGCTCTTTGACGACCACCACGCCTCGCGCGTGCTGCCGGGGTTCCAGCCCGACAGCAAGATCCGCATGCTCGCCACGATGAAAGACGACGTAGAGATCGTGATGGCCATCTGCGCGGGGGATATCGAGAAGAACAAAATGCGCGGCGACCTCGGCATCAGCTATGATGACGACGTGCTGCGCCTGATCGACGTGTTCCGCGGGCTCGGCTTTTATGTCGGCTCGGTCGTCATCACGCAGTACGCCGGGCAGCCTGCCGCCGACGCGTTCATCAACCGCCTGACGGCGCTCGGCGTGAAGAGTTACCGCCACTACCCCATCGCGGGCTACCCCTCGGACGTCGCGCACATCGTCTCCGACGACGGGCTCG
>ERZ773221.3563-NODE-3563-length-10292-cov-33.189997_pt1 | contig 10292 bp, 7 predicted proteins | sample MGYA00580994_ERZ773221 | MGnify/ENA primary metagenome ERZ773221 (study PRJEB29015, sample SAMEA2737758) | human gut metagenome | biome: human gut; feature: human-associated habitat; material: faeces | place: China | collected 2012 ... | reverse complement strand
CAAACAGGGATCGTTTCGCAGAGGATACTACAGTTTTTTGAAATCAGCGACTTGAAAGTTGTGACGATGATCTGTGTTGGCGCACAAATCATGTCTGATTACGACCGTTTAATGTGATTTTGATGACGAAATGACTGAAAAGCAGGAAATGCCTTATTAACCAGGATGCCGGCCCCGGGCGGGACCGGCGGTTTCTGGTATACAGGGTGTCTGCCCCTGAAATACCTCACACTTCCGGAAAGCGGGGACTTCCGTCCCCGCCCGGCAGCTTACTTCCGTGCTTCGTAGGCCAGAGTTACCTGCACCACTGTATTTCCTCTGTAAATATTCAGTTCACATAACCGTTCCCTGAATATCAGTGAAAAACACAACACCGTGGCACATACGGCGAGCAACCCAATAAGGGCATATTTCGTCATAAACTTTGACCTCTCTGCAAGGAAGAGGCTACAATCAGTAGTGTTAAGGTACTTCATGCAGACCTCACGAGTTAATGGATTAACGAGTGGGGTCTTCGCATTTCTGGAACCTGCGTCTTGCCTGAACCAGAAAGGCTCAGACACCCGCAGCGATAGTACCACACTTCAGCCCGTCGCTTAATTATCTGATAACCTTAATAATCATCAGCATTTCCCGAATTGTTCCATATCTGTTTGTACGTAAAATCCCGTAATAAAAGATAATAACGATATCATTCGTTATCTGTCAGATAGCTGTGAGTTTCTGTTTTTACTTATTTTACGAGAGTTGATAGTATGGTTAACGCAATTTACTTTGCCTATTTTCTTATCGCCATTCTTAATACATGGTTTCTGGTGCAACAAATTAAAACCAGAAAAACACTGGCTATATCCCATGAATCCTCAGCACTGTTAAAAGAAACCAATATTAATATCGGACTTTCCGTATTAATTTATCTTGTTGATATTATGTTTGTATATATGACAAATACCATTCACTAAATAGCATTGCCCCCGGAAGCAGGAAAAACTTGCTTTTTCCCGCTTCCGGGGTTGGACAACTGAGCACCACGAAAGCGTCAGCCCACCTGACATGTATGTTCTTTGGTTTTCGCCGGACATCCACGACTTCCTGAAGGGCATGGTTGATGTCCGTCCTTCCCCCTGCTGCGCCGCTGGCAGTGTTCTGCCCTCTGCGACGCAAACTGCTGCCAGTCAGTACGGGGAGCAATATGAGCAGCCAGCCCCCATACATCTGCAGCCTCTGCCCAGCGTTCCCTGACCTCCAGCCGGACGGCACGCTTCCCGACGCGCCTGTAACGCCAGACCTGACTACTTCGTGAACATTTTCTGAATCCATTCATTTTCCCACTCATCTCCTCTTCTGTTCTGCCGACTAAATATGTTAAAAAATAACCGTAATCCAACTTCCAGCGGACATGGGAGTTGTTTCATCAGACTAGCCTTATTCTTCCGCCTCCCTTCATCTCTGTGGGAGGCATTTTTTTACTGTTCAGTAATACTAAAGCACCAGACCACTGTATCGGGGTCAGGAACGGTCAGAGAACTCTGACCAGAAAACCAATAAAAAGCAGATGAATGACATACGCAGGTCCAGACCAGTATCCCGCCCGGAGTCTTCGGCCGGAAGCCGTAATCAGCCCATGTACGCAAAACAGCACCATTAATGTCAACAATACACCTGACAACATCATCACCTCACCGTGTCGTGCATTAAGCAGACCAACCAGCAACAACCAGACTGCCAACAGTGCCGGCTGAAGTGAGCCCCTTGCCTGCCAGACCAGCAGCGCCCCGGCGAGCATCAGCAGACCGGGGATGCCGTAACTGGCAGAACTGAACGGTATATACCCCATCAGTGCCATGAAGGCCACAACACCATTACGGGCAGTAGCAGACTGCAGGAAAAGAGCCACCTGCATGACAACAGCAAAGGTGAACAGGATATTCAGTTGCCACCACGCAAGGCCGACATCACGGAAGGCCAGCCAGTAACCCGGCTGGGCCAGGAGTGCCATAAGCCACAGGCGGTTCAGGCTGTGCTGACGTAAGGTTTTACCCGCCAGATTGCCCCCACTGACCAGTGCAAAAAGAGGGAATGCACAGCGCCCGAGCATATTCAGTAAGGGCATATCCAGCTGAAAGGCTGTGGCGATATGGTCCACCACCATCGCCACAAACGCGACCATCCGGATGACATCGCGCTGCAGCGCGGAGAAATTCAGGACCGGCCTGACAGGTTGCACAGCAACGGATTTACCCTGATTCATGCTGCGGCCTCCGGACGCTGTGCGCAAAGGTGCGCCCTGACACGCGCCGCCAGTTGCTGTTCATTATCGCCACGCAACAGCGGGATACCCGCCTGTTTCAGCACCTCTTCCAGCAGCAGGTCACGCCGCTGACGTTTCGGTTCCTGATGAGACCGGTCGTCCAGCTCGACCGCTGCAATGATGCGCCCGGCACGGTCCGTGATAACCACATCGCAGTGCCACTGTGACACCAGGCGAAATAACTGCCACCATTCACGGCTGCCGGACTTCCGGTCGGGCGCCACTCTGACGATATCGGCCACACGAACCTGCGGACATAACCGCCACTGGCGGGTATCTGTCACTCTGTCCAGCCTGCGCAGAAAACGCTGCTCCCGTTCGGTCATTAACCGGCCGGCACTGACAAATGATGGTCGGCTGCACAACAACAGCTCTGCTGCACCAGGCCGTATACCCCTTGACCGCAATGACTGCAGAAGTGGATGTGCTGCACGACCGGCCTGACGGAGCAGGAGCACAAACCCGCCCAGAAGAATGACAATAATAATGAATGCAATAAACATACGTTCCTCTCCCTGATTCAGTCGCCACCGAGCGTCTTTTCCAGCTCTATCTCTTTTTCCGGCATCTTCACCACCCACTCACGTTCAGTACGCTGCATCTGTTCACGTACCTGCTGGCGGGCACCACGACCACCGGCAACCGCTTCCCGGACAGCCTCATCCAGTTCCCGGCTTTCCCGTTCTGTACCGTCACGCAGGCGGCGCTCATCATCGGCAGATAACAGCGGATCACGTTTATCTTCATCTTTCTGTGGTGCCACCGACAGCAGCTCACGCCGGGCCTGTTCCGCCAGTTCACGGGCGGCTTTCTCCTGCACCTCCGCCAGCTTCTGCTGCTCATCCGGAGGCAGCGTAATGGGGTCTTCCGCCTTTGCCGCCGTTTCGGCGTCCGCCACGTTACGCAATGCCCGACTCAACTCGTCAGGCTCTGTGATACGTCCCCCGGTCAGCCGGACAGCATTGAGCAGGCGCTCTTCGCCGTGCAGGCGTATCACCACCCCACTCTCCGGATTCTCCTGCGCCAGTCGCAGTGCGGCTTCTGCACTGTCAGCTATCAGTGTCTGACCATTCCGGCTGGCCTGTAGTCCGGCAAACTGCGCATCTTCTCCGCCACGCAGCCGGGACTCTTCGCTGAGCACCACGCGCATCCCGTCATCCTCAATACGAATTTCCGTCAGCAGCGCCCCGGCTTCTTTTCCGTGGCGGCTCCACACCGGAAGAGCCACATACGGTGTCGGGTATTTTTTACCGGCCGCAATAAAGCGGGCCATCGTTTCACCCTCCAGACCGTTTTCCACCAGCACCCGGCGGCCCAGCGCCGTTTCATCCAGCCGCGAGGCTGTGGCCAGCAGGCGGTTACCGGTGTCGGACTCGCGGTCACTTTTCTCGTGCAGCAGGTCGTGGGCGGTTTTGCCTCCGTCAGACTGCCGGACCTGTTGCTGCCAGTCCTCAAGGTTGTCCGTGTACACCTGGACATGCTCCTTTGCACGTGACAACGTCACATAGGTGGATTCCAGGGACGCCATTCTCTTCCTGCCGCCTTCGGTGCCGGTCAGGGCAATGGCAAAACGCTCGCTGGCTCCCTGCACACCATACACCGTCAGGGCATAAGCGAGGTCAATATGACGGTCCTCCGTCATGGACTGCGGGTCGACAATTTTCTCCTGCTCACCCTGACGAAAGCGGATAGCCCCCTCCTGCGTGAATCCGGCCACCTCCCACAGACTGTTGGCCACATAACCCCGATCAGTATCGGAGCGGGTAAAACGTACCCGGTCTCCCTGGCTGAGGGTCAGTTCACGATGGGTGAAGAGGGAAATATCCTGTGCAGTGTTCTGCTGCGGTGAAATCAGAACCGATTCACCGTCGGTATTACGCAGGGTGACCACACCGTCCTGTGGGTTTACGTCTGCTACCGTCCAGTAGCGTTCATTCATCATCGCCACCGCCCCGGTGTATTCCGCAAAGGTTTCAGCCGCACGCAGGGCGTTGTCCGGCACCCGTAGCGGCTCCAGCACGGTGAACGTACGTTCTTCTGCGCCGGTATCACCTTTCTCATGCCGGGCGGCATGAATGGCCTCATTAATGGCATGCCGGTCGGCGTTAAGTTCAGCCACAATCAGCGTCTGCTGCTGAGCCTCCGGGGTACGTCCCATCCAGTCATCCCGGATGGCTGCAATGATGTCGGTACGCGCCGGTGACAACTGCTCAGGTGTCTGCGTCTGTTCACCTGTAACGTTATTGTCCTGCTCCTGGCCCTTTTTCGACTTGCGGATTTCCATAACGGACTTTTCCGGTATCCATGCCCCGGCCTGTCGCGGAACCTGTAGTGGGCTGACGTCCTCCACCTGGCGAAGGGATGTCTCCACCTGCCCGGCGATAATGCTTTCAATTGCCGGGCGCAGCGCCGGGGTCTGACGGACAATCTCCTGCATCACCACCGTATCGATGGCACTGCGCTGTTGTACCAGACGGAACGGCTGACCAGTGGAAACAGCCTGCAACTGCGCGGTGTCCCCGCTGGAGACCATTCGCCCGCCACCGGCGGCAACCAGCTGATAGAGCTCTGCCATATCACGGTTGCCCACCATCGAACTCTCATCAGTCAGGAACAGGATGTTGCGAAAGTCAGGAGTTTCCCCGGCCTGAATGGCCTGGCGGGTTTCACTGAGGAAACTGGCCAGCGTGCGTGCCTCCACTCCGGCCTCCCGCATCTCATGCACGGCCCGGTGTGTGGGGCCCAGGCCGATGACCTGCGGGCGCACGGATTCAGACAGGGTGTTCAGGGCACCCATCACCGCCTGGAACTGAGTGGTTTTCCCCACCCCGGCGTAACCCTGAATGGCCATAAAGCGGTCGGTATTCTCCAGCACCGTTCGCGTGGCTTCCCGCTGGCCTGCTGTCAGACCTGACAGTACCGAAGCAGGCGTCAGCGACATCAGGGGCTGCACGGCATCCTTACCCTCAGCAATATGGCGGATGATGCTCTTTTCCATCTCATACGCCACCCGCGGAACCAGCACCCGGTTTCCCGCTCCGGCAACCGAATCCAGCTGAATCAGTTCCCCGCTGCTCACCTGCCGGGCAATTTCAGCCCGGACATCAGCCAGCGGCTGGCCGGATTTTACCGCCTCTGACAACAGAGCTATTTCACTGAGGTGTACCTGTCCCTGCTGTGCGCGCGGGATGGACAGATTCACCGCCTGCTCTGCATCCGACATCAGCCGCTCCCGGCTGGCCTGTATGGCGGTATCCAGATTTGTCTCGCCAGTCGACTGGCGGAGCTGGTCACTGGCAAGCCGGACGGCAGACACACTCTCCACTTTACGCGCAGCCTTCCCGGCCTCCAGTGGCGTATAAATCCGGATGTCACCGCCGCTCTGCGCCAGCGCGTTCAGGACCTGTTTATTCAGTGCTCGTGGCCCGACCGCGGCCAGTACCGTGCGTGATGCGCTGGAACCCTCCCCGATTCCCTCCACATAATCATGGGCCAGCTTCACGGCCCGCTCAGTGGGCAGGCGCAACTCCCGCTCACCACTGCGCAACCGTATCGCACCGTTTTCCAGAGCAGTCACCGTGAACTGCTCCTTCGCTTTGATGGCCCCCTTCAGCTCACGACCCAGCGCCCTGACGCGGTCCCCCTCTGAAACTGCCAGCGTCCGGCTGCGGTACAGGCTCCAGCTGCCGTCAAGCTGCGGGACCTTCAGCGTCAGGCGACTGCCGTCTTCTCCCAGCAGAACCAGGCTGTTGGTGGCCTCAGCCACACGGTCAATGGTGTGACGTGTCATCATTTTCTTCTCAGCGTCCCAGTGCTCCATCACCATCCCGGCCCGGTAGTTATCACGCTGATGGCGGGTTTTGCTGTCCAGCCACACAGGCTCCAGTACCTGCAGTGTCATCTGCTCCCGCCCCAGTTCTCCGGCATCGCGCCGTGACCCGCGAATGATATCCGTCAGTTGCTGCTGTTCCCGGGTACCGGTCACCTGGGCCACCACATCCCGCCCTTCCGCCGACAGGCGCACATAGTCCTGTGCCAGCTGGCCATAACGGCTTCGCTTGTCCGCCTCGCTGACCAGTCGCACCTCCGGCAGTTGTGTGCCATAAAACCGGTACTGCGGGATACCGGCTTCTTTCAGCACAGACAGGGCATTCCCCGTTCCCTGCCGGTTCTCTGTATCCATGAATATCAGTTGCGCCCCGGCACTGAGCGCCTTTTCCTGCAGCAGCACCGTCTCTTTCAGCGACAGCCGCTCAGCACGGTCAACGATGACCGTTCCCTGCACCGGCAATACGGTGTCTGCGTTCATCTGCGAGCGCAGCATCACATGGCCTGCCAGATGCGGGCTTTCTGACATAAACAAGCCACTGCGACCGTCGGCTGCAATCACCATCACCTCACGGCCCTGTGAACGGGCCATCATGGCCACGTCTTCCGTGCGCTCACGCAGGGCCTGCGCGCCTCCGCGACCACTGAGAATGGCCACCGGGCTTTTGTCCTGCGTCAGAACAGAGACAGCATCACCTGCCGGTATATCGCGTTCCTGTGCCCGTTCAGGAAAGAGCAGCACGGTCTGTTCCTGAATGGCCGTGCGCGCCAGCTGATGGACGCTGAGTTCATTCAGCAGGTGGATATCAGAGGTGAATATCCCCTTCTCACGGTCCAGAGGGATAAGACGCTGCCCTTCAATCGCGGCATCGATGCCGGCCCGGGCCTGCTCAAACAGACCGGGTGCGGAAGGCAGACGGTTGACCGTACCGGCCAGCATCTCCGACCAGGTGAACTGGACCTTTTTCTCCGACAACGCCGAAATCGTGTCGCTGACAGCTTTCCGCACCTGCTCGTCAGCAATCTCGCCGGAAGACGCGCCTCCCGACAGGTCCGGCGCATGTATACCGCTATGCCCACCTGCAACAGGACCAGGAGCCTCCACGCGCGCCTGCGCCTGCCTGATGTAGCCATCGATATCAAATTTTTCATCGGCCAGCCGCCGGTGCCAGTCAGCTTTCAGTAGCTCCGGGTCGGCCCAGGCTTTGGCCTGACGGGTATCGAGCGCGGCAACGTCACGGGATTTGGCGGACGCGTCCGGGCCGGCGGCCTCCCGGATGGCCTGACTGCGTGAGGAAAATACATCGACAGGGACATCCTTCAGCTCCCACAGACCATTCTTTCCGGCCGCGACAGTTTCAAATCCCATCGACTCAACGTCTTCACGTAAAGCAGAACGATACAGGTTTCCCAGCGCTATCTTGGTGGCATACAGATTCTCGGAGAAACCCGTTTTCATGCGGGTATCACTGGCCAGCGATCGCCATTTTTCATCAGCGAACGTGGCGTTAAAGACCAGAGCGTGGGTATGCAACTGCGGATCGAGGTCACGGGACGTATCATGGTTATAGAGTGCGGCCACCATGTTGCCGGTCAGTACTGTTTCCGTTTTACCCTCTTCTGTAATGCGCGCGCTGACCAGCTTCTCAACCTCCTGCATCACCACCGCTACAGCCCGGTTATGCGCCTCAATAAAGCGCCGATCTTCCCCGACCAGCGCCATGACGGAGACACTTTTGGGGGCAGAAAACGTCAGGTCGTAGCCGCTGCGGTGCTTATTCACACCATTTACCATACGGGAGAGATCTGAACCGTCCGGAAGTTTACCCTGACGCACAGCATCCATATCAGCACTGGCGACTTCCCCCTTCAGTCCCAATTTCTCCGCTCCCTCACCCATCCAGCGGGACTCCAGTGAACCGCTGGCGTAGTAGTTGTCTTCATGACTGTAGTAGCCCGCATCACCCTTAATGGAGGAAATGGAGAGCATCAGAACACCTCCCTGTCGTCATCAAAATCACGCGCTTTATCTGTCGCATGATTGATGTTGACCTCTTCCCTGCGGGTCATATCGCGGGTCTGATGTGAAGCCTGAACCCAGGCCTCATACGCTTCAGAATCCACCACCTCACCATCGCTGTTCAGACCCGGAGGAACGTCCTTAGGTAAATCCTGTTCAATATCCCGTTCAGTCCCTCCGGTGGAGACTGAGCCCCCTTCAGTTACAACAACAGTGGATCCCGTGTTTTTGGTATCTGCATCGCCGGCAGCGTTTTCTGTCTGTAATGTGCGCGTCTCAGGAGGTGTGTTCGTTTCCGCAAGAACAGCAGCCACCCGGCCGGCAGAAGGAGGGGGCGTATTCGACAGATTACTCTCCGGAACAGCCTGAATTAACGACGCCCCTTCGAACAGGCCGGCAAACTTATGCCTCTCTTCTTCTGTGCGACGGGTAATTTCATCTTCAAGCATCTGATCCAGACTGGTCTGTACATCACGCAACAACAGCGAGTCAGCCACTTTGGGCATCGCCTCATACTTCATTGTCAGTTTCACCACCGGATAACTTCCCGGCAGGGTGACAAAACACTGCAGGTCGTTCAGGGACTGCACATCGGAGTAGCTGACAATACTGACGCGTTCTTCTTCCTTGCCAAAAGAAATCCCGTCACGCACCTGTTCATGACCAAAGCTGGTCTGTTCACTGAATTTTTTTCGCCAGGTTTCACCGATATCTTCCTCCACAAACTTCGCAATCTGGGCGCTCGGGGAGCGGAAGAAGAATTTGGTATTCAGCAGGTCAAACAGCGCCGCCGCCGCTTTCGGGCCGTAAATTTCTTCCAGCTGTGCGAAGCTCTGGAAGCCCAGGACAAAACAGCCGCCAAACTTACGCGCCTCCGAAATAATTCGTGGCAGAGTCGGTAATTTGTGCAAAGAAGCCAGTTCGTCATAAAAAAACCAGACACGTCGCTGGCGGTTCGGCCCCATCGCCAGCAGACTGGTGGCTGCAATACTTAGCCACAGTGAAATCAATGGCTTAAGAGACTCATGGTTCTGTTCGTCGGAGGTAATAAAGAGCCAGCCATTTTTCGATTTATCGGCCTGGCCCTTCATCCATTCCCGGATGGTAAACTTTTCGCGTCCGGGCCTGTCGATACCCTGCAGATAACGCATCGCCTTGACGTAGTTAGTCAGCACGCTGCGGATGGAAATGGCGGTCTTCTCAATCTTACCGTCAACTAGGGTGGAAGCGGGCGTGCCGGCAAGAAACGTTCTCAGTTGATCAAGCTGAATAGCCAGCAGAGTGCGCAGGAATTTATTGTAGCTGCGGTCTTCATCCCTGCGCATGCGTTCTGCGCCTTCCGCAAAGATGGTACGCGCACTGCCCTGCCAGAACGGATCTTCACCACTGCTGGCCGGGATCAAGGTTGCACTGGCATTCTCCAGTTCGGAAATCGTACGGCACTCTTCCCACAAATCCCAGTTGGGGCAACGGGCATCCAGCGCATTAAGCACTTTATCCCGGGATTCATCGTAGAAATCCTCAATGAACGTACAGCCCTTGTCGTAGATAATGACCAGGTCCCCCCTGTCGCGCAGTTGCTTCATAATCTTGCGCATCAGAGTGGACTTACCGGTCGATACAGTACCGTGCATGGACATATTCTGTATCTCAGAATCCAGCTTCAGCGGCAGGTCATCGATGCGGATATCGGATGCTTCCCCACGTTTTTTCATCATCCGGGCAACGTCTTTTGGTGACTCACTGAGAGCGCGGCCCCCGATGATTTCATCCTCACTCTGCTGGCGACCGGTGCGCCCGATATACCAGTACACGGCGAATGTGGCCACAAAGGCGACCAGCAGCGCGGCGCAACCAGCAATAATCAGCTCCTGCTTCAGCAACTGACCGCAATATACGGTGTAATCATCATTCAGTATCTGACGTGCACTGTACTGCAGCTTATGTTCGTAATAACGGATGGTATAGACAGGCTGACTCACCATTTTTTCCGTAAAAGGTGAAATCATCCGTAAGCGGCTCGTCAGAACCGTATTGATATTTACTGAGAGGTCAGATCAACTTTCCAGGGCAACAGCTCGCGTACCCGGTTTGCCGGCCAGTCCTGGATATGCTCAATGACGTAACGCAGCC
>ERZ773221.3561-NODE-3561-length-10294-cov-2.665885_pt1 | contig 10294 bp, 9 predicted proteins | sample MGYA00580994_ERZ773221 | MGnify/ENA primary metagenome ERZ773221 (study PRJEB29015, sample SAMEA2737758) | human gut metagenome | biome: human gut; feature: human-associated habitat; material: faeces | place: China | collected 2012 ... | reverse complement strand
TTTATCTTTACGATGAAAAAGACAAGAAAAGCTATATTATGCGTTGGATATACTTCGGAGGCATCACTCTTGTACTTGCTATGCCACAGCTTTTCTTCTGGACATTCTCACAAACTTCGGGAAACAGTTCATTCCTAAGATATTCATTTAACTGGGTAAATGAGGCTGATCCGTATTTATGGTTCTATATCAAGAATTGGGGAATTCCTTTCTTGTTCATTATCCCTGCGTTTTTCAATACATCAAAGGATAATAAAAAATTAGTGCTTAGCTGCGGATTGTTGTTCTTAATCGCCGAACTGATATTGTTCCAGCCTAACGATTATGATAACAACAAACTGTTCTACATAGCATATATGATTGCGGTAATCATTGTTTCGGAATATCTTGTACTTATTTATAAATATTCAATTACCTTGGCACATCAATGTTGCTCTAATCGGTATGGCATTTATGTTCATAGGGCTTAAAATCAAAGAATCAAATCTGCTGAAAAATATCACCCACGGTATATCTTTTATATTTTCTATGATAGCTCTCGGTGCATTATGCATAGTAACAAACCCAAGAGTTGACCTCTGCAACAATACACTTAACAACACTTTCCTTACATTTTTGGGGTCAATTACAGTTTCTGTTGCCATACTTTTTATTTGCTATAAATATGTGAATAATTTTAAATTTTTAGCATTCTTAGGCAAAAACACCATAATTATTATGGCTTTAAATTACGCAGTAAACAGTTATTCAAACCAAATTTGGAGCAATACTCCTGTACTGCAAAGTATAAGCTATTGTTGGTGGATTATGACAATAGTTGATATTCTTGCCTGCTCGGCACTGATATTACTCTGGAACGCATTAAAGAAGGGATTTCCCGTATTAAGATTATTGCATATATAATCACAATTAAAATAAACAAAGCTGACATTGCTAATTTGCATTGCAATGTCAGCTTTGTATTTTATGACAACAAAATAATTTATAAAATTACAGCACATCTTTTATCTCAAAAGCCAAAATGAGTTTAAATCGTTCCTCAAAGGTCTTAAGGTTATTGCCGAGGATTTTTTTGATTTTAGCAAGCTGATAATTTATTGTATTGCGGTGCACAAATGTTTCTTCCGCCACCTTCTGCACACTGCCGTCATACTTAAGATACAACCGTAAAAAATTCAGATAATCGGTTCCGTTATCTCTGTCGTAAATCTCAAGTTTCCTGAGGTTTTCATTGTATATGCTCTCAAGCAGCGAATTATCGTCTACGGCAAGAATGAGTTTTTTGATTTCAAGTTTTTCATAAAACATCGGACTGATATTTCTGCGTTGAGAAAGTTTGAGCATCTTAAGCACAATCTGATATGTTTTTGACAGCGACTTTATATTACAATCGGTTTTACTGACCGCAATATAAAGTTTATTAACGCTCATAAACTTCTCCTGCTCTGCCTGCAACTTTTCAACCAGACTTTCGATTTCCGCATTTGTAAAATTGCTTAGCACATAAAACAGCATATTATCTACCTTAAAGCCGCCCCAATGCTTTTTGTATGAATAAATTATTCTTTCAAATGCAGTTTCGGGTTTCAGAGTAGAAATATTATCTGCCATATCGGCTTTTATTCCGATTATTGCATAATCAGCATCGACAGAAAAATCGTTGCACTCAAGCACGGGAATATATTTATCATATTCATTCGGGAAAAATATAAAATTCTTGAGCGCATCGCCAATGCTTTCTTCCTTGCGTTCGTTTAAAATAATTCTGTTACAAAAATCTCGTGAAATATCGACAATTCTTGTTTTCCACGGAATATCAAGGAGAGGAAAATGCTTTTCGTTGCAATAACTTATCACTTCCTGCGGTATGCTCTTTATATAAGGTCCTATATTCAGAACCAGACCGCTGACCTGATTTTCTATGAGATTCTTAACAAAGGGCAGCATCCAGTCCTGCCCTTTGTTGGCAATGCCTGTTGAAAATATCAGCTCACCGCCGTGCAGAAAATCACTTACCTCCGTATCTTCAACCGAATGAACCCATTGTACGATGTTTGTCATTCCGTCTTTTCCGGCAATTCCCCTCATACCGTAAAGATAACCTGATTTTTCACACAGTGACGCAAGTGTTACTGCCATTTTCTTCACCTCCGCAGATTTTATTCTCCGAACTTCTGCTTAACTGCATCTGCAATTATCTCTGCACAAGCCTTTGTTGAAACTCTTGATGTATTAAGAAACATATCGTAATTTAATGGGTCTTTCCAATTTTCACCTCTTGTGTAGTATTTATAGTACGCTGTACGATATTTGTCGGTACGCTTTTTCATATCCTTTGCTCTTTCGTCAGATACATAAATTCTTGAACGAATTTTTGAAACGCAGTCATCGTAATATGCGTCGACAAAAACGCTGAATACATTTGATTTTTCTTTTAATATGTAATCCGCACACTTGCCGACAATTATACATGACTGCGTATGCGACAGTTCTTTTATGATTTCTGCCTGAATGTTGTATAAATTTAAATCCGATACAAAATCTCTTGATTCCGGTCGTAAAACATTGGCTGTCGGAAGTTTTGTAAGCGATTTTATGAGATAGCTGCCGTGTAATCTTTCGTCAACCTCTACAAACTCGCTTTCATCTATTCCGCTTGCCTGTGACGCCATCGTCAGTATCTGCCTTTCATACCACGGAATACCAAGTTTTTCTGACAGCAGGGAGGCAATCTCTTTGCCTCCGCTGCCAAAGCTGCGGGCTATGGTAATAATATAATTGTCCATAGAAACCTCCGATTGTTTTAGTCTGCTGCATCACATTTAAGCACTGCATTGAGGAGAACCGACGCACCCTTTGTACAAAGCTCTGTAGAAGTAAACTCCGGCTCACAATGTGAATGACCGTCCTTTGACGGAACAAATACCATTGTTGTCGGAAGCATATATGATGCAAACTGTGCGTCATGACCTGCGCCCGAATTAATCTTCTGGTTAGAATAACCAAGTTCGTTCACCGACTCCTGTACAAAATCAACAAGCTGCTTGTCATAATATACGGTATCTCTTGTCCAAGCAATTTCATAACCTGTCTTGCACTTCTCAATTTCCTTAGGCATATTTTCAATAATCGAAACTACCTGCTCGATTACCTTAGGATCTTCGTGACGGGCATCGAGTGAAAATTCAACATAATCTGGAATTACCGTATGAACATCAGGATGGCAAATAATTTCTCCTGTTGTATACACAAGCTCCGAATCGAGTTTATCAAACTCTGTGTGGAGGTATTCAAGTAACTTTGCAGCGCCGAAAAGTGCGTCGTGACGGTACTTCATAGGAGTTGTGCCTGCATGGTCTGCCTGACCGAGAACTTTAATACGGTAGTTTACCATACCGAGTACACAGGTAACTACACCGATGTCATTGCCTGCCGCCTCAAGGATCGGACCCTGCTCAATATGAAGTTCAAACATTGCCTTGTAATCCTTCGGATTAAGTCTGTTTGCCTCATCGCCCTTGTAACCCGATGCGTCAAGAGCCATTTCAAAAGTCTTTGTCGGGTCAATGATTGACTTTGATGCAAGCATATTTTCTTTCTTAAAATTCTTTGCAATGTCAGCCGGGAGATAATCGTAGCAAACAATACCCGAACACATCATAGCCGGCGGATAAAGCGAGCCTTCCTCGTTTGTCCAAATCATAGCCACCAAATCGTGTTTATGAGGAATGTTCTCTGCCGCAACTGTTTCAAGCACTTCCATAGCACCCATTACACAGAGGATACCGTCATAGTTGCCGCCGTTCTTAACCGAGTCACAATGAGAAGCCATTACGATTGCAGGTAATGTAGGGTCTGAACCTTTAAGTGTAGCGTAAACATTTGCCACATCATCCGTTTTGATTTCAGCACCGATTGCTTTCATTCTCTTTACAAATTCACCTCTTGCCTGTAAAGCCTCCGGAGATAAAGAATATCTTGTAATTCCGCCGTGACCCGCATCACCGAATTTGCTGAATGTTGAAATCTTATCCTGCATTCTTTCAATACTACACTTATACATAACACAAAACTCCTTCTTGATAATTTTCTTTCTATGACTTAATGTTTCTTTAATGCTGATTTTCTTACTTTTTTGCCTGCGGAAATTGCGCCTACAGGGCAAACAACCTTACACAAATGGCAGCCGACACATTTTTTACCCAAAAGTACGGGTTTGTTTTTATCGTTCATCTTAATTGCCTGATGTCCGCCGTCAAAGCACGATACATAACATCTGCCGCAGCCAACGCATTTTTCACGGTCAAAACTCGGAAAACATATGTAACTTCTGTCAAGATCATCGGCGGGAATAATATTGTACTCCGCCTTGCCTAAAAAATCGTTAATTGAATTAAAGCCGTGCTCCGACATATATCTTTTAAGTCCGTCAAGCATATCGTCTATAATTCTGTAACCGTACTGCATAACCGAAGTTGTAACCTGTACCGTTGAACAACCGAGTGATATAAATTCCGCCGCATCATACCATGTTTCTATTCCGCCCATACCGCTGATTGGAATATCTTTTAGTCTTTCATCAGACTTCATTTCATTTATAAATCTCAGTGCAATCGGCTTTACAGCCTTGCCCGAATAACCGCCGACTGAGGACTTTCCGCTTACATTAGGAGAAGTGGAAAAACTGTTTAAATCAACATTCATAATACTTTTTATTGTGTTGATTGCCGCAAGTCCGTCTGCTCCTGCCTCTACCGCTTTTAAAGCTGGAGGAAGCATTGATGTGATGTTCGGAGTCATTTTTGCAAGAATCGGAAGTTTAGTTCCTTTTCTTACAGCTTTTGTGTAAGCATACACAAGTTTGGGATTGATTCCTACATCACTGCCAAGTCCCTCGCCTACCATTTGCGGGCAACTGAAATTACACTCGATTACATCTGCTCCCGCCTTTTCACAAAGAGATGCAAGTTTTGTCCACTCCTCTTCGTTACTGCCCATAATTGAGGCAATAATTACTTTGGCAGGATAATTTTCCTTTAGCTTTCTGAAAAATTCAAGGTTTTCTTCAAGAGAATAGGTTGATATCTGTTCAATATTTTTAAAACCGACAAAAGCTGTATCTTCCTTATCAAGTTCAGCAAATCTCGGTGAAACTTCGTTTGGAGTAAACATACCGATTGTTTTAAATGCAACTCCTGCCCATCCCTCGTCAAAAGCCTTGGCAACCATTTCATAATTACTGCCGACTACCGACGAAGAAAGGAAAAACGGATTTTCACACTTTACTCCGCAAAGGTCTGTGCTTAGGTCAATTTCTTTAGGAGCAACGGGCTTTTCCTTTGCAACAAGTTCTGTTATTTTATCAATCCTGACAGGTGCATCAAATTTTGCTCTGTTGCACTCTTGCATACAACTGCCGTCTATGCAACTTACGCAAGGATTGTCTGCAAGAAGATACCTTGCACCCTCCTGATTTTCAAAATTAATTGAACGGATAATTCTGTCAATTCTTACTCCGTGTTCACAAGCATTGGCACAAGGAGCGTTTTCACAAAGAAGACATCTGCTGCTTTCACTTTTTAAAACTACCTCTCTGTATCCCATAATATCAACCACTTTCAAAACTATTTTGAGGTACTGCGCTTAATATACATACCGCTGCCGGGTGTACCTGTAAAGTTGCCGTTGTCATAAACAAGGCTGCCTCTTAAATATGTCTGAACAGGATAGCCGTGGAGCTTTTTGCCCTCCCATATTGTATGGTCGCAATCCGAATGCATATTATTTACGCTGACAGTAAAATCTTTGTCCTTATCGTAAATTACAATGTCTGCGTCCTTACCGACTTCGATTGCACCCTTTGAATCACAACCGAAGATTTTTGCAGGATTTGTCGAACAAACTTCAACTGCTCTTTCAAATGTAATCTTACCGCTGTTTGCTGCGTCAAGCATATACGGATAAAGGTTTTCAATACCCGCACAACCGTTTGGAATCTTTGTAAAATCATCCTTACCCCAATCCTTTTCGTAACTTTGGAACGGACAATGGTCGGTTGCAACCGTATCAATAAGTCCTGCCTTGAGTGCAGTCCACAAAGCATCCTGACTTTCCTTACCTTTCATAGGAGGTGAACATACAAAGTTTCTGCCGTCCTCACGCTTGTAAACATCGCAGGTAAATTCAAGGTACTGCGGACAGGTTTCAATGTAAATTTCATGACCCTCTGTCTTTGCCTTAATGCATTCTTCAAGTCCTTCCTTGTCTGCCATATGAACAATGTAAAGAGGTGCTTCAAGGTGCTTTGCCCAATGCACTGCTCGTTTATCTGCCTCTGCCTCAACAAATTCAGGTCTGCTAAGATAATGATACCATGCGCTTGTTTTTCCCTCTTTTAAGAACTGCTCCGTTCTCATATCAATAAGATCGGGATTTTCTGCATGGAGATTGATTTTTGCGCCAAGCTCCTTTGCTCTTAATAGAAGTCTTACAAATGTTGCGTCATCAACCATCATCTTTTCTTTTTTATAAACAAAGAAACACTTAAAGCTTGTAATACCCTCTTTCACGGCTGTTTCCATTTCGTCAAGAATTTCTCCGCCGTTTAAATCAGTGATACAGCAATGGAATGCGTAGTCTACACAAGCCTCTTTTTCAAGCACAGCTTTTTTTGAATTGATAAGTCCCATAATAGTTTCGCCGCTGTGCTGAACAGGATAATCAAAAACTGTTGTCACACCGCCGCACGCTGCTGCACGAGTACCCGAAAGATAACTGTCGGCAGATACTGTTCCGCCAAACGGCATTGCCAGATGTGTGTGAACATCAATAGCACCTGGCAATACAAGTTTGCCTTTTGCGTCAACAACTTTAGTAGCAGATACTTCAAGGTCTTTTCCGATTGCTGCAATTTTACCGTCCTTAACGGCTACATCTGCCTTATAGCTGCCCTTTGCGGTAACTATTGTTCCGTTTTTAATTAATAAATCCATAATGTTCCTTTCCTTTCTTTTTTACCGTGCGGCGGAAAACTTACCGCCGCACGGTTTTTATTATCTTACTTTGTAAAGAGGTCTTTTTTGTAAACAAGTTCAAGACCCGATCTCTGATATACCTGTGCGATTTCAAGGAGATCCATACCGCCTGCATTTGCAGAAGTAAGGTTTGCCACCCATGTTACACCAAAATCAACCGTACCGTTGTTTACTGCTGTTGTTTCCGAAATATCGCCGCCACCCGGTGTGATAGTAACCTTAAGACCGACTTCGTCATAATAGCCCTTAGCCTGTGCTACATAGTAGCCCATAAACTGAGCCTGTGGCAACCACTTAAGCTGAATTGTTACATCTGTCTTTTCAAGTGTACCGAACTTACCGTCTGCAGATGCGTTTGCTGCCTCAATGTACTGTGTATCACGAATATCATCAAGTGTAAAACTTTCGAGTTTAGAAGATGCCGACGAATCATCAAGCTGTACATACTTCTTACAAAGGTCAAGAGTCTGCTGCATTGCCTCTTCGTCCATATTACCGTAGTCGCTTACCGCATTGCCCTTTGTATCTGTAGATACAAGTTTTGCAACCTGCTGTGCCATATAGAGCTGGTGATCGGAAGACACTGAAGAACCTGCGTCAAATACAATCTGCGCTGCCTCCTCCGGATTTTCTACTGCGTATTTCCAGCCTTTCATTGATGCATAAACAAATGCCTTTACTGTATTAGGATTATTCTTCGCAAACTCCTTTGTACAGAAAATATTATCTTCAAGCATTGCAACACCCTCGTCATTCATATCAATGGTGCCTACTGTATCGCCGTACTTGTAACCGCCGTCATAATCGTTAATTACAAGACCGAGTTCGTTAAATGACATTGCCGATGCAAGTGTAATATCGTCCTGGTCAAAGCCGTCCATTGTAAAGTCCTGCGAAAGATATGTTGTAGGAAGATCATATTTCTGCAAAAGTGCGAGAATTTCGTATTCGTTACCAAGTCCCCAGTTACCGATTTTGCCCTCTGCTGCGGCCTTTTTGATAATCTCTTCGTTTGTCATTGGTGTACCTGTTGAAGCTGAATCCGCTTTGGAATCAGATGATGAACCGCCTGAATTACCGCAACCGGCAAAAGCTGTTGCAGTCATCATTGCTGCAAGCGAAACGGCAAGCAATCTTTTGACATTCATTTTTGTTTTCATTTGAAATTCCCCCAATATACTTGATTTTATGTAAACCGTTTTTCGGTAAACAACTGTAAATTATTTTATTCTGCGTTTTTTAAGTACAATTGATTCCACGAGCATAAGCACGCCGTACATTAAAAGTCCTATAAGACAAGCAACAACTATATATGCCCACGCTGTAGGATACTGTCCCAATACAATGTTCTCTCTGATTTCTCTGCCGACACCGACTATGTATTCCGCAAAGTATTCAGAAACAACTGCGCTGATAATACTGATAGGAACGCTTACTCTAAGTGCTGTAAATATATACGGAACAGAATTCGGAAGTCTTAGCTTAAAGAAAACCGTACTTTTCTTTGCCGCATACGATGACATAAGATCGAGTGCAAACGGCTTTAATTCCGTTAAACCTCTGTAAGCGTTAATACTCATACTTGCAATGCAAACAATCATAACAACAAAAGTTTTTGCAAACATACTTCTTATGTTCGGGTCACTGCTGATGTCTTTTGTCCAGTTTGTCATTACAGGAGCAAGTGCTACAATCGGAATAGCATTAAATGCACCTACTATTGTAAGTCCGCCTTTACCCCATTTTTGAAAGGTTGCGGCAAATACGGCAATTAAATATCCGATAATCGAGCCTATCAGAAGTCCCGCAACGGCAACTATAATCGTATAAAGTGCATTTTGTGAAAAATCTGGAATATTATCTAAAATAATGTGACATATTCTTGACGGAAGCGGAAGTGTGTTTGTGTCGGTATTAAAAAATTTGTGCAAGATTTGTCCCTGCCACAAAGCAATAATCAGAACACCGAACAATACCGGAAGGAGTATGCTGCTGATTGTCTGAGCAGCTCGGTTTTCTTTGAGTTTTTGCCATAAGCTCTTTCTTCTTCTGATCAATTAAACCGCCTCCTTTTTCTTTTTTGATTTGCGTTCAATACGCTTTAGCGGTGAAACTCCGTTTTCAATCCAGCCCATAAGTGAACAGCTAAGTACACCGATTACCGCACTGAATACTACAATATCCCAAAATACATATATTGACATTGCGTGTTTAAGCGACTGTGAGAGCATACAACCGAGTCCGCCGTCACCCTGCAAGGTATCTACAAGGATTGAAGCTGTAATTGCCATCGGTGCCGCTATCTTCAATCCTGTAAAGAAATACGGAATACAGGACGGGATAAGCATCTTGAAATAAACTGTGGATTTCTTTGCCGCATATGAATACATTAGTTCATACTTTTGTTTTTCCACCGAGTTAAGTCCTGCAAGTGTATTTGTAGCCACAGGATAGAATGTAAGGATTGCCGCAATGATAATTCGGCTTGAACCGATATCGTGAGTCATTGCAAGAATAATTGGTGCCATACCGAGAATAGGTATAAGCTGTATAAGCATTAGGTACGGCGCGGCAATTTTATTGACTGTATTTGAAAGTTTCATTAAAATTGCAAGTCCGAATCCGATTAATGTACCAATCAAAAAGCCCTGTCCTGCTCTTGAAAGCGTTTGCCCTGCGTTTACAAGCACAACCTGCAAGCAGCTCATACCGTTTGCTACAGGTTTAGGGTCAATAAACGAATAAGCTATCTGCCATATATGCGGCATAATGTTTTCGGGAGTTCGTTTTGCGGCGGCTACCACAAAAGCAAATATCTCCCATATTACAAGTATTCCAAGCACCCAAACCAAAGTTACCGATGCTTTGGAGCTTTTTATCTTTTTAATTATCTTCATCATAAGCTACCACCCTCAAAGCTGTTTCTTACCTTTGAAACGAGTTCGCCAAAATGAGGAGTATCTCTCATATCAATCGTTCTCGGATAAGGCAAATCAGCGTCAACAACAGCCGAAAGTCTGCCCGGATGTGGAGAAAGAACGCAAATTCTTGTTGAAAGGAAAACAGCCTCCTGAATATTGTGAGTTACAAATACAATTGTTTTGTTTGTTTTTTCCCAAATATTTAAAAGATCAAGGTGTAACTTTTCCTTAGTGAACTCATCAAGTGCCGAAAAAGGCTCATCCATCAAAAGTATTTCCGGTCTTATGCCAAAAGCTCCTACACTTAAACAACTTCTTGATAGAGATATTAGTCTTCTT
>ERZ773221.3559-NODE-3559-length-10296-cov-4.021385_pt1 | contig 10296 bp, 9 predicted proteins | sample MGYA00580994_ERZ773221 | MGnify/ENA primary metagenome ERZ773221 (study PRJEB29015, sample SAMEA2737758) | human gut metagenome | biome: human gut; feature: human-associated habitat; material: faeces | place: China | collected 2012 ... | reverse complement strand
TCTTAGAATATCCATTAAGCTTAAGTAATGGTGTCTTTCCTACTAATTCTGCTGCGCTTTCTACATAATTACTCATATTATTAATCCTCCTATAATCTGTTCCTTTTTGTTATTCCCATAAACCTATATGTTTAATGTGTTTATGATTGAATTATATTCCCTGATGTCTAATCTGTCAACCACTAATTTTAATTTTTTTATAAAAGACCAAACAGCACAAAAAACTTTATCGCCACACTTGACAAAGAACCAAAAAAATCCCGTACCATATGCATAACGCATATAATACGGGATTGCTCTAATCCTAATCAGCTAAATTTCTCAACAACATCTGCCTTCATAATTCTGTCGGCATATTCAACACCATATTTCTTTACTATATACTTATAGCACTTCTGCAACTGTGGTGTTCTTGTTGTAGTGTCATGTGCATCCGAAGCTACATAATCCACAACATGGTCTTTTAAAAGTGCCTTGACACATCTCTGCACGCCCCAGCCATTATCGCCTGTGACAGAAGCTGCATTAATCTGTATATCAGCTCCAAGCTGCTTTAACTCATATATATAATCCCAGTCCTTGACTGTGCATACATATCTTTCTACGTGTGCAACTATAGGATGATAGCCTGACATAACAACATCAAGCACTGCGCCTCTTACCTTCTCCGCCTGAACATTAGGCGAGAATTCTATAAGAACTGTGTCAGAGCCGCACATCGTCTTTTCATCAAGCTTATCTAAGTCATCAAGTATCTCTGACCTGTAGTATATCTCCCTTCCAAGATATACACCCATATCAGGAAATTCTCTTTCAGCCGCATCTGCTAATATCTCATAGTGTTCTACAATCTGGCTGTAGTGTGCCATACCTCTCTTAGGATGAAAATGTGGTGTGAGTATAACATCTCTTGTACCATCCTCATATGCCATTCTTAACATCTCAAGACTTGTATCTATATCCGGCGAACCGTCATCCACCCCAAAAAGAATGTGGTTATGAATGTCTGTAAAGCCTGTACATATCGCCTCATCTTCAACTTTTTTCATATTATAATATAACTCTCTTTCTAATTAATAATCCGTTCACAATATTTTTATTATAAAAATATCTCTTCTCTTTGTCAACAAGACTACAATTATTTAAGTTTTATTTTATGATATCAGGGTCAAAAGGTCTAAACCCATATGAGCTTGCTCATATATGGGTGAATGACCTTTTGACCCCAACATCATCTTACAATGCCTTCGATTTAGAGATTTCCTCCAAGTATTTCTGTCCTATTGTGCTTATCGTGGCACCCTTTCTTGATATATAACCGATTTCCATCTGTTCGTCAGAGTCAAGCTTTACTGCGCAGTACTTATCACCATTAAGCTCCTCACATATGATGCCTGAACACAGTGTATAGCCGTTAAGACCGACCATAAGATTAAGCATTGTCGCCCTGTCATTTGCCTTTATGAGCTGCTTGTACTCATATGTACTGAGCACCTCTTCTGCATAATAAAAAGAATTATATTCTCCCTGGTCAAACGAAAGACAAGGATAATCCTTTAACTCTTCAAGGCTTATACTCTCCTTCTTTGCAAGCGGATGCGTATTGCTCATATACACATATACGTTGCACTCTAACAGTGGATGGAATTCAATCGCACTCTCTGCAAATATCTTTTCAAGCACTTTCCTGTTAAAGTCATTCAGATACAATATGCCTATTTCACTCTTTCCGTTCCTTACATCCTCTATAACCTCGTGAGTCTTAGTTTCGTGTACCGCAAACTCATATTCATCCATACCATATTGCCTGACCAGCTCTACGAACGCATTTACTGCAAATGTATAGTGCTGCATAGACACACTGAACTTTTTCTTGACATCTGACTTGGAAATGTATCTTGCATCCAGAAGCTCAAACTGTTCCATAACCTGTCTGGCATAGCCTAAGAACTCCTTACCGTCAGGTGTTACTGCTATACCATTCTGGGAACGTCTGAATATCTGTATTCCGACCTCCTCCTCAAGTGCATGAATAGAGGTTGACAGACTTGGCTGCGATATATACAGCTTCTTCGCAGCAATATTAAAAGACTCTGACTCCGATACGACAATCGCATATTTTAACTGATTAAGTGTCATAATTTCCGCCCTTTATGCCATCTTCTGAAGAAATGCCTTCGTTCTCTCACTCTTTGGATTGTCTATGACATCCTCCGGCTTTCCCTCTTCAACTATAACTCCGCCATCCATAAATATAACTCTGTCAGCTACATTTCTTGCAAATGCAATCTCATGTGTAACTATAACCATTGTCATCTTTTCATCGGCAAGCGCTCTTAAAAGCTTAAGAATACCAGCAGTTATCTCTGGGTCAAGTGCTGATGTAGGTTCATCAAAAAACAACATCTTAGGATGCATGGCAAGCGCCCTTGCTATCGCTACTCTCTGCTGCTGTCCGCCTGATAACTGACCGGGATAATTATCCTCTTTATTCTCAAGTCCTACTTTGCTTAAAAGCTCCCTTGCTTCTGTAATAACTTCGTCTTTATTCCTCTTCTGCACATTTATTGGCGCATCTATGACATTCTTAAGCACCGAAAAATGTGGAAAAAGATTAAAATTCTGAAACACCAGACCAAAGTCGTTTTTTAAGTGGTGAAGCGTATTCTTATCAACATACTCTGTTGCACCGGATGTATTGAGTGTAGCACTCTCACCACAGTAAGCAAGCGTTCCCTCATCCATTGTTTCAAGAAGTGTAGCACATCTTAAGAAAGTAGACTTACCAGAACCCGATGGGCCTATGATAGCTACAACCTCTCCCTCTTTAACTTCTATAGATATATCCTTTAACACTTCAAGATTATCAAATGTTTTCTTAACATGTTTCATTTCAAGTAAATTCATAATAATCTCCATTTCTGCACTGCTTATAACTATCTTACTTATAATAACGCATTTTCTTTTCTATAGTTTCCATAACCCATGCAACAACAAAATTAAATATGTAATAGAATACACCCGCTACGAAAAGTGGCATAATACTTGCGTTAGCCGCCGCTATCTGCTTTGCAAGTGTGAACATTTCTGTGTATGCAAGTGCAAATGCAAGTGATGTATCCTTAACAAGTGTAATCACTTCGTTAGTTACAGATGGAAGGACTATTCTCATCATCTGAGGGAATATTATTCTTATAAATGTCTGGCTCTTAGTGTATCCAAGCACAGAGGCCGCTTCATGCTGTCCTATCGGTATCGCCTCTATACCTGACCTGAATATCTCTGCAAAGTAAGCTGCATAGTTAAGTGAAAATCCTATGATAACCGCATAAAATCTGTAACTATATGATAAAGATATTCCAAATATATAATATGGTCCAAAGAATACAACAAGCAGCTGAAGCATAAGAGGAGTTCCTCTCATAATAGATATGTATATCTTTGCTAACCACTGTACAACCTTTATCTTGGATACTCTTATAAACATAAGTAACATACCTAAAGGAAGTGAGAATACTAATGTAAGGAAGAATATTCCAAGTGTTGCTAACATACCGCTTGCAAGCTTGCCTACAACATCTGCAAAGTTACTTACGAAGCTTCCTGATGCCTTATCCTCTGTCACATCATTTACCTTATTGTCTGCACTTAAGCATATGCTCTCCTCAAGTCCCCAGTCCTTTGCGATACTTTCAAATGTTCCGTCAGCAAGCATTTCATAGAGTGTATCCTGAACTGTATCCCTGAGTTCTGTGTTGCCTGTCTTAAAGCCTATACCGTACTGTTCCTTTGATACCTGCTCTGATAACATCCTAAACTGGCTGCCCCTCGCTTCAAGCTCATACTTTGCAACACCCATATCCATACAGATAGCATCCACTGAACCTGACTCAAGGTTCATAAATGCTGCATTGTAATCGCCTACCTGCTGAAGTGATGCGAAGCTCTTAGCAAGTGCAAGATTCTCTTCTGTTGCATCATCGCCTGTAAATGCTGCAAGTGCTGACGAATCAGCCTGTACAACTACAACTTTTCCTGCCAGGTCTGATAACTGGCTTATAGCTGAACCCGACTTAACTATAACTACCTGTGAATTATCTATATAAGGAGTTGTCCACGTATAATCTGACTCTCTTCCATTCATGGTAAAACCATTCCATATACAGTCGATTGTTCCGGATGCCAGTTCCATATCCTTAGAATCCCAGTCGATAGGCTGTTTTACAAGTTCCCAGCCATTACGTTTACAGACTTCCTCTGCAAGTGAAAGATCGAAGCCTACATACTCCCCATTATCATCCTTATATCCATAAGGTGGGAATTCCGCATCGAAACCTACTGTAAATGTTGTTATACCACCTGTTTTTTTCTTACTGCCGCACGCTGTCAGTGTTCCAGCTATCAGTGAGCACACCAGAAGCACAAGTAACATACGCTTCAGCATCTTATTATTGGTAAAAGTCTTCATTTTCTAACTCTCCATTTCACTTCACTACCACGTGAATAATTTATAACTTTAACACACTAAATCGTACCCTACTTACTGCCAGATGTCAACTCATTTTTCCGAGTTTCATTCTGTTTTTGATGAGTTCATCCTCTCGCCTATATATCCTAACACTGTTTCTGCAAATGTATCTACATTAAATGGCTTTGATATATGCCCGTTCATCCCATTTTCAAGTGCCTTCTTCCTGTCCTCATCAAATGCATTGGCTGTCATGGCGACTATCGGAATTCCCGCCTTTTTGGTATTATCAAGACTTCTTATAATCTTTGTAGTTTCAAAGCCATCCATACCCGGCATCCTTACATCCATAAGAATTATGTCAACTGCATCCTCCGTTGCACTTTTAATATATTCTATTGCATCAAGGCCATTGGAATATTCCGTCACATCTGCTCCGCTTTCACGCAGTATCTCTGTAGCTATATCCCTGTTGTACTCATTATCATCCACAACCATAATCCTTATAGATGAAAGAATTCTGCCAGTTGTATCCTCACTGTCATCTTCCTGATATGACACACCGCTATCCTGTATATTTTCTTTACTGTGAATATTACCATTTAACACATTTTCTCTTAACTTAGTATTAGTATTCTTTATTATATACTTCATAGGTATTGTGATTGTGAACTCAGTTCCAAGTCCAATATCACTCTCGACCTCTATAGTTCCGTTCATAAGCTCGACAATTCTTTTGGCTATCGACAAGCCAAGTCCAGTTCCCTCAACACTTGCATCACTGTCGTATGCACCTCTTGTATACATATCAAACAAATGCTGTATATCCTTTTTAGCTATGCCCCTGCCATCATCTTTTACTGTAAATACGTAATCACTATAGCTTTTATCTGGCTTTTCTACTTCTTTTACATTTATATGTATATGTCCACCTTCTGGAGTATACTTTATTGCATTACCCACTATATTAATAAGTACCTGGTTGATACGCATCCAGTCCATATACACATAAATATGCTTTATATCCTTATCCATGGAAAGCTGCTGTTTCTTGCCTGATGACTGGATAACAAGTATATTATAAAAGTTATCCATAAGCTCACATATATCTGACTCATCCTTCTCTATACTGACCTTTCCACTCTCTATGCGCGACACATCAAGAATTTCATTAATCAGTCTTACAAGATGATTACCTGCCGTCTTTATCTTATTTATACAGTCTTCTACTTTGACTATATTATCCATATTATTCTTGGCTATTGATGTATAACCAAGAATAACATTCATAGGTGTCCTTATCTCATGTGACATATTAGAAAGAAACTCTCCCTTTGCCCTGCTTGCACTTTCTGCCTGCGCAAGTGCCTCTTCGATTAGCATCTGCTGTTCCATCTCTTTCTTTAATACGTCTTCTATATTTCTTATTGTCATAGTAACGCAGACAGGTATATCTTCCTCTCTTTCCTCTACAATAAAGCTTACAAGACACCACTTGTATGCATCCTTTTCAATCTGCCTTTTATAGCGGTATTCGACAACGTCCCTGTCCTTTAACTCATTTTTAATATTCTCTGCATTTATGAGCTTTTCTATATCTTTACTTGGATTTTCACATATAATATTATGAAAAATTCTTCTCGTTATCTTCTTTGAATAGCTGAGTGTTTCATCCGAACTCCAGTACTTTGGATATATCATCTGACAATAATCCTCTGCAAGATTAACATGATACACTTCATAGTACGCCTGTAATGTACTTGATACTGCCGCCTGATAAAGTCTCATCTGCGTTATATCCTTAACAAGACATGCAAAGTATCCTCCTGCAAACTGATATGCCGTAACACCGAAATACTTCTTTGCAACACTGCTGTATATCTCTGTCTCCATAGGTACTCCGTGATATGCCACATTAACGTACAATTCCTTAAGCGTTACATCTTTATATGAAAATATATGTCCATATGTATTATGCAGCATATAATCCCTGTCAAGCTGCATATAATCTGCCAGCTTCTGGTTAACGTACACTATATCCCACTCGTCCATACCTGACTTTGCATATGGTATCTTAACTACAATATATCCATCCGGCATAGACATATAATAACGGTCAAGCTCATTACAATCTAACTTAGGTTCAACAACAGAATTCTCCATATCTATCTCCCACTTTATCACTGCTTTAACTACATTTGCCATATTCAGGAATACTTCCTGTTACAAGTATACCCTCACTTTACTTAACTACATTATTCTCTCTTATGTCTGATACAAGCTGACGTCTGAATGCACGACAGCCATTCTCGTTCCAGTACTTCTTTTTTTCTATCTTTATAACTTCAAATGTTGTGTTAAGTATATGTGACTTATAGCTTGTTACTGGTGCTTTACCCGGATAGAATACTGTGATGGAATCCCTGTATTCATCCTCATCAAGGTCATAATCCTTTGCAAACTGTTCAGCCAGCTCTTCGGTGGTTATTCTCTTAATATGCGCATAATATCCGACAAGATATGCAAAGTAATCAACATCAAACTTTTCAACCCAGTAATCATCCGATGCAACAAACACAACAACAGGAAATTCTCTTTGTTCATCTGTTATAAGCTTCTTAAGAACTCCATACTCTTCTTTATCGCCTATGCTTCTTACATTCTGTCTTAATCTTTCTATATCGCATATTCCTATATTATCTGCAATCTCTCCATAAAAGTTCGGACGGCTGAATAATATATTTTCATTATCTCTGTACTTTTCTGTAGGCTCTGAATACTCATTGCTCACATCAAACATAAGCCTGTCGCCTTGTTTTTCTATAGTTGCAACTGATATCCACAGCCTGTTTGCTATCTTTGAATCAAGATGCGTTGTAATCTCTTTAAAGTAAAGCTTTTCCGGCTCATAAGCTATCGATACACGATATCCAGGACTTTCATTATCATAATTCTTAACACTACCTGGCATATCATCAAATACTTCTGAAAATCTAGAACTTACCCACGAATATATGTAATTCACAGCTTTTTTATAAGCATCTTCTATAGACAGATTGGTAAGGTCTATAAATGAATGTGACTGGAACACCTTGTATATACCAAGCTTCTTAAACGGTTCAAACTTTCTTCTCCTGCTTACAGCTTCCATAGCCTGCCCGTGTTCTTCGTCTATTCTCTTAAATACCTCATTCAGTCTTTCATCATTAGGGCCTATCTGGTTTACTATCCTTACTATATTATTGACTGTAAGTTCTATGCCCTTCTCTGACGTATCCATCCAGAGCTGCTCAATAGCCGCTGGTCTTTTAAACTTGTAAAATATCTTTGCAAGTTCCGTATCCGAGTCAAACAGTTCCTCTATATAAGGATGAAGTGGCTCATTTTCAAACTTAAGCCTGTAGTGGCATCTTAGCATATCATTCCACTTCTTATCCTTGTAATGCTGGTGTCCAAGGTCTTCTAACAGCACCACTATAGAGTCATCGCACAGCTCAAAAGTGGCAAGTATACTGTTCATCTTACGTGCAAGTGCCTCATTTCCTATACCGAAAGCCGAACCTTTATATCGCATATCATGCTCTATCTCGTGCCATCCCTCAAAAGAATTTGTCCTTACCTGCACCTCAAATGTGTCATCAACATATTCTGTAAGATAAGGATTGACTATAGTCTTGCTAAGGTAAGCCGGAAGCCGGAATATTCCATTGACTTTCATAGCCTTGAACTCATACTCATTATTTTCTGTAGTTTCCCACATTCCCGGCGATGCAAAAAGTGTATCAAGAAGCTTTCTGCATGTATCAACGTCATCAACAAAATACAATATAATTCGTATACCTATAAGATCCTGCATTTTTTTATCAGCATTTTCTGTACCTGGTCTTCTGTAATCCTTGAATATAAGCTTGTTGACCATCGAATCAACAGCCTTTACCCTGTATGCTATTCTGTAATAAAAACCTGCTCTTTTTAACTTTTCCTCTATAATACTTAATAAATCGTCCTTAACTATCTGTGGAACTACTATCTGTTCTACATTTTCTTTTGTGAATAATTCATTAACCTCATTCATAGGTGCTACCATCCAATTTCTATATTTATTATTCTTACCCATATATATTGATATCAGTTCCAAAAATCTTACCATTCAGGCACTAATGACTTTATATTCCTGACATTATAATAATGTTAATATTCAGACCCCATCTATCTCTCAGATTTATATAACTCTTAACAATATCATAATAATGTCAGTATACCATATTTTGCCTTATACGGACTAATAATTTGCTTAATTTTTTATTATATGTTATACTCTAAACACTTAATTAGAATATCGATGCTTTATTTTGCATATATATGCAGATTATAGCATATCGGCATATGTTACAGTTATTATTATTTATATATACTAGGGGGAATTAACTATGGTTATTCACGAATCAGCAGAAGATTATCTTGAAACAATACTTATGCTTAGTAAGAAGCTGCCTGTTGTGCGCTCTATAGACATCGCCAACGAGATGGGCTATAAAAAATCAAGTGTAAGTATCGCCATGAAAAATCTTAGAGAATCAGAACACATAAGAGTCACTAAAGAAGGATATATATATCTTACAGATTCTGGCAGGGAAATCGCCGAAATGATATACGAAAGACACCAGATTCTTTCATCATGGCTCATAAAGCTTGGAGTTGATAAGAAAGTAGCTGAAGAAGATGCCTGCCGTATCGAACATGACATAAGCAAAGAGTCTTTCAACGCTATCAAGAAAGCTATCTCTGCACAATTAGCTGAGTTAGATAAGTAGTCGGTTTTAATATTTTATACATATTGCACAAAGGAATGCCAGCAGTTTCAGGTGATTAACCACGAAGCTGCTGGCACGCTTAGCTACTACTACTTATGTTATATTAAATAAGTCACTTAGATATATCTTTGTAATATAGATACATTATACAATATATTATTTTTTTATTTTCTCAATCACAAAACAACCTTAACGTCATAATCCTTATATATATCCGCTACATTCTTATCCGTAATAAACTTAACTTCGTCTATCCTTGCAAATGTAACTGAACTTACATTATCAAACTTGGCTGAGTCAGCTAACACATACTTATAGTTACTGTGCTCCACTGCTGTACGTTTGACAGCTGCCTCACTAATATCAGGAGTTGTTATTCCGCTTTTTATGCTTATTCCATTAGCACCAAAGAAGCCTTTATTAAAGTTGTACTCCCTGAGTGCCTCAACTGCACTGCTGCCAACAACCGCCTCTGTTGAGCCTTTCAGCTCACCGCCTATAAGTATAACCTTAAAGCCTGCTATTGCAAGGTTTCTTGCGTGTGCAACCGCATTAGTGACATATGTGGCATTTTTTTCTCTTATATAATCTATCATACATCCTGTTGTGGTTCCTGCATCAATATACACGAAATCATCTGGATCTATAAGCCCTGCCGCATACTTAGCTATCGCCTTCTTTGCATCCAGATTAACATCTTTTTTCTGCGACACAGTCGGCTCTTCTCCTGAAAATTCATAATTAACTGATACAGCACCACCAAAAACTTTGACAAGCTTGCCCTCTTCATCTAGTGTGTTAAGGTCCCTTCGTATAGTCGACTCGGATATTCCAAGCTCATCCTTAATCTCATTCACAGTTATGCTGCCTTTTTTCCTAAGTAGCTGCAATATAATCTCATGTCTTTTTTCTGTCAGCATATCTTTTCCTTCACTCCATTCCGAATCTGTATATAATGTCTGCTTCGCATGACTGTTCGTTCGTTAATGGCGCAAGAAAAGTAAATGTCTGCTT
>ERZ773221.3556-NODE-3556-length-10307-cov-2.882169_pt1 | contig 10307 bp, 8 predicted proteins | sample MGYA00580994_ERZ773221 | MGnify/ENA primary metagenome ERZ773221 (study PRJEB29015, sample SAMEA2737758) | human gut metagenome | biome: human gut; feature: human-associated habitat; material: faeces | place: China | collected 2012 ... | reverse complement strand
GCCAGTCACCAATGCCGAGAATGCCCTGGCCGGATTGGCCTCAGGACTGACCGTAACCAATTCGGGGGGGAATACTCCGGGTTTCGAGACTTCTACGATCCGGATCCGGGGTGTCGGTACATTGAATAATGCCGATCCGCTCGTGGTGATCGATGGCGTAGCCGGTTGTGCTATCAGTGATATCAATCCCCAGGATATAAAAAACATTTCGATACTGAAAGATGCCGCTTCGTCGGCCATCTACGGTTCGCGGGCTGCCAACGGAGTGATCCTGATTACCACAAAAACCGGATACGAAGGCAGTGCCAAAATTACGTACAGCGGCAATTTCTCGTTTGAAAAGGTAGCTAAACGTTTGAATCTGGTCACCGACTATGCCGATTTTATGGAGATTCAGAATGCGGCTCTGAGTGCTAACGGGCAAGCCCCCCGTTTCTCCCAGACCTCCATCGACGCCTGGCGCAATGACAACGGAGCTAACCCCACCGTTTATCCCAATACCGACTGGCAGGATCATATTTACCGGAATCCGTCGGTGGTACAGAATCATAATCTTTCGGCTATCGGAGGAACGAAAACGGTACGTTATAACCTGTCTCTGGGCTATGTGAAAAATCCGGGTATCGTTTATAATACCGATTATGAGCGTTATCAATTGCGTTCGAATGTCGAAGTCGACATCAAACCCTGGATCACTGCCGGAATGAACATCTTCGGTTATATGGATTCCAATAATCCGAATGCCGAAAATGCCACCAACGGAGGAGACGTGATATTCGGTTCGGGAGCATTGAATACAGTTCCCGGCATGACGCTCTATGACCCTGAAACGGGTCTGTACGGAGGTGTGCAAAATCCGGAGGAAGAGAACGTCAGCAATTTTAATCCTTACCGGCGTATGTGGTTTTACAAAGAGGATTTTCCGATAAAAACCCGTCGTATCGTCCCCAAACTGTTTGCCCGTTTGTCACCGGTAGAAGGTTTGACCCTGAGTGCTTCGTTCACCTATAACTCCTGGGAACGGAATGAAGAATATCAATTATGCGACAAAAATCTATATCGCTTTACACTGGATGGACCTGTACTGCTGCGGGAAGGTACGGTCCGTACTTATATCAACCGGTATAATCGTCGGAATACGTTCCGGACTTCGGATGTGACGGCACGCTATGAATGGAATGTCAGCAAACTGAATGCTTCTGCACTGGTTGGTATCAGTCAGGAATACAATAAACGGGAAGACGAACGGTTCAGGAAATACGATCTGGCCGACGATGCTCTGACCAGTATCAACGGGGGGAGTACCAACGGTGAGATTGAAGGAAACTATACAGAATGGGCCATGCGTTCATATTTCGGCCGGATAAACCTGTCGTGGGACGATAAATATCTACTGGAAGTAAACCTGCGGGCAGACGGTTCCTCCCGTTTTGCCCCCGATAAGCGCTGGGGATGGTTTCCTTCCGTATCCGCCGGTTGGAGCATTTCGGAAGAACCCTTCCTGAAAAAAGCTGCCGGTTGGCTGGATATGCTGAAACTGCGGGTTTCTTACGGTACACTCGGCAACAACGCCACATCGACTTTCTATATGTATCAGCCCCTCTATGCTTCAGCCAATTACGTACTGGGCAATGCGGTGGCCAGTGGCCTGGCACAGACCACCCTCGCCAATCCCAATCTCACCTGGGAGACGACGCACATGACCAATATCGGTCTGGATTACGGGTTGTTTGACCATCGTTTAAGTGGTTCTGTGGATGTATTCAACAGGCTGACGACAGATATCCTGATTTCATTGCCGGCACCGTTAGAGCACGGCACTTCTGCTGTCCCCAACCAAAATGCCGGCAAGGTACGCAACCGGGGTATCGATTTCGATATCAGCTGGTTCGATCATATCGGCAGTATGACCTATTCTCTTGGCTTCCACATGGGATATGTCCGCAATAAAGTGACCAAATTTCAGGGGGAAGTCCCTTCTATTAACGGCGTTTATAAATTGCAGGAAGGAAAACCCATCAATCAGTTATATGTCATGTCTGTGGACCGTATTGTCCGCGATCAGTCCGATCTGGACTATGTACAGTCTCTGGTCGATAAAAATCCGGACTATTTCGCCACTTATCAAAGACCGGAATTGGGCGACTTCCTGTATGCAGATGCGAATCATGACGGGAATCTGGATGCCAACGACCGGATCGAGATCGGTAACGGCGACTCCCCCGCATTTACTTTCGGCAGTAATATCGGTATTTCCTGGAAAGGATTCGATTTCAGTATGTTGCTCCAAGGGGTAGGAAAACACAAAGTCTATTATAACAACCAGGCATTCCGGTTTGTCACTGTCATGGGGCAATCCTTGAATAAAGATATTACCGACCATGCCTGGACACCTGAAAATCCTTACAATTCCAAATATCCCCGGCTCCGGAACAATGCCAACAGTAAAAACAACATTGCCAGCGATGCCTTGGTGTTTAACGCCTCTTATTTACGGTGTAAGAACATACAGTTAGGATACACGCTTCCCAGCCATATTTCGGAGAAATTTTTTGTCGAAAATCTCAAAATATATACCAGCATCGACAACTTGTTTACCTTAACGGATTTCCCCGGTCTGGACCCGGAAATAGCCGCCGGCGTAGGTTATCCTCAGTTAAGGCAATATTCGGTTGGAATCAATGTCACATTTTAAAATTCAGCACTAATGAAAGGACACTATATTTTTTCCGCTCTTTTAGGTATAGGTTTATTACTCCAAGGGTGTGAAACGCTCGATTATACTCCTGCCGACCAATTGAACGACAAAACGTTCTGGCGGACAGAGCAACATGCCAATCAGGCGGCCGTCGCTCTGTATGCTGCCATGAAAGCCGGCTGGGCTTTCGGACGCGACTTTACTTTCGATATGATATCCGATATTGCGGACGGTACGTCTCCCCATGCCGGAATTGCCCGGGGTACCTCTTTTTCATCCGGTGACGCTTCTGTCCAGAACACCTGGCAATATCTCTACGAAGTAGTACACCGTTCGAATACGGTCATCCGGAATGTCTCCGCCATGGATATCGATGAAACAGTGAAAACACGTGTCATAGGCGAAGCCAAATTCCTGCGTGCCATGGCCTATTTCAGAATGCTCAATTGCTGGGGAGGAGTACCTTATTACGATGAGAGCTGTATCATCGAAGAGGAATTCGCCACCTTGTCCAACCCGCGCGAATCGGCAGAAACCATCCGCGGTCACATTCTCGACGACCTGACGGATGCCATCTCCAAACTTCCCGTAGCCTGGGAAACATCCGATTACGGGCGTGCCACGAAAGGGGCTGCCTACGCTTTGCGCGGGAAGGTATATCTTTACAACCGGGAGTGGAGCAAGGCCATTGCCGATTTTGAAGAAATCGTCTACAACAAAACGAATAATTACGGCTATGAACTGCATCCGGATTACAATGAACTGTTCCGCTTGTACAACGGCAAACGCAGCAAAGAGATGATTTTCTCCATCCAGTCTCTGGACGGTAACGTGGCAGGGCACGGGCTGGAATTGTGCAGTTTTCTGGGCAATAAATCCACTATGCGCCTCATTGCCAGCAATTGTATCGTACCTTCGACCCACCTGGTGGATATGTACGAGAACCTCGATGGCAGTCCGTTTAACTGGGACGATATCTTTCCGGGATTCAACGACGGTAGTCCGGAATTCCGGCGTGATGTCCTGAGTGTTGCGATAGATGACGGGAGTACAAAGATTACCGACTTATTGAATTGTGACACAACTAAAGTCCTCGACGCATACCGCAAGCGGGATCCCCGCCTGTGCCTGAATGTCATTACGCCTTATTCCCATTATCTGGGAACAGACGCCGGTTCGGTGCCGATGGATAAGCAGTTTGTGCTTCACAATCCCCAAAAAGGCGGTTCACCGATGGAAGCACAGGCCTTTATCCGGAATTCCGAAGGCTGGAATTCTTATTTCTGGCGTAAATTTATTCCCACCGGTAATCTTGACGGTTATTGGGGAGAATATACGCGGGTACCTTATGAATTTCCGTTGATCCGCCTGGGGGATGTACTGTTGATGCTGGCAGAGGCATATAACGAAGAGAACAGTTTAGACAAAGCCGTTACAGAACTCAACAAAGTACGCGACCGGGTGGGGATGCCGTCGTTGAACAATGGCAGCCCCTGGCTGGCTGTCAACAGCCAGGAAGAAATGCGGCAACGTATTCGTAACGAGCGGGCATATGAATTGCCGGCTGAGGGCCACCGTTATTGGGACCTGAGGCGTTGGGGTATCTATGGCCCGACAGTCAAAAATGCAACCGATATCTACGGCGATTTGATGTTTACACGTGAGTACCAGCCACGGCATGAGTTATGGCCTATCCCGCAGGTAGAACTGGAACGGAATCCTAATCTTCAGCACGATCAGAATCCCGGATGGTAAAATGAATGTAGGATTAAATGTTTGTATGAAAGGAGCCATCGTCTTTCATACAAACATTTAATCCGGCACACCGGCAGGAGAGAATAAATTACAGTTTAAAGCGATAGATTATCGATTCATCGTCGATATACCTGACTCCATAAATGAAGTGTTTATCGACACAAAAAGTGCTTATTGGAAAAGGTAATAAATATTTTTTTATTTTCCCACCTTTCCAATTAAAACAAAGAATTTCATTTGAAATAAATCCGGCTTTATTAGCTTTCGCATAACTTTCTGCAGAATAAGTAAAACAAATCATTTCATCAGAAACAGCCATCTTCATCAGGCCGGCTATACTTTCATTTATTCTGATTCCATAGCGTCCTGCTCTTTCACGAATAAGAGGGATGTGATTATATGGATTAAGAAATATACGATGGATATCTTTTCCTTCAATTTGATAAATCTCAAAAACATCGGATGCTAAGGTTAAAATAACAAATTTATTCTGAATATCATTTGAACTAATTTTTGTTTGGTATACACTCCCTCTATATATTCCTTCCACTCCTTCATAAGCAAAAGGATAATCGAAAAAACAACCGAGTATATTATTACTTGAATCAAGCAAACCAAAGTACCCTTCTTTAAACGATCCAACTGCAACTTTTACGTGATTGATTACATCCATATGCCTGGGCCTAAAATCCACCGTATATGGATAAGCTTCTTTCTCTATATGGTAAGGAATTTTATTCTCAATCACATCAGAAATCGAAACATAATTTATTTCTTTCTGCATAGCATCCAAAAAAACCAATTTTGACCCACAAACCGTAAATCCAGTTCCTATTTGAAGATATTCACCAGGACCTCGTCCTCTTTTTCCTAATCTTTTTATGATCTTCTTCCCATTGACATCAATAAATGAAAAATGATATGTGTCATTCATATGCTTAGTTATCAAGACATTGTCCAAAATCGCCATATCAGTTATTCTATTAAAAACGTCATTCTTATCAGAATAAACACTGTCGTAGTCAGTGATTTCCTCGACAATATCGAAAACATCGATATCTGAACGCTTGCATGCATCACAAATGATAAGAAATAGCAGGATTTTCAAAATATACTTCATGATCGATTTTATAATTCGGTTTATTCTCATATGCTACGAGATTTTTATTTTTTCAAACGATAAAGAACAATGACCGGATTATCCGATTCTTTCACATTCAATCTTGCAGCTATATCTGGAGCCCATTGGGTAAAAATATAAGCATTTTCCCAAGCAACGAAGTAACCGTCCGTATAAGTTAATGTTGAACCGAAGGGTACAAATATATCCTCTTCTTTATGCTTCGCTCCCGTAATTACTTCTCCTGTTCTTCTATAGAAGTAAGCCTCCTGACTATAACCTTTACGTACAAAAACGAAATAAATAACATCATCCCCAGCAACGACCTCTGTAATAATACCGGTCTTCGATCTCAGATTTTTTATATTATGCTGTATGTAATCATTCCCCAAAACATATTTATCTTTCCCAAAATCGACATAAAAAGCAGGACAGAAATGTCCCTTGTTAATCTGATAAATGGTATCACTCACTAAAGGAGAATAAGCCAATACTAAACTATCCACTCCATATCCAAATCCTCCTTCTGCGTAGCGGTTTAATGGACTTGCAGGCATAAATCCTTCCTTTATTCCCTCATCAAAATCATACCGGTAGTAATGACTGGCATCGCCTTTATTAAAAGAAGCACTTCCGAAAAAATAAAACCACCACTCACCGTTCTCCAAGGCAGCCTGAGCAGGAACCAACTTCGATTTCAGATTCCGGCTTTCGATGTAATTCCCTTCCAAATCGTAATAATAAAATTTATACCAACCCGGAAATACCAACCGATCATTTTTCTTATCAATCAAAAACGCTTTATGAGAATTACAAACATTTAATTCTCCAGGTGCACGGCCTATCGGAATCAATTTTTGGAATCTACCATTCCGGTCAAAAATATACAACCCTCCTGTAAATACAAAACAATAAAATTTTCCTTTATAATACTCCATGCGTCGGAACATCGAAGCGTCAATCAAACATTCGTCCGTCGTTTCCAAAGGGATATAAATCGCAGTGTCCACGATTTCGCTCATCGTCATCCATACATCATTAGCTATTTCAGGAACTTTGATTGTTATCACAGGAGAAACCGAAAACTTTTGACATGAATACATGCATACAATAAATAGTAATTTTAAAATACTTTTAATCATATTTTATCAATTCACAAGAAATAATAATCAAGAATGTCAACAAAACCATTTTCCTATTCTACAAAATATCTTTTAAACTATCAAAATATGAAATTGAAAAATTATTGTCATTTTGCATCGGGAAAAAAAGATTAGAAACATTAAAGTTTTCGTCAATCAAACAAATATAAAATTCTTCATCTTTTTCAAACGGCAATAATTTGTCATCCTCACATAGCACAACAATTTTTGCCTCCAAACCTATACTCAATATTTTGCTTCTAATCTTTTTCTCATCCAAATTGGCCCCAGTTATAATGTCTGTTTTTGGATGAGAAACTTTGAAATTGACCAAATTTAACAACTCTCTCTCAATACATGGATTACAACTTGAATCATAAAATCTGAATATAATCAACGACTTATTTAAATTTCCCAGAGACATGAGAAGCTTTTTCAATTTTTCATTTTCTTTTGAGCTTAAATTTACCTTAGTATTCGCAGCTATTTTGATCAGGTTTTGTTTTACCGTATAATACGAACTAGCCATAGACAATAACTTTTGATGCATCACATTAATAGCATTAACATACTTATTTACTACATAATAATTATATCCCATGACAGATAATATTATTATAATCATTATAATTATCTTTTTCAGACTAATCCTCTTCATTGATCAATACCCTCATTTTTTTTAAATTTACATTTCATAACAATAGGATTATTATCTTCATTGACATCCAATAAACCATGCTCACGAAAAAAAGTAATGTATTCATTACTAGGTTCCTCTTCAACCAACTTCTTTATGAGTAAGGGAGAAAAATACGAAACAAATTCGTTGTTTATCACCGATTGGAAGAAAAGATCGATACCAAAAAAATCATTCTTCAACGCTCCGGTCATAATACTATGATTCACCCCCTTACGAATAATTGTCGAGTATAATTTGTTACCGAAAAAATAATCGATTTTCATAAATTCATCCGTTTCAATAAAATTATTCACGAAATAGGCACAATCTTTATTTTTTTTATAAAATTCTTCCACCTCTTCACCATTCATCGCTATTAAATCCTCTTTACTTTTTTTATCTTCGAAATCAATATAATATAAAGGGTGCGGTTTATGATCAATGATCTGAAATATGGTATCGTTAAAAGGATAAATGTATCTGATGAAATGATTGTATTTAGAAAAAGGATAGGAAATATCCTGATACATTTTTCCATTATCGAATATTTTATCACTGTATGAAAAATATTTAACAAATTCAGATCCGGTTTGAATATGCAAATTGAAACAGGATTTTTTTACTGTTATTTTTCCCAGAAAATTCTTTTTATACTCATAATTGATCATTTTTGAAGTATGAAAAGCTAAATCACCTCCAGAGGTAACAATCAAATCTTTGTAAAACAATTCTAAAGGAACTGACTTTATATATTTTCCTTCATAACTAAAGTATTTCAAATTCTTAAAATTATCTGTAGTTATGACATATTGATTTTCAGTATCTAAAGTAAAACATTCTAAAAATTCGAATTCTCCCGGAGCACGTCCTTTCTGCCCAATTTTATTTATAAATCCTCCCAATGAATCGAATATTAGCACCGAATGCTGATATCGGTCCAATATAAAATATTTACCTCGATCATATTCTAATTTATCTATTTGAACTAACAATGAATTAAGTGTGGTCTCTAAAGAAACAAATGTCAATGTATCTACCAATTGAGATAAAAGGATCTCCATTCCTTGTTCCGGCTTTATCAAAATTCTCTCAATAGAATCGGTATAGGTTTCAGTGCTTTTACAACCCATTAAAATTATAAAACACAATATATAAATATTTTTCATATTAAAAATGTATTAAGAGGGTACCCAAAAAGTATTTGGCACCCTCGATTCATTTGTAGCCCTATTAGAGACTGAAATCAAATATCCAATTCTATAAAAGGATATTTTAACTTTTGGAACAGCCCCCTTTATTTTCCAACCTAATTATACAAATTATGGCGACGACTATAATAATTATAGCAATACCCATCAATATAATTTCTCCATATTCCAAATTTAAAATCAAAGATCCCATAATCAATAGCCAGGACAACATGAGTTAGGATAAGAAACAGCAGAAATATTACCCCATTTATCTTTGATACAACAGGCAAAGTACCCGGATTGCGCCGTTACTGAATGAGTAGAACCTAACCCTCCAGGATAACTTTGCCCCAAAGAGCAACTTGATGATCCACATCCCCCATCATTACATTTTTGGGGTGGGCAATTTTTCGTTTCACCCTGCGCTAAAGCTTCTATTTGATTAAAACTAATATTCATTTTCGAATTTTTATCAATAAATGAATTAGTTAAAAGAATCAATACTAATACCTCTAAAATAATAATCTTTTTAATCATGATATAATTTTTATAAATTTATTAAAAGATAAAACAATACAACTATCAGCCAAATATCTGTCTGATTTTCTATCTCAAAATTAATTTTCAAACTCAATTAACCGATACCGTTCCCATAATGTGTAATATACAAAAACACCGTTCGATATTGCACAATACCTCAATCGATTTCATAAACCGACCCAAAGAATTCGGTTCAAAAGTGACGAAAATCAACGTTTCTTCTCCGGGTTGTACCGGACGCTTTTCCCATCGAACTTCAGTACAGCCGCAAGAAGGCCGCACATCACGGATCAATAAGGGAACCTCGCCCGTATTACAGATCCGGAAAGAAATCTGTTTCTTTTCGCCATACCTCACAATATCCAGGTCGATAGTATCCCCTTCTATTCGAATAGTAGTCGGTGATGAATATAATAATTCAAACACTTCCGTAGAGTCTCCGAACAAGAACCAAAGTCCTGCAATACCAACCAAAGTAAGTATTCCGATTATTAAAATCGATCGCATAGCACCACCTCTCATGTCAGTCTTTATTTATCGATTGGGATAAACACAGAAACATCGGGGTGATCTCCGGCCGGTAACCGTTTGCCATACCACCTTTGTTCGTCCGGAGCATAACAAAGGGCTATTAAATCGGTGTCCAGTCTATAGGATTCAAGGATTCCTCCTTGCCGGTCGAATACAATCAAATTACTGCAATACTGAAAAACATTTCCCGGTACTTCATCCGATCGGCCAAAATACAGGGTGGAGCCACACTCATCGGCAACCCCAATATCCATCATCCCGAAGCGATTTAATACCATTACCGGATCAGAATTCTGATCCACACCCCAAAGGATAAAAAATAAACCGGTAAAAAATATTTTGCACATATCACATATTTTACTTAACTTTCCAAAACAAATTTCAGCATATTTTCTCAAACAACCTAATCGAAACAGTAGCAAAAAGCAGAATTCAATTTCCCCCTGATTTTATTTTTCAAACTAGCCCTGGAACGTATTCTTACTTCTATCCTGCTCTTTATCCTGATTATTTGTCTGACTTATCTTCTTTATCGGCTATTGAAAAATGAAAAAAAACTACGGGATAATCAAAAAGCATTTACGCATACTCTGGTCCATAACCTACGCCGGCCGATACTGAATATAAAATGCCAGTTGGAAAATCTTTTGTC
>ERZ773221.3553-NODE-3553-length-10314-cov-3.117165_pt1 | contig 10314 bp, 7 predicted proteins | sample MGYA00580994_ERZ773221 | MGnify/ENA primary metagenome ERZ773221 (study PRJEB29015, sample SAMEA2737758) | human gut metagenome | biome: human gut; feature: human-associated habitat; material: faeces | place: China | collected 2012 ... | reverse complement strand
AGGTAAAGGCGGGTGAGTACGAGTTGATCGAGTTGAACACGAAGAGCAAGCACGTTTATACCCATCTGGACAACGACCGCCTGTCGGAGGGCCTGCACGAGGCCTTGGGACGTTACCATGCTTCCGGCAGTGTCTGCGAGGAGGATCGACGATTGGCCGGCGAGGTACTGCGGGGGTATGCCTCTTTGCGTGCGGAGACAGACGTGATGCGCTGCAAGCTGTGCGCGTTGCTCCTCCCGACCTATAAGCTGTCGGGCGATGAGGAGGCTTTCGTTCGCTTGCACGACACGATGCGCGGCTTATTGCCTGTCGTGAAAGCACCGCAATCCCGTGCCCTGTTGCTGGTCACCTTGTACGGCTGTACGGATAACGCTCTCTACCGTCGCATGGCACACGAGCTAGTGGATCCTTGGCAAGTCGATCCCTCGCCTAAGAAAAGTAAATTATCCTTGATCCACCGGCTGGGCGACTATGATAGATGGCTGGGCCACGAATCAGTTGACAGTTGAGAAGTGGCAGTTGACAGTTTAAATCATAATCCAAAATTCATAATTCAAATTTGATGTCTACCCTTCCTTCCGGCGTTCGTTTGGTGGCGTTGCTGAACGACCATTTGTGCGAGATCATGGAACGTGAGCGTGCGAACCATACCTCCATGCACCTATATTGTACGGGGCCTTACTGGGTTGCCTTCGAGCGTTCGGCCTATCAGTTGCGTCGTGCGTTCCCGGACAGCGAGACCACGCCGATGCGCCTGTTCGGGTATCCGTTTCCGGTCGTGATGGTGTCCGTAACGGATCGCTCGCTGCGTTCGTACGCCCGCAAGCATATCTTGCGGATAGACGAGCCGGATTATAAGCGATTGACCGTCCCCGTTTTCCCTGCGGAAGATTACCGGTCGTGGCACGACCGGGAGGTATCGGGACTGCCGTATCCCCACACGTACGGATTTCAGAGAAATTAATACGATTATCACATATGTACCGACAACAATTCTTTCCCCGTCTGGGTGATTACATCGACACGCTGCTGAAAGTCACCAAGCTGACCAAATCCATCGTCTGCGTAACCGGAGGTATGGGCGGCAGTACCTATAACGCTTTAAAAAAGGTATAGACATGCATTTCAGCATCTATGTCCGTCTGTTGGACCTCCTTTGGGAACATCTGGATGACGAGGATCGGTTCCGCCGACTGGCCCATGAAGCCGTGGAGCGGTATATCGCTTACATGCGGGGGAAGATGGATGAAAGAAAGAAATAATCTTATACGTTAGGATCATGCAAACATCTTTGTTTCTATTATTCGGTTTCCTGTTTGCCGTATCGCTCGGCATGGTGATCATCCCGAGGATCTTGGTGATTTCCCATAAGAAACGACTCTATGATGTCCCGGACGCCCGTAAGGTACATACGATGCCGGTTCCTCGTCTGGGTGGGCTGTCCTTTTTTCCAGTGATCCTGATGTCGATGTTCCTGGTGATCGGTTTTCGTCTGTACTTTTGGGATGTGAACGTGTCCGGCTTGTCATTCAATATGCTTTATGAGTACCTGTTCCTGTTCGTGGGCATGACGCTGCTTTATCTGGTGGGTGTTTGCGACGATCTGGTCGGTGTAGGCTACCGCTATAAGTTCGCCGTGCAGATTGCTGCGGCGTTTCTGTTGGTACTGTCAGGCAACTGGTTCGACTCGTTTGGTGGCTTGTTCGGTATTTACTCGGTGCCGGTTTGGGTAGGGGTGCCGTTCACGGTGTTTATCGTGGTATATATAACAAATGCCATTAACTTGATTGATGGTATCGACGGCCTGGCCTCGGGCCTGTGTTGTATCGCCTTGTCGGTCTTGAGCGTGATATTCTTTCTTCGTGGGCAGTATGTTTACGCCTTGTTGGCGATCTGTACGCTGGGTATCCTTATGCCCTTTTGGTGCTACAACGTGTTCGGTAACGCCAACCGTGGACATAAGCTTTTCATGGGGGATGCCGGCAGCCTTACGCTGGGCTACGTGATCAGTTTCCTGATCATTCACATGAGCGTGACGAACGAGGTCTCTCCGACATTGTCCAACCCGTACATGGTGATCGCTTTCTCTACGGTGCTGGTTCCGCTGTTGGACGTGATCCGTGTGGTCTTGCATCGCCTGCGTGAGCACAAGAATCCGTTTTTGCCGGATAAGAATCACTTTCATCATAAGTTGTTGCGCACGGGGATGCGGGTGCGGATGGTGATGGTGACGATCCTTGGGATAGCGTTGTCTTTTATCGGATTGAACGCATGGTTGGCATGGTGGATGAATATTACCTTCTTGTTGGCTATAAACTTGATTTTATGGTCGTTGCTACATTTGACGATTAATTGTTTTATCGCGAAAACACCTGTGTAGAAACGATGATCTGTAAAAAACAAGGTGAAATTCGTTGAATCCGGGAAAAATTGAATCTTTGAGGTTCAAGACTAAATAGGCGATACGATGATGGGACAAGAACGATTATATCCGATAGGCATCCAGACCTTCTCTGAAATCCGGGAGGGGAATTACCTGTATGTAGACAAGACGGAACTGGTCTACCGAATGACCCATTCCGCCTCGAAATATCAATTCTTGAGCCGTCCCCGCCGTTTTGGAAAATCCTTGCTGACCAGTACGCTGCGCAGCTACTTCGAGGGACGTAAGGAACTGTTCGAAGGGCTGGCGATGGAACGGCTGGAAAAGGAATGGACGAGCTATCCGGTGCTTCACTTCGACATGAGCACGGCGAAGCATATGGATCAGGAACGTTTGTTGAGTGAATTGGAACGGAAACTATCCGGTTACGAGGAAATATACGGACGCGATGAGAGCGCGGTCTATACCAACCAGCGTCTGGAGAGCCTGATCAAACGTGCCTACGCCCAGACCGGACAGAAGGTGGTTGTCTTGATTGATGAGTACGACGCTCCGCTCTTGGATGTGGTACACGAGGAGAGGGATCTTCCCGTATTGCGCGACGTGATGCGCAATTTCTACAGTCCGTTGAAGGCGTGTGATCCTTACTTGCGCTTCGTGTTCATCACCGGTATCACGAAATTCTCACAGTTGAGCATATTCAGCGAGCTGAACAATATTGAGAACATCAGCATGGACGAGGCTTATGCCTCGCTTTGCGGCATCTCGGAAGAGGAATTGCGCGGTCAGATGGGTGCGGATATCGATTTGCTGGCAGGGAAGCTGGGGATATCCGGAGAGGAGGCTTTTCTTCGCCTGAAAGATAATTATGACGGTTATCATTTCACGTGGCCGTCATCCGATATTTATAATCCGTTCAGTTTGCTTACCGCCTTGAGCAAGGGAAAAATCAGTTCCTATTGGTTTGATAGTGGTACACCTACCTATTTGATCGAGATGTTGGATAAGTATCACGTGGAACCCCAGCAAATAGGCGCACGCAAAGTGTTGGCGGAGTCGTTTGACGCCCCCACGGAACGGATGCTCGATATTACGCCCTTGCTCTATCAGAGTGGTTACGTCACGATAAAGGGCTATTCCCCGCTCACGAATTTGTACACGCTCGATATCCCCAACAAGGAGGTACGTATGGGATTGTTGAAGAGCTTGCTTCCCGGTTTTTTGCATCAATATACCGCGGATGGGCTTACCACGGTAGCCCTTCTTTTCGAGGCGATCGCAGGAGAGCGGATGGATGATGCGTTGCGTTTGTTGCAGACCTTCCTGTCCACCATCCCTCAATGTGACAATACGGATTACGAGGGTCATTACCAGTCGTTGCTTTATACGATCTTCAGCCTGCTTGGAATGTATGTGGACGTGGAAGTCCGTACCCCCCAAGGCCGTGTGGACATGGTGATGCGCACCACGACAACACTTTATGTCGTGGAATTGAAGTTGAATAGGACCGCGGATATAGCCTTTGATCAAATCAACTTGAAAAATTATCCGGAGCGTTTCGCTCTTTGCGGGTTACCGGTGGTGAAGGTTGGGATTAATTTCAGCACGGAGACACGGACGATCGAGGGATGGAAGATTGAATATTAAGTTCTATCTGGAACTTCATCGGAACTTTTTTTTAAAATATCTTTAACGGGTGCAGGGATTATGTTAACATGGTTCCTGACAAAATCACTTTGGTTACGAGCCAATGTTAATTTCAAAACTAATTATTTAACAAAACTCGGTTTAGGGCACTGAAAAGTGCCCTTTCAAAGGGGTATGCCCTAAATTGAGTGCTTACAAAAAAACGAGCCATTTTTATACTATCTTGACCAAAGCCTCTTGATACGATGCCTTTGCTCGAAAATTCAAATCGGGTAAAAATGAATCCTTTCTTATGTCAGTTTCGTCAGTGAACAATAAACGGATCGCTAAGAATACGCTGTTCCTCTACTTCCGCCAGATATTGGTGATGGCGGTAAGTTTGTATACGGTACGGGTGGTACTGGAGGTATTGGGCGAGGAGGATTATGGCATCTACAACGTGGTAGGTGGATTTGTGGCGCTGTTCAACATTTTGTCGGGTGCCTTGTCGGTGGCTATCGGCCGTTTCATTACCTACGAGATGGGGCAGCCGGATGCCACTACCTTGCGGTTGCGGCGCATTTTCTCATCCTCCTTGTTGATACAGATAGCCATGGGGCTTGTCATCTCCTTGCTGATAGGCACGTTCGGGGTTTGGTTCGTGGCGCATAAGATGGTCATACCGTCCGACCGCCTCGGCGTGACGTTTTATGTGTTGGGGTTCTCCGTGTTGAGCTTTTTCATCAATTTGCTGAGCGTTCCCTATAATGCGTTGATTATAGCCCACGAGCAGATGAAGGCGTTCGCTTACATCAGCATCATCGAGGTGGTCTTGAAGTTGCTGGTGGCCTATTTGTTACTGATCTCCCCTGTCGATAAGCTTTGGCTATACGCCTTGAGCATGGTGTTGGTGGCCTTGATCGTGCGTTTCACCTATGTGCTCTATTGCAAGCGTCATTTTGCGGACTGCCGTTTCCTGTGGGGCTTCGACAGGCGATTGCTTTCCCGCATGTTCGCTTTTTCTGGTTGGGCGTTCTTGGGGAATGGGGCCATCGTGCTGAAAGACCAAGGAAGCAACGTCCTTTTAAACCTGTTTGGTGGTCCCGCTGTCAATGCCGCACGGGGGATCGCTATGCAAGTCAACGCGGCGGTGTATAGCTTCGTCATGAATTTCATGCAAGCCTCGAATCCGCAAATCACCAAGAACTACGCCTCCGGGAATCTGGAGGCGATGTATTCCCTGTTCAGCTTTTTTATCATGTTGATGATCTTGTTGCCCCTTTGTGCGGGCGTTGATTATGTGTTGCGGTTGTGGTTGGTCGATGTCCCCGCCCATACGGTGAATTTCGTGGTACTTACCCTTCTGTACTCACTCGTGGAGTGTTTTTTGAACCCCCTTATAACAGGTATGCTGGCACAGGGGAACATAAAATCTTTCGAGATAGGTTTGGCAAGTCTCTATACGGTTAATTTCATGGCTTCGTATGTTTGCTTGAAGCTAGGGATGCCTGTGGAGACGGTTTTTGTGCTGAACATTGTTTTTAAGGCTCTTGTGCTTGTCGTGCTGCTCATCCACTCCAAATTGAAGTTCGCTTTTCCGGTAGCACGTTTTTGCAAGGAATGCTTGTCGTTCTCATTGGCCGTATTCCTGCTGTCTGCGTTGTTCATTTATATTCTTCCCGGAAAGGAATACGGGGGTCTCGTCTGTTTTGGGGTAAGGACATTTGCGATCATGGCTTTCATCGGCGTGGCCGTGATACTCATCGGCATGACCCGGGAGGAGAGGGATTATGTGGTGAGAATATTAAAAGAGAGACTATCCCGCGCTCAGTGAAAGCTTTCGGGAATAAAGATGTAATCAAATTAATATACAGATGAATAAGACAATTGAGATCACGAAAGTGGTCGCTGTTGGCGACACTATCCAGTATGAGATATGCGATTCTACGGGCTTGAGTCTTCTTAAAAGCCGGAGGGTGGAGGCATGGGTGAAGTTCCATCATGCTGAGGGCTTTCCCTTTTCCTTGCGCGACTTGCCGGAATCCATCTTGGCTATCCCTATCTCGCTGTACTTATTACCGGCTACGTGGTTCTATGGGGTGGATCTGGTTGTCCCGTCCATGGATAAGACGTTGTATGAGTGTTTGCCGAATATTTATGAGACTTATTCCCGGATTTACGGTCCCTTTAAGAAGGTGTGGAGCGGGAGGGTGAGACCCGGAGCCGTGGTGGAGAATAAGATGGGAAAGAGCGGGTTTGATACGATCGTGTTCTTTTCCGGGGGCATAGATGCGGTACATGCCGGGATAAATAATCCAGGAAAGAGGAGTGTCTTGGTGAGTGTGCCAAGTATCGAGGCTATGGCAAAGACGAAGAAAGAAGACACCGGTGAGGATTTCCTCCAGGTCAAGTCTCGTCTCATCCGTGAGTTTTCCGCCGTTTCAGGCAGTGATTGGCTTCTGATCACGAATAATTTCCAAGCCGATGTTTTTGATGACGATCGGATATGGGCGGAGTTGAAGAACGCTTTCGCCCTCAGTAGCGAGGCGTTCCGTTTCGATGGATGGTTTGGCATGAAATATCTGGGGAACCTGCTTTCCGCCGCGCCTTTTGCTTATGCGCTGGGTATTAGATATTTAGTTGTGGGAAGTGCCTTTGAGCAGTTAGAGGATAATCATGCCTCCAATTTGGACGGGGCGAATCCGGAGCTGTCGGATTCATTCAAGTTCGCGGAGGTTTCCTTCACCGAGCAGGATGGTCTTTATGTGCGGCGTTCACTGAAAGCGAGGAATATCGTGGAGTGGTGTAAGGCACGGGGGGAGCGAACCATGCTTTGGACTTGTTTTGATGACGAGACGGAGCAGTGTGGCACGTGCATTAAATGTGTGAGGACGCAGCTTAATATCCTGTGCGCGGGAGAGAATGCGGCAGATTGGGGATTTAAGAAGTTCGACGAGAAGCGATTCTCCCGTCACGTTCGTCTCTATCAATATTGCGAGCGGAATTTATGCTGGCTTTGGGATATCGTGGATTCCATCGATGACACAGTGACCTATCCTTATTGCGATAAACTGTTACATTGGCTGAAAGGTGTGGGCTATAAACGCTATTCCCAAAGAGCGAAAAGGGCTTTCTATGTGAAAATGCTCCTCCGGATTCACCGATACCCCCATTACGTGAAGGCGATCTTCTTGAAACTGATGGGGAAGAGGCGGTAATGTAGGATCAATAGGCTGGATAAAAATAAGGAAATATGTCATTTAAACGTAAGGTAAAGGGGATGATTAAGTTCATTCTCAATAATATTCCTGCCCGGAAGTTTGACGTTCGGGTGGTAAGTCTCGCTCCGAACGAGTTGTTGAAGGGGCGTGTGGCTCTGATCACGGGCGGAACGAGCGGGATAGGTTTCCATATGGCGAAAGCGTTTTTACGGAGTGGTGCGGCGGTCGTGATAACGGGTCGTAGTGAAGAGCGCTTGCGACTGGCCTGTGGGGAATTGAACGAGGATGATCATTACAAAGGCCGTTTGTTCGGTTTGGTAATGGATAATACAAGGGTGGACTTATTCCATGATCGTTTTCAAAAGGCGTTAGATAAAGTGGGATCCGGAGGATTTCCGCATATAGATATATTGGTGAACAATGCGGGTGTGCTAGGTGCCTCGATGCCCAATGCCACGGAAGAAGCGTTTGACAAGGTGATAGATACGAACCTTAAAGGCGTATTCTTCTTATCGCAACTGTTTGGCGGATATTTGAAAGCGAATAAGGTGGAAGGGAATATCCTGAATGTAGGTTCGTCCTCTTGCTTGCGTCCTGCGACTTCCGCTTATACGCTTTCCAAGTGGGGAATACGAGGCCTGACGCTTGGACTTGCCAAGAGCCTTGCCCCTTATGGTGTTACGGTGAACGGGATAGCGCCCGGGCCTACGGCCACCCCGATGTTGTTGAAAGATGGTCAAGGTAATATCACGAATAAGGGGAATCCGATAGGGCGCTATGCCTTGCCGGAAGAGATAGCTAACATGGCGGTAGTGTTGGTAAGCCCAATGGGACGGACGATAGTCGGAGATATGGTTTATATGACAGGGGGAGCCGCAACTGTCACTTATGATGATATGGATTATACTTTTTAGAAAACAGGAATATGGATGGAAAATATTATAGCTCGGAACGTAGTGTCCAGCTCCTTATCTCGTTGCTTAAGCAGCACGGAATCAAGAAAATCGTTGCGTCTCCAGGAACTACGAATCTTTCGTTTGTCGCGAGTTTACAACAGGATGAGTGGTTTGAGGTGTATTCGAGCGTGGACGAGCGTAGTGCAGCGTATCTGGCGTGTGGTATGGCGGAGGAATCGGGCGAGCCCGTGGTGTTGAGCTGTACGGGGGCGACGGCTTCCCGTAATTATATCCCGGGACTAACCGAGGCTTATTATCGAAAGTTGCCGGTACTGGCCGTCACGAGCACGCAGGATATTTCCCGGATCGGCCATCATATCGCACAGGTGATAGACCGGCGCGTCATACAGAACGACATCGCTCTCTTGAGCGAGTATATACCTGCGACGGACGACAGCGTGAAGGAGTGGAGTAACACGGTGAGGATAAACTGCGCCTTGCTGGAGTTGCGTCATCGCGGCGGAGGCCCAGTGCACCTGAATATGGAGACCACCTACAGCCGCGATTATTCGGTTAGGGAATTGCCGCAGGCACGGATGATCCGCCGTGTCATGCCGAAAGACCTGTTCCCCGAGTTACCCAAGGGGCGTGTGGCGGTCGTTGTCGGCACGCACCGGAAATTCACTGATCCGGAGACGGCGGCTCTCGACGCTTTCTGCTCCACCTACGATGCGGTGGTGTTCACGGATCATACCAGCGGCTACAAAGGGAAATACCGGGTCCCGGTCTCCATCCTCTCCTCGCAAGAGAAGGACTATTGCGACTTGGTGAGCATGGATCTGCTGATACATATCGGAGAGGTATCCGGAGGTTATATAGGAATGCGCCCCCAGGAGGTGTGGCGTGTGAACCCGGACGGAGCGCTTCGCGATACCTATCGTAAACTGACCTGCGTGTTCGAGATGGAGGAGCGGGCGTTTTTCGAGCGTTACGCGGATACCGCGTCCGCGGGGCGTCAAGGCTACCTGGACGCTTGCCGGGAGGAACTAAGAGCCATTTGGGCGAAAGTGCCGAAAAGCGCCTTGCCGTTCTCGAACGTATGGATAGCCCATGAGACGGCAGGTCGTATCCCTGAGGGAAGCGTGCTCTTCTTGGGTATCCTCAATACGTTGCGTACATGGAACTACTTCGACCTGCCCGATTCGGTGTACGGATACGCCAATACCGGCGGTTTCGGCATAGACGGCTATATCTCCTCGTTCATGGGCGCTTCCTGGGTACATCCGGACAAGCTCTATTTCTGCGTGGCGGGCGACTTGGCCTTTTTCTACGACATGAATGTGCTGGGAAACCGTCATGTAGGGAGGAACGTCCGCATCTTGCTAGTCAATAACGGCAAAGGGACGGAGTTTCGCAACTACATGCATCCCGGCGCCGCCTTCGGCGAGGCGGCGGACGATTACATCGCCGCGGCCGGTCACTATGGCAATAAGTCGCGCCAATTGGTGCGCCACTATGCGGAGGATCTGGGATATGAATACCTTTCGGCCGAGAATAAGGAGGATTATTTGAGGCAACTCGACCGTTTCCTCGCTCCGGGTCTCACCGATCGTCCCATGCTGTTCGAGGTATTCACCGACAGCCGGGACGAGAGCGATGCCATACGGATCATGAACAACTTGAACGTATCGACCAAAGGCGTATTGAAAGAGGCGATGAAGAGCGTGGTAGGAGAAAAGGGGAAAGAGATGATCAAGAAGGTGATGGGGAGATGAAAGAGAGAGAGAGCTGGTTCGATTTTCTTCGGGGTGTGGCCGTTTTGATGGTCATAGCGATCCATACGTTTGCCGCCACTTCGCAAAAAGAGGAAATGGTTGGAGACGCACTGATTGTATCTAGGCAGATGTTGAATTGCGCTGTACCCCTGTTTTTGGCCATATCTGGTTATTTCCTTGCAAAAAAGCAAGGCGAGCGGTCGTATGCGCGATTCTTGAAACATCAAATCCCCAAGATCTATATACCTACTCTAATCTGGTCTTTACCTTATTGGGCCCTCTATGTGTGGCAGGGTAATGATTGGATGAAAGGCATGATCCTATTCCTCGCCTGCGGCTTCTCCATCTATTATTTCATAGCCCTTATCATTCAATACTATGTATTGCTTCCGGTGTTACGAAAGGTTAATATG
>ERZ773221.3545-NODE-3545-length-10334-cov-12.581671_pt1 | contig 10334 bp, 8 predicted proteins | sample MGYA00580994_ERZ773221 | MGnify/ENA primary metagenome ERZ773221 (study PRJEB29015, sample SAMEA2737758) | human gut metagenome | biome: human gut; feature: human-associated habitat; material: faeces | place: China | collected 2012 ... | reverse complement strand
ATCGGTGGTCTTTTCCTGCTTCGTAAGCCCTGTTCTCATAAACTCTCCTTTCTGCCCTCTGTCGCACAGGAGTGGCATTTTTCGGCTGTTTTCTCCGGCTCTTGACTTGGGGAAAACGACGATTTTCAAACAGGAGCGCGCCGGACGATGTCTGCCCTGTCTGACGCGCTCCCATTCGATAAAATGCGTTTTTTCCGGTTCTACACAGGAATCAGCGAGCTTCGTCCCTCGTGACCGCTTTTTCTCTGTGCGGGTGGAAGAAACGCCACAGATTATTGCGCTGAATCACGTCCTCATAGCTTCGGATTTTCCCGCGAAGCTCAGCATTTTCACTCTCCAACTCTGCCGCACGGAGCTTGCCGTGGACAGACTTATAATCAGAAATTTCCTGTTTCAAACCGTCAATCTCAGCCTTGAGTTTTGCAATCAGCTTATTCGCCGCATCCAACGCCTTTTGCAGTTTGGATTCCTTTTTCTCTGCTGTAACGTACTTCTTTGCCAGAGTGGAAAGTCGGTCAAAGTCCTCACGCTCCACGGCAACTTTGGATGAGAAGGGAATGGACGTTGCCACGATTTTTTCGATAGACCGCACATCGACCCGCTGATTCTGGATTTTTTCAATTTTGCTTCCAAGCGTTGCTGCCTGTTTTTCCTGTTGACGGTTCTGCTCTGTGAATTCTGCCAGCCGTGCCTGCTCCTGCTGCACTTTGAACTGCGTTACCGTCAGATGTTCCTCAGAGCTGCCGCGTTCGCCTCGCTCCACATCGTCATACCCTGCCTTTCGCATAGCGGTGAAGAAATCATCTTGCAGAACGGAATAGGATTTTCGGAGCACAGTTTTCCCGTTTGCGTTCAGCAGCGGTTTCCCATGCTCGTCCAGCGCGGGCTTGGAATCCCACTTTTTACTCATACTGACCTGCTGTATCGTTTCCTTGACTGTCCCAACCAGCGATTTATCCTTGCACCGCTTCGACCACAGAATTTTCTTCTCTACGACGGGGATATAGACCACATGAAGGTGATAATGGTACACGTCCTTGCCCAGCGCGTCGGACATGGCGCGGTTGCGCTCGTCGGCGTGCATGACCGCAGAGAGAATGAGTAAATAACCCCATCAAAGCCTGATTCTTGAGGGAAGGAGGTAAAAATGTCAGTAACAAAAGACGGCGACACCGGTCGCTGGATGTCCCAGATCCGCGTGACGGACTGGACGGGCAAGACCATCCACAAGAAGAAGCGCGGCTTTGCCACCAAGAAGGAAGCCCTGCAATGGGAACGTGACTTTATCAGCCAATCTACGGGCAGCCTCGGCATGACCTTCGGTGACTTCATCTCTCTGTATGTCAAGGATATGGAGCACCGCCTCAAGCCCTCAACCGTTGCCAGCAAGAAATGGCTGATTGACCTGAAGGTAACGCCTTTCTTCAAGAAAATCCCGCTGAACGAGATCAAGCCCACTCACGTGCGCCAATGGCAGAACTCCCTGACCAGCTACCGGGATGAAAACGGCAAGCCTTACGCCCAGACCTATCTCAAGTGCATCAACAACCAGCTCACGGCGATTTTCAACTACGCAGTCAAATACTATGGGCTGAAAGAAAATCCCTGCCACAAGGCGGGGAGCATTGGCAAGAAGAAAGCCGATGAAATGCTGTTCTGGACAAAGGATGAGTTCCAGACATTTATCGAGAGCATGAAAGACCGTCCCGCCAGCTACACGGTATTCATGACCATGTACTACACGGGGATTCGGGAGGGAGAGCTGCTGGCACTCACACCGTCGGACATCGACTTTGAAAAGAAAACCCTGACGGTAAACAAGAGCTATCAGCGTCTCGGCAGAGAGGACATCATCACCACTCCGAAAACACCGAAAAGCATCCGTACTATCCCTATTCCCGACGGCCTTTGCAACTGTTTGCAGGAGTATATGTCCCATTGCTACGGGCTGCAAAAGGACGACAGGCTCTTTCCCTACACCAAGAGCTTTCTATACCACGAAATGGAGTATGGCTGCAAGGCTTCGGGCGTGAAGCGGATACGGGTGCATGACATTCGACACAGCCACGCCAGCCTGCTGGTGGAGATGGGCTTCTCTCCGCTGCTGATCGCGGAGCGGCTCGGACATGAAAAGGTACAGACAACGATGGACACGTACAGTCACCTGTATCCCAACAAGCAGGTGGAGGTAGCCAGACAGCTTGACGGCATTATGCCGTGAGCCTCTGGCTACAAAAATCGCTGCAAATGTAGCCAATTTGTAGCCGCTAAAAAAGAAAAATCCTGAAAAACGCTGTATTACCAACGCTTTTCAGGATTCGGGAAACACTAAATATTTATTCCCACTCCACCGTTGCAGGCGGTTTGGAGGTGATGTCGTAGACAATGCGGTTGATATGCTTCACCTCGCCGACGATGCGGCCGGAGATCTTGTCCAGCAGCTCATAGGGCAGGCGGGACCAGGTGGCGGTCATAAAGTCCTGAGACTGCACGGCACGCAGGGCCAGCGTGTAGTCATAGGTGCGCTCATCGCCCATAACGCCTACGCTGCGCAGGTCCGTCAGCACGGCAAAATACTGGCTGGTGGTGCGATCCAGACCCGCCAGAGCCATTTCCTCCCGGAAGATGGCATCGGCATCCCGCAGGATGGCCAGCTTTTCCTCGGTGATCTCGCCGATGACGCGGATGGCAAGGCCCGGCCCCGGGAAGGGCTGACGCCACACCAGCTGCTCCGGCAGGCCCAGCTCCAGGCCCAGCTGCCGCACCTCATCCTTGAACAGGCGGCGCAGAGGCTCCACGATGTCCTTGAAATCCACACAGTCCGGCAGACCGCCTACGTTGTGGTGGCTCTTAATGACGGTGGACTCGCCGCCCAGACCGGACTCCACCACGTCGGGATAGATGGTGCCCTGGGCCAGGAAGTCCACAGCGCTGATCTTCTTGGCCTCCTCCTCGAACACGCGGATGAACTCCTCGCCGATGATCTTCCGCTTGCGCTCGGGGTCCGTGACGCCGGCCAGCTTGCCAAGGAACCGGGGACCGGCGTTGACACGGCGGACATCCACGTTGAACTGCTTGGTCATCACATGCTCCACCTGGTCGCCTTCGTCCTTGCGCAGCAGGCCGTGGTCCACGAAAATGCACGTCAGCTGACGGCCCACCGCCCGCTGCAGCAGCGCGGCGGCCACGGAGCTGTCCACGCCGCCGGACAGAGCCAGCAGCACGCGGCCATTGCCGATCTTCTCCCGGCACTGGGCCACAGCCTCCTCCAGATAGGACGCCATGGTCCACTCCGGCCGGAAGCCGCAGATCTTATACAGGAAGTTCTCCAGAATTTGGCGGCCATACTCGGTATGCACCACCTCCGGGTGGAACTGCACGCCGTAGAGCCGCTTCTCCCGGCACTGGACCGCCGCATGGCGGCAGCCCTCGGTGGAGGCAATGATCTCGAACCCGGGAGCCAGACGCTCCACCTCTACCCCGTGGCTCATCCAGTACACCGCCGTTTCCGGCACGCCGTCAAACAGCGGGGAATCCGTATGGGTCAGCTCCGTCTTGCCATATTCCCGGGTGTCGGCCTTGCAGCACTGGCCGCCCAGCAGGTGCATCATCAGCTGCAAACCGTAGCAGATGCCCAGCACCGGCACGCCCATAGACAGCATCTCCGGGTCGATCATGGGAGCACCCTGGTCGAACACCGTGGCAGGGCCGCCGGTGAAAATGATGGCGTCCGGGGCAAAGGCACGGACCTCATCCATGGTCATGCGGAAGGACTTGATCTCGCAGTATACGCCGCACTCACGGACGCGGCGAGCCACCAGCAGGTTGTATTGGCCGCCGAAATCCAGCACTAAAACCTTTTTCATACGGGGTCATCCTCCCGGAAGGTGATGTGGTCGGGGGTAGCCTCCTCGATGACGGCCAGGGAGTGGATGGGATAGCCCTTCTCCCGCAGGGCGTCGCCGCCATGCTGGAAGCCCTTCTCCACGGCCACGCCGATGCCCACCAGCTCTGCACCGGCAGCCTTGACGATGTCGATCAGGCCCTGCATGGCATAGCCCTTGGCCATAAAGTCGTCGATGATCAGCACCCGGTCGTTGGGACCCAGCCACTCCTGGGCCACAATGAGGGTAACCTTTTTCTTATAGGTATAGGAGAAGATCTCGCTCTGATACAGGCCGCCCTCGATGTTGTCGCTCTTGGCCTTCTTGGCGAATACCATGGGAACGCCGTATTTCTGGGCACACACGGTGGCCAGAGGGATGCCGCTGGCCTCCGCCGTCAGCACCATGGTGATGTCCTTCACGTCGAAATACTTGGCGAACTCATCGGCCAGCTGGCTCATGAGGGTGGTGTCCACCCGGTGATTCAGGAAACCGTCCACTTTGATGATGTTGCCGGGCAGGACCTTACCCTCCCGGCGGATACGCTCCTTCAGCAGTTCCATATACTCCTCCTATTAATTTCACATTGCTGTGAATAATGACATTATAATGGTTTGTTCTTCTTGAAATCGTGATAGACAATCTCTATTCTTGCATCAACAGCATGCTCACTATCTTGTGCAAATACCATATCACCATCTATTGATACGCTTTCGACCTCACCCGCGCCATTAATCCAACCAGTTATCAGGTCATAATCCACGCTGAGGACGATATTTCCAAACCCCGCAGTCTCAAGCTGTTCAACAATGTCCTGGTATTGCTCTCCCTTCGCATTCTTCGCTGAAAAGGGAATAGGCTTTCTTGCAATAGAGTGGTATTCAATGACGATACGAGAATCATACGCATACTTATCTTCCGCATTGAAAGAATCATTATCACCAATGGAAACCTGGACAGTTAGGCCATCATCACTTCGATTTTTATACTCAAGATCGCAAAGTGGGAATGCGTGAATATTCGTAAAGCCTGATCTTTTAAGGATTTCTGTTGCAGATTCATAATCCTTGCCAATGAGACTTTCCACCGCCACACCAACTGGTATCAGTTTTGAATATTCCCAATACTTATACCCACCAAACAACGCTGCCACAATAAGCAATACGGAAATAAGAATACCTTTCCAGTGCTTTTTTCGGAAAGCCTTTTTCTTTTCTTTCTTTATTCGAGCTTTCTCTTGCCGTTGTTGTTCGGCGGCATATCTTTTGAGTTCTTCTTGACGTTGATATTCTCTTTCATAAGAATCATCGGAATTATCTTCTGATTCTGCTTCATCGTCATCTTCTTCATACGATGAACTTGAACTCCGACTCTTTCTTCCGGCAACTGCTGCGGCAACACCAAGTATTCCAAGTCCAATGGCAGCTCCTAACAAACTGCCTCCGCCATCTGAATCAGAAGAATAGCTATCGTCATCTTCGTCGTCATCAGCATCCTTATACTCAGAACTACCATCAGCCCCGTAAAATGAGGAACTACCGTCAGAATTTTTGGTTCCCCAACTACCGTCAGCTCCATAGTATGAACCACTGCCATCAGCGTTTATTGTTCCCCAACTGCCGTCAGCTCCATAATACGAAGCACTACCGTCAGAGTTTTTCGTACCCCAACTACCATCAGCTCCATAAAATGATCCGCTTCCATCATCGTTGTTGGTACCCCAACTGCCGTCATCATCGTTTCCGTCGAAATCTTTTGACGTCAAGAAGTCCCAGCCACGATCTTTTGAATCTCCCATCACTATTCTCCGTCAGCAAATTATTTGAGCTTGAATCCAGAGGCTATTCTTCGCTTGGCTCTGTCGGGATTTTCTCTAAGTTCAATCAAAGGTATAAATGTCCCTTCTCTATCCATGTATTCTGCCCTATTCCTCCTATAAAAGCAAGGGGGCGAAAGGGCGAAGTTCCCGGACCTTTCCGGGGCGGCTTTTGTCACATATGACGGGGATCAGCCCCGGTGCAGGCTCCCGCGGACAAAATCGCTGAACCGCTGGGCCGCGGACGTCAGGGGCACGTCCCGCAGGACGCACAGATCCACGCTGCGGGCCGGGATATCAAAGGATGTGCGCAGCTTCCGCAGACGGCCGCTGTCCAGCTCCCGGTGGACAAACTCCTCCGTGACTCCGGCCACGCCGAAGCCGATGGCCGCCAGGTCTACCAGCAGGCTTCGGGCGCCCAGCTCGATCTCCGGGTGCAGATGCAGACCGTTCTGCAGGAAATACTTTTCCAAAAACAGCCGGGAGGACGCCTTCCGCTCCAGCAGGATCAGCGGGAACTGGGCAATCTCCTCCAGGGAATAGACATGGTCAAAGTCGCAGGGATACTCCGCCCCGGCCACAAAGATGGAATGGGTGGTCAGGCACGGGAACGTCTCCAGAGACGCCGCCTCCTGAGGGGTGCTGGCAAAGGCAATATCCACCTTGCCGGATTGCAGCAGGCCCAGGACCTTATGGCTGCGGCCGGAGATGATCTGAATGTGGATGGCCGGGTACTGCCGGTGGAACCGGTCCAGGTATGGCAGCAGAAACTGGCTGGTAACGGTGTCGCTGGCGCCGATGGTCAGGTGGCCCATTTGCAGATCCCGGCTCTGGGACAGCTTTTCTTCCCCTGTTTCCAGCAGGCCCATGGCGCTGCGGACGTATTCATACAGCATCCGCCCGTCGGCGGTCAGGGTGACGCCCCGGGAGTTCCGGGCGAACAGGCGGGTCTGAAGCTCCGCCTCCAGCTGCTTGATGGACTGGCTGACGGCAGACTGGGATATAAACAAAGTCTGGGCCGCGGCGGTAATGTTTCCGGCCTCGGCCACTTCCTTGAAAACGCGATAAAGCTCCAGCTTCACGGACATAACAGCACCTCATTAAGAAAAATAATGCGTGTAGGTTTATTATCTGCGGTAATTATATCAAATATTTTCAGGAATGCAACCCCCATCTGTATTTCACCGGAGGATTCGGCATTTTTCCCGATTTCCTCTTGCTTTTTCCGGGGGCCGTCTGTATAATCGTAACTGGCTTTTGCTGCAAGAGTAGAAGCGGCGCGTTAAGTGCCGGTCGGATGGGAGGTTGCCGCCGGACGAAGGAGACCTGTCTCCGCGGTGCCGTCTTCGCATCCGCTTTGGCAGCCGGCCCGGGGGCCTGCGCCCTGACAAGTGCATACTCCCCAACCTCCTCCCATTTCATCCGAATTAGGAGGTATTTTTTATGTCCGAGATCCACAACACCAATGCACCTGCCCGCCGGGGGCCCAAGTGGCCCGTGAAGGCCATGGTCACCTGCGCCCTGCTGACGGCTATCAGCGTGGTGCTGGCCCGGTTCCTGATCCCCACGCCCAACGAGGTGACCCGCTTTTCCTTGGAAGCGGTGCCCATCTTCCTGGCAGGGATGCTGTTCGGGCCGCTGCCTGGGGCGCTGACAGGCTTTGCCGCCGATTTCATCGGCTGCCTGTTCTCCCCCTATGGCTACAATCCCATTTTCTGCGTGCCCCCCATTCTGTATGGCCTGTGCGCCGGGCTTTTCCGTCCCTGGCTGACCCGCAGGTGCAGTCCCCTGCGTCTGGCGGCGGCGTTTTTGCCGGCGGTGGTTCTGGGGTCCATCCTGTACCAGAGCTTCGCCCTGGCCATGATCTACGGCGGCGAGGCCAGGCAGGCGTATTTTTTGGCCCGGTTGGCGGCGCGCAGCGTGCAGTTTGCCATTACCGGCGTGCTGGACGTGCTGGTAGTGTGGCTTTTGCAGCGCTCCGGCGCTCTGCGGGCTGTGGGCCTGCCGCCGGTGCAGCCGAAAGGAAATGATAACGTATGAACATTGACGAGACACTATCCTATATCCACGCCGTGTGCTGGCGGGGCAGCGTACCGGGGCTGGAGCGCATCGGCGCGCTGCTGGCCCGGATGGGCGACCCGCAAAAGCAGATGCGGTTCATTCATGTCACCGGCACCAACGGCAAGGGCTCTACCTGCGCCATGATGGCCAGCATCCTTCGGGCGGCCGGTTATCGGACGGGGCTGTATACGTCTCCCTTTCTGATCCGATTCAACGAGCGGATGCAGGTGGACGGCCGGCAGATCACCGACGACGAGCTATGTGAGATCACCGCCTATGTCCGCCCCCTGGCGGATGCGCTGGACCCTCACCCCACGGAGTTTGAAATGGTCACGGCCATTGCCTTTGCCTATTTTGCCCGGCACAACTGCGACATCGTGGTGTGCGAGGTGGGCATGGGCGGCGAGTTTGACGCCACCAATGTCATCCCCGCCCCGGAGGCTGCCGTGTTCTGCAACATCGGCCTGGATCACACCCAGTACCTGGGCGATACCATTGAAAAAATCGCCGCCACCAAGGCCGGGATCATCAAGCCCGGCTGCGAGGCGGTGCTGTACCGCCAGACGGCCTCTGTGGAGGAGATCATCCGCCAGCGGTGCGCGCGTCTGGGCGTTCCCCTGCACCTGGCGGATTTTGACGGCATCCGTCCGGAAAAGGCCGGACTGGAGGGCCAGGTCTTTGACTGGGAGGAGCTTGCCGGCCTGCACCTGCCCCTGCTGGGACGGCACCAGCTGTGCAATGCCGCCGTGGCCCTGACAGCCATGCGGGTGCTGCAAAAGCGTGGCTGGTCCATTACGGAGGAGCACATCCGCCGCGGCCTGGCGGCCACCGACTGGCCCGGCCGGTTCCAGATCATCGGCCATGATCCTCTGTTCATCATCGACGGCGGGCACAATCCCCAGTGTATCCGGGCGCTGGAGCAGAATATCCGGGATTATCTGCCGGACCGCCCGCTGACGGTGCTTACCGGCGTCATGCAGGACAAGGACTATCACTGCATGTACCGGGGCGTGGTGCCCTATGCCCGCTCCTTCATCACCGTCACGCCGGATAACCCCCGCTCCCTGCCTGCCGGGGAGCTGGCAGCGTATATCCGGGAGCTGGGAGCGCCGGTCATCGCCTGCGATACCATCCGCGGCGGCGTTTCCCTGGCGCTGGAGCAGGCCGGACCCGGCGGCACAGTGCTGTGTTACGGCTCTCTGTATCTGATCGGCGACGTGGAGACACAGCTGCGGGACCTGAAAAAAAACTGAGTCCAGGGAATTCGCGAGGGACAGACACATGGAAAAACGCCATGTTGTCTGTCCTTCGCTTTTTATCATGGCAGTTCTACAAATTTTCCCGGCAGGCCCTAAAATTTCTGTTGCATTTTTATACCGTATCGTGTAAAATGAGAGGGACAATATAAGATTGGTAGCTGTAAGGAAGTGCCTCGCGCACGGGCTGCAACTATCACTCGGCTGTTGCTTGAGTGTTTCAGATCTCCACCCGGAGGTTTGAAACATTTTTCTTTACCCGGAAGCATTGGAACAATTCATAAGGAGGAACACACATGAATCTGGTCATCAACGGAAGACTCATCACCCGGGACGAGGGCGGCAAGGGCTATTATGAGCACGGCGCCGTAGCCTATGAGGGAACCACCATCACCGAGGTAGGCGAGGAGAGCGTCCTGCGGGCCAAATACCCCCAGGCCAACCTCATCGACGCCAAGGGCGGCGTCATCATGCCCGCCTTCATCAATGCCCACACCCATATCTACTCCGCCCTGGCAAGGGGCCTGTCCATCGTGGGCAACAATCCCACCAACTTCTATGAGGTCCTGGACGGCACCTGGTGGGCCATCGACCGCAAGCTGACCCTGGCCGGCACCCGCGCCAGCGCCGACGCCCTGTATATGGACTGCATCAAGCAGGGCGTCACCACCATTTTCGACCATCACGCCTCCTATGCCGAGATTCCCGGCTCTCTGCACACCATTGCCGCCTCTGCCAAGAAATTCGGCATCCGCTCCTGCCTGTGCTACGAGGTTTCCGACCGGGACGGCGAGGAAAAGTGCCTCCAGGCCATCCAGGAAAACGCCGACTTCATCACCGAGTGCGAAAGGAACCGGGACCCCATGCTGGCCGCCATGTTCGGCGGACACGCCCTGTTCACCATCAGCGACAAGACCTTTGACCGCATGGTGGCCGCCAACAATGGCCGCACCGGCTACCACATCCATGTGTCCGAGGGCATGAACGACGTGTACGACAGCCTGCAAAACTATGGCCGCCGCCCTGTCCAGCGGCTCCAGGACCACGGCATTCTGGGGGAAAAGACCATTCTGGGCCACTGCATCCATGTGAACACCGCCGAGATGGAGATCATCAAGGACACCGGCACCATGGTGGTCAACAACCCCGAGAGCAACATGGGCAACGCCATCGGCATCTGCCCGGTGCTCCAGCTGCACAAGCGGGGCATCCTGCTGGGCATGGGCACCGACGCCTATACCAACGACATGCTGGAATCCCTGAAGGTGGCCCTGTGCTCCCAGCGGAGCCAGAACTGCCTGCCCAACGTGGGCTGGT
>ERZ773221.3535-NODE-3535-length-10358-cov-3.767155_pt1 | contig 10358 bp, 8 predicted proteins | sample MGYA00580994_ERZ773221 | MGnify/ENA primary metagenome ERZ773221 (study PRJEB29015, sample SAMEA2737758) | human gut metagenome | biome: human gut; feature: human-associated habitat; material: faeces | place: China | collected 2012 ... | reverse complement strand
ATCGAACCAGTGACACGAGGATTTTCAGTCCTCTGCTCTACCGACTGAGCTATCTGGGCATACACACTAATGTGTGAGTTGCGGGAGCAGGATTTGAACCTACGACCTTCGGGTTATGAGCCCGACGAGCTACCAGACTGCTCCATCCCGCGATGATATCTCATTATAGCACATTTTTTCTAAATATGCAATGGGCGGAGGTGGATTCGAACCACCGAAGCAAATTGCAGCAGATTTACAGTCTGTCCCCTTTGGCCACTCGGGAATCCACCCATTTTGTCTCTCGACAATATCTATTTATATCATAAATAAAAGAAAAGCGCAAGGGAATTTGTCCAATTCTCCTGCACTTTTTCCAAATTTTTATACCCAGAATGACCACGCTGCATTCATCTGATTTATAATTGTATTCAGATCCCATTTCTTACGGCTGTTGATCTTACTGTTCGGATCATTGATCAGTACCTTGCCCTCCTCTGTCAACCCGGAAAGGACGATAAAATGTCCCTGGTTTGTAAAATCACCCGGTCCCATACTGCAGATGATCGGATGTCCTGCCGAAAGCTCGGATTTGAGAGTGTCTTCTGACCAGTTTGTAAGCTGTGCAGAGTTTATTCCAAGTTCTGAAGCTCCTGCAGTCATAAGCGTCCAGTCTGTTCCGACTCCATCTACATAATATCCCATATTGACACTCATATCTGCCACATACTTCGGTGTAAATGAAGTATTGCCTGTAAGTCCTGTCGCCACCATGGAAAGGCTGGTCGGTCCGCATCCACCCATTCCGATATTCTCGGAACCATAAGATGCATATCCCCATACTTCGCTCCACTGGAAATATACCGGAATATGGCTCTGGATTCTGTAATCTTTCAAATCTACCGCCTGAAGTCCCTGCGCACTGAGTTCTTCCTCTGATCGTGCTGACTGTTCCGGATAATCAATCACCCACTGCAGTGCTTCCTGATGATCAAACAGCCATGTCAGCAGATCATCGGAATACTTTTCTCTGTTCAGAATGATTTCCTTCGTCTCCGGGTTTTTCTTATATAATTCGCCCAGCTGGTCTTTATACTGGTCAGAATCCAGCACCTCCAGGACTTTCTCAGCTTCTATCTCTTCTGGTGTCTTTGTTTCTGTCTCTTCACTTGTCTCTGTCTTTGTTTCTGTTTCTGTCTTTGTCTTGGCAGAGGATGTCTTTTTTGCAGATTTCTTTGCATTTCCACTTCCACAAAGCATCAGGATCACAGCCAACACGATAATTCCTGCTGCTGCAAAAATGCCTGCTTTATATAGCTTTCTTTTCATCCTTCGTACTTCCCGCTTGCGCCTCGCCATTTTTTTCTGGCGCTGCTCCGCTCTTTTCCTGTCTTCTCTCATCATATGTCTATGGTTCTTCCTTCCTTAAACGACATCTCGTTAATGTTTGTTCCCTTTTTACGCATATTTCAGCCTTACTTTAACATATTTCTTCATGAGAAAACAGTCTTTTCCGACAAGTTTAGAATTTTTTAAGTTTAAAGCTCTGTATAATTACTCTCCAGAGTTACCTCTGTTTTCTGATCTCCGATACAGATCGTATAAGATTTTCCGGAAAATCTGTGAAAAAAAATGAAACAAAAAAGCCAGGCATTTGCTGCAAGTTCTGACAGCAAATGCCTGGTTTTGATATGCGCCCCGCAGGGGCGCCCGCGATTTTATTTTTATTTTGCACAGAGGTCCTTCACTACTTCCCCTGCGATAATCAGTCCAACTACAGATGGCACAAATGCCACACTTCCCGGAATATCTCTTCTCTCCGTACATTTATGCTCTGCTCCTGGCGGACAGATACAATGGTTTCTGCAGCTGATTGCCATGTCCTCGATTGGTCTGGTCGGTTTCTCTTCTGAATAAACAACTTTCAACTTCTTAACATGACGCTTCTTTAACTCCCGGCGCATAACTTTTGCAAGCGGACACATCTGTGTCTTATAGATATCAGCCACTTTAAATGCACTTGCATCCAGCTTGTTTCCAGCTCCCATACTGCTGATGATCGGCACATTCATTGCCTGCGATTTCATGACAAGCTCAATCTTTGCAGTCACCGTATCAACTGCATCAACTACATAATCATACTCATCAAACGGAAATTCATCTGCATTTTCCGGAAGGAAGAAGCATTTGTGGATCCGCACATTCACGTCCGGATTGATTTCCAGCATTCTCTCCTTCATAACATCTACTTTGTATTTCCCTACCGTCTTTCTAGTTGCAATGATCTGACGGTTTAAATTGGTCAGACATACCTTGTCATCATCGATCAGGTCAAATGCCCCGATTCCGCTTCGTACCAGTGCCTCACATACATAACCGCCGACTCCGCCGATTCCAAATACGGCAACTCTTGAATTCTTCAGTTTATCCATCGCCTCTTTGCCAAGAAGCAGTTCTGTTCTCGAAAATTGTGTAAGCATCTTCTTCTCCTTCTTCTCTCATAAAATACCTGTAAACTCTTAACCAATCCACTTCTTGTTTCATTGGCTTATTTTCAATCTTTAAGTTCCACAATCATTTCTCTTTTGTAAATATCTGTCATATCCAAAATATTTTCGTCAAAATTCGGATTCGTTGAGCACACCGCAATCCTTGCTCCATCTGTCTGATATTCTTTTAAATAATAAGCTTCCCGGATCTCTTCCGGCTGCCTTAAAAAAAACGGATCTCCCTGCTTCGGAATCTGGATCTCGCTGGTATTCAATCCCATCACAAGGCCTTTGCGCGTCGCTTTTAAAAAGCTTTCTTTTAAAACCCAGTAGCGGTAAAACATTTCCGTCTGCTCCGCTTCATCTGCATTCCGGATTCTCTCATATTCAGAAGAACAAAAATATTTTTCTGCCAGCCTTTCATGATATTTCCGCATGCATTCGATGTCGCAGCCTACCCTCTCTCCGGATACGCCTGCGCTGCACAGAACATATTTCCCAGAATGTGATAAATTAAAGGACTGCCCTGCATCTTGCGGTATCTTGTGTCTCTCCTGTATCTTCATCCAAAGATACCATGCACCTACGCTTTGAGCCTGATCCTCCCTGTGCTTCAGCCGGTCTGCTTTTTCCTGTCGGAACGCTGGAACTTTTTTATAAATTTTTTGATAATTTTTCTCATTAAGCAGATCAGATATATCTGCCAGGAAAGTTTTTACCTTTTCCATTTCCCGGATTCCCCTTTTCTTTGCCGGCTTTTACGCATTTATCCGCATTTTTCACTATATAACACCTGTAAAAAATATGCAAGGAATATCCTACTGATTTTATTGGATATTCCTTTCCGGTTTTTTATCCCTTGTTAATCTTATATAGACTATGGTATAATGAATAAATCTACAGGCAAAATTAAGTTACTATAATATTTTTAATATGTATCAATTCAGAAAGGATGTGCAATTTATGTGTGGATTTGCAGGCTATTATGGCGCCGGCGATTTTAATAGAGAAGAAGTCATCGACCAGATGGGTGAACGCATTGCCCACCGCGGACCTGACAGCAAGGGAAGCTTTGTTGATGACTATGTAGCCCTTGGCTTCCGCCGTCTGAGTATCATCGACCTTGAAGGCGGATCTCAGCCGATTCACAGTGCAGATGGCAAACATGTCATTATTTTCAACGGAGAGATTTACAACTATCAGGAAATCCGTAAAGAACTGATTGAGAAACACGGATGTCAGTTCCAGACAAACTCAGATACAGAAGTTATTCTTCAGGGATACAAGACCTATGGCGAAAAAATTGCTTCTATGCTCCGCGGAATGTTCGCATTTGTAATTTACGATAAAGAAACTCACAACTTATTCGGAGCAAGAGACTACTTCGGAATCAAACCATTCTACTATGCACAGATGAATGGAAGCCTTTTATTTGGTTCTGAGATCAAGTCCTTCCTGGCTCACCCACATTTCCATAAAGAGGTCAACAAAGATGCCCTCAAGATGTACCTGATTTTCCAGTACACCCCACTTCTTGAAACCATGTTCAAAGGTGTATTCAAACTGGAACCGGGAACATACTTCACTTATGATGGAAAAGAACTTAAGAAAACAAAATACTTCGATCCGACTTATGCAAAGAAAGACCGCAGCTTTGACGAGACAGTAAAACTCATCGGTGAGACAATTCAGGATTCTGTTGATTACCATCAGATTGCTGATGTAGAAGTAGGATCCTTCCTTTCAGGTGGTGTTGATTCAAGCTATATCGCATCTACTGTAAAACCGATGAAGACCTATTCCGTAGGATTTGAAGTCGGCGGATTCGATGAGACAACCTTCTCCAAGGATCTGTGCGATATCCTTCATATGAGCAATGCAAAGAAAGAAATCTCTTCTGACGAATTTTTCGATGCTCTGCCGGAGGTTCAGTATCATTCCGATGAACCACATGCCAACCTTTCCGCTGTACCGCTGTACTATCTGTCACAGCTCGCAGCCAAAGATGTAAAAGTAGTCTTAAGTGGAGAAGGCGCAGATGAGATGTTCGGTGGATACGAGACATATATCCCAAGCAAATCCGGTGATATGTACCGCAAGATCGTACCGGCATCTATCCGTAAAAAACTCGGAGACTGGGCAAAACACCAGCCAGACAAGAGAGGACTTAACTTCCTCAAGAGAAATGCAACTTCCGTAGAAGATTCCTACATCGGCCAGGCATTCATCATGGACAACGAAGAAGCAGATGAAGTACTCGCTCCTGCATACAAGAGCAAGATGCGCTACCAGGACGTAACCAAACCGTACTTCGACCAGGTAAAAGATCAGGACGACCTTCATAAAAAGCTCTTCCTCGATATGCATCTGTGGCTGCCACACGACATCCTGCTCAAAGCAGATAAGATGACAATGGCACACTCCCTCGAACTGCGTGTACCATACCTCGACAAAAAAGTCTGGGAACTCGCCCGCAGCATCGACAGCAAATACTGCGTAGACGGCATGGAAACAAAAAAAGCCTTCCGTACCTCCGCCCTCTCCCACATCCCAATGGACTGGGCAAAACGTAAAAAACTCGGATTCCTCGTACCATTCAGAGTATGGCTCCGAGAAGATAAATACTATAATAAAGTAAAAGAAATGTTCCAGAAAGACTTCGTATCCGAATTCTTCAATCAGGAATTACTGCTGAAATGGCTGGAAGATCATAAAAATAAAGTCGGAAATTATCATAGAAAGATTTATACCGTATATTCATTCTTACTGTGGTATGAACAGTACTTTGTCCTCAGATAGAGCAGTGCCAAAATAAAAGAACACGCAAATTTCATGCTCGCATGAAAATTTGCGTGTTTTTTTATTTTGATAGAGCGATAGCTCGCACAGCGAATGAACCGCCAGGTTCACGAGCTGTGGTGCACTGCTCCTCCCCTAAATCATTCGACCAACAAACTTTCTTATCTAAAACACACCACTCCCCAAGGGGAACAGCGCCAGCGCCTTCCCCGCCCCTGCACCCATCTCCCCAGATTGGCTGCTCATTTATCGCTACGATGATGATGTCCTTGTCCTCACTCTTACTCGAACCGGCAGTCACAGCGACTTATTTAATCTTTAAAAAATAGAAGCAACTAGTCAATGGTGTGATACCACAATTCCCATTTTAACTGGCTGCTTCTATTTTTATTCTTCTTACACCAACCCAAATGACCTCAGCACATCCAGCCACATCGTAAGCGTAAACGCACTCAACAACGTCGTCATCATAATCACCCCGGAACTAAGCGTCCCCTCATGTCCCATATTCCTTGCCATAACAAAACAGCTGACCGTCGTAGCAGATCCAAGCATCACCAGAATCGCAATCATCTCTTCATTCCTAAATCCAAGAAGTGCCGCCATCGGCAAAAATATCGCACAGAATCCAACCAGCTTCATAAACACAGCAACAAGTGTAGGCTTCATCTTCGATGTTGCCTTTTTCATCTCAAAGGTTGCACCCATCGACATCAGTCCCATCGGCGTCGCTGTCGCACCGATACTTGATACCGTCTTATGTAAAATCGATGGCATCGGAAGCTTAAGTGCAGACCAGACAAATCCCGCCACAATTCCAATAATGATTGGATTCGTTGCAATCCCCTTCAGCGTTTTCTTTACCAGCGCCTTATCAAAAGAATTATTCCCCGGTTTAAACACTGAAAGCACCACAACCGCCATAATATTATAAAGCGGCACACTGCCGATGATCATAAGCGGTGCCATTCCCGCAGTTCCGTAAATATTCTGGATAAAAGCAATTCCAAGAAGCGCCGCACTGCTCCGGTAAGTCGCCTGTATAAATTCGCCTTTAATGCTCCGGTCTTTCCACAGCAGTGAAATCAAAGTTGATATCGTAATACTGATCGCCGTCACCATAAAACAAAAAAGAATAAACTTAATATCCCATACTTCCGAAAAATCCACGGTCGCCAGCTGTTCAAACAGCAACACCGGAAGCGGAACCAAAAATACAAACTTGTTCATCTTTGCCGCAAAGACTTCATCCATCCACCCCAGTTTTCTGAATAACATTCCAAGTAACATCATCAAAAAAATCGGAATCGTTGCATTCAAACTGAAAATTAAATTTTCCATAATCGTTCTTCATCCTACTCATTTATATTTGCATATCGTTATTTTGAACTCTTTCCAGAAACCTGTCAACAGCATTTTCTCACATCAAAAAAATGATTGAGATTTAAAACACTTTATACTATAATGAAATAACACTTCGGGGTATGGCTCAGCTTGGTCAGAGCGCACGGCTGGGGGCCGTGAGGTCGCAGGTTCGAATCCTGTTACCCCGATTTATAATTAAATTTTTACTTATCATATATAGAAAATAAGCCGGGACATTCGCCCCGGCTCAGCATGAATATGCAGTATTACATTTCCAATGCAACTATTATGAAAATTTTTTATTAGTCTTTCTGTTTGCTTTCTTCAATCTTCCGCTTGGAATCTTTCCTCACTTCATCCCGAAGCCTTTGGATATATTCCGTAAACTTACATTCTTCATTCCCATATGTCATCTGAAGATCATACTCCAACGGAATCCATGTCGAGATATCCGCCTCATTATGCTGGATCAGCGCCTCCAGCTTATCCAGTGATTTATAAAGCCTCGCCTCCTGTGTCTCCATCGCTTCCATCTCTTCAAATAATGCCTTCCATTCTGCACGGACCGGTTCCGGAAGTATATCCGTCAGCTGCTCCACCTTTTTATTCTCAACCTTTCGGTCTTTATCCGTCTTTTCAAATGCCGGAATATCTCCGGTGATCGCCTCACCCATATCATGAATCAGACACATTTTTATCACCTTATCCATATCCAGCTCCGGAAATTCATCCCCAACCAGCATTGCCATCAACGTCAGCCGCCAACTGTGCTCTGCCACACTCTCCAACCTGCCACTTGAAGTATACGAATGTCTGGTGTTACATTTCAGTTGTTCCGCTGTCTTTAAAAAATCCAGCAATCTTCTTATTTCCATAATTTTCTTCCGTTCCTCCATAATTTAAGATACCAGGGTCAAAATACCTCTTGACCCCAACATCTAATTTAATTTTCCATCATAAAATAAGACGAATCGAGTAGGCTGACTCCTACTCGATTCGTATACTTTGTACACTATCTCGCTTAACTTGTGTACCATTTAGGTAATAACTCTGCTTTTCGCAGAAAATACCCTACTCTTTTTTCACTTTTTCGCGCTCTTCTATGTATTCCTGATAAAGATCCAGTGTCATCTGCGCTTCTTCCAGCGTCTTTCCTTTGAACTTGGATACTTTTTCGTTCTCATACCACTTTTCTTCGATACATTTTCTGAGCCATCCGACCAGATTATTGATGTATGCCTGCTCCTGTGACAGCTTAAAAGCTTTCCGGATCACATCCGGCTGGTTATCGGATACCTGAAGCAGCACCTTAATCTCCTGAATCGTGATCGGTTCATTTCCAAAAATATCAGCAACTTCTAAAATCAGTTTTTCATTAACCGGAGTTTTCTTTGCAGCCAGTACATTTGGCGCAATCTCTTCGCCCTCTTCTTCTCCGGATGGCATACGCTGAAGATCTGAATGATGGATACACTTCGGATTCTTCTTCACAAAGAAACGGATTCCTGTAACCTTTCCGCCCTTCCCGCTCTTAACCGGCTCATAATCAAAGCAGATCTCGGAATACTCGGATTCTTCCAGCTCTTTTTTCGCAACTTCAAGTACTTTTCTACGGAAATTACGCCAATCTTCAAACGGTGCATCCTTAATCTCTGCAAGCGCTTCTTCAAAACGTCCCTGCTCAACAAGACGTTTTACTGCTTTAGATGCATTTGCATCCACTACATTCAGTGTAAATTTAAGCTCTGCGATCGTGTATGGATTCTTCGGCGGTCTCGGTACGATCAGTTGGTCACACTGTTCCCTGTCAAAACGATAATACTGGGTTCTCAGGATTTCGTAAACACGGGTTGTGAACAGGGATTTAAAAGAGCACAATACATCAAGACTCATACGGGTATAGTCTTTTTTCAGGTTATAGATATGAGGTTTCATCTCTTTAGTAAATCTGGTTGTAAACACACCATCTCTATATTCACATTTATTCACTACATTGAACATGATGAAGTTCTCTTTTTCGTCGTCCTCGATACTTACTACATGTCCCAATGTCTCTTTTGATACTTCTTTCAGACGGGAATAGATGGAGTTTCCTGTTATATGAAGATAATTCTTAACATCCTTGGTGGAAACCTTTGCGATCAGCTCACCGTCTTCTACATATGCTTTTGCGATTGCAATATTAAGAAGCTTTCTTTCAAATAATGATGTACTGGATTTACTTTCGATCAGCACATTGGACCGGGAGACCGTATCACGATCCAGCAATTGTTTCTCTTTTGGTTTTTTCTGTGTTTCCTTCATCGCTCATACCCCTTAATTGTTTTCTTCTGTATTATTGTGTACTTTTGAGGTGTATTAAAATCCCCTCTACACCCCATATAATCCCTTATTGTGTACCATTCGGGGTAACCAACCCCTTTATATTGGGGATTTGTGTACCAAAAAGGAACACCCTCCCCTAAAAAGTACCCCATAAAATGGGGTTTCTGTCTTTTTTTACGTTTTGTGTACGTTTAAGGTGTGTATTGTTCTTTTCGTGTACCATTAAGGTACCTTTTTTGATAAAAATTGTGTACCAAAACGGTACGTCTAGGTTGATTATATACAAGAACCCCCCTCTTGTAAAGCCTTTTTTTAAATTTTTTCGACACTTGTGTACAGAAAAGGTAAAATCGCCAACCCTTCAAGTACACTGCGTAACCCCGCAAAGTAAACAACAATCCCCATATATGTACACCTCTTTGCCCTCTGAAGTAAACAACTTTCCCCGCTTCCGTACACAAAATATGCCCCGAAATGCGTCAACCACGGGCTTTTTCAGCCCTCCTAATATAAACAAAGGAATTTTAATAAGCTGTTGTTATCTTTAATATATATATACATGCAAATTTTTACCCCAAAAGGTACACATCTGGCGATTTCGTGTACTAAAAAGGGGAAAATTAAAATTATCAGATGGCTTCGCCAATGAAAATATAAACAATCATAGACAATTTCCCAGTAATTCAGTATAATTCTTCTGTGGATATTCTGGAAAAAGTTATCCACAAACTTGTCGAAAAATGGGGATAAGTATCATTTTGGCAAGTTATCCACAATTTAATAGAATGAGAGGATTTTTTATGCAACGAGAAAAATTTTCTTCAAGACTCGGATTCATCCTTATTTCTGCAGGATGTGCGATCGGTCTTGGTAATGTCTGGCGTTTTCCTTATATTGTAGGAAAATATGGTGGAGCAGCCTTTGTTCTTATTTACCTTGCATTTTTACTGATTCTTGGACTTCCGATCATGGTAATGGAATTTTCTGTCGGAAGAGCCAGTAAAGTAAGTGCGGCGCTTTCCTTTGACCGTCTGGAGCCAAAAGGAACGAAATGGCATTGGTATAAGTTTGGAGCTATGGCCGGAAACTATCTGCTGATGATGTTCTACACAACAATTGCAGGCTGGATGGTCCAGTATTTCATTAAAATGGCGACTGGTGAATTTGAGGGAAAGGATACTGCAGCTGTTGCAGGTGTTTTTTCCGATATGCTTGCAAAACCTGGAGCAATGACTTTCTTTATGATCATTGTTGTTGTTGGATGTTTTGCAATTTGTGGGATGGGGCTTCAAAATGGAGTGGAAAAGATCACAAAGGTTATGATGCTGCTTCTGCTTGCACTGATGTTGATCCTTGCAGTACGTTCTGTAACGCTTGATGGAGCTTCTGAGGGGCTTCGCT
>ERZ773221.3525-NODE-3525-length-10374-cov-10.136641_pt1 | contig 10374 bp, 7 predicted proteins | sample MGYA00580994_ERZ773221 | MGnify/ENA primary metagenome ERZ773221 (study PRJEB29015, sample SAMEA2737758) | human gut metagenome | biome: human gut; feature: human-associated habitat; material: faeces | place: China | collected 2012 ... | reverse complement strand
CATCTGACTGTTAATCAGAGGGTCCTTGGTTCAAGTCCAAGAGGAAGAGCAAAAAGGTTCGCATCTGCGAACCTTTTTTTATTTCTTATAAATTGTGTACCAAAGCGGCAACAAGCCATATCTCATCCGACTTCGCCACGCATACGATCTTCGAAAGCGGCAAGTGCGGCCTTTGCCCCTTCACCCATCGCAATGATAATCTGTTTATAGGATATATCCGTTACATCTCCTGCTGCATAAATACCCTTCACGGAAGTGCGGCCATTTTTGTCGGTCAGGATTTCGCCCATACGGTTCGTTTCTACCAAATCCTTGAATAAAGCACTATTGGCAGTCAAACCAATCTGAACGAAAATGCCGTCCAAAGCAAAGATTTCTTCTTTATCCGAAGAACGGTCTTTCTTAATCATACCGACCACCTTATCCCCATCGCCCAATACTTCAACCGTCTGGGTGTGAGTAAAGATATCTACATTAGGCAGACTCCTGACTTTCTCCTGCAAAACGGTATCTGCTTTCAGAGTCTCCATAAACTCGAAGACCGTCACCTTAGAGCAAATACCTGCCAAATCAATGGCCGCCTCCACTCCGGAGTTACCACCACCGATAACAGCTACCTCCTTGCCTTTATAAAAGGGTCCGTCGCAATGCGGACAGAATGCCACTCCATGACCAATATATTTCTCTTCGCCCGGAACATTCAACTTCCGCCAGTTGGCACCTGTAGCAATAATCAGCACAGGAGCCTTGTAACTTTCACCACCCTTAACCGACAGCACTTTCATTTCCCCGACTACCTCGGCTTTTTCTATCCTGCGATTCTCAAGTATATCAATATGGTAAGCAGCCAAATGGCTTTTCAAGTCCTGTGCCAGTTCTTTACCGGTAGTCCGAGGCACGGATATCAGATTCTCAATACCCATGGTCTCATTCACCTGACCACCTATACGTTCAGCCACTACAGCCACCCGCAGCCCTTTTCGAGCAGAATATATGGCAGCCGCAGCACCGGCAGGACCGCCTCCCGCTACCAACACATCATACTCTTTCGTTTCAAAAGATTCCGAAACCGATGCACCATAACGCACTTCAAGTTTTTCGAGCAAATCACCGATATTACCGCGTCCCACATGAATCTGTTCGCCATCGGCAAACACTGTAGGAACAGCCTGCACTTTCATGCGGTTCACCTCCTCTTCATTCACAGCACCGTCTACAGCTTCATGGCGTATCTGAGGATTAAGCACCACCATCAGATTCAATGCCTGAACTACATCAGGACAGTTGGTGCAGCCCAACGATAAATATGTAGTCAGATTTATCGGTCCGCGCAATGCACGGATACGCCGGGTGATAAACTCATCGGGAAAATTCTTACCTTTGCCATCAGCATTAAGTATCGCCATCAGCAAAGAAGTAAATTCATGCCCGCCGGGTACGGCTCGGAAAGTAATACCCGTATCTTCCCCTTCCTTTAAAAGAATAAATTTCAAACCTTCGCTCTCTTGCAAACGACAGGAGAGTTTTTCGGAACAAGAAGCCACTTCTTCCAACAAATCCACCAACTCGGCACGGCTTTCATGCCGAGGGTGGACAAAGATGTCGAAAGTATAGTGCGCATCCAGTTGGGCAAATAGCCCTTTTAACTGTTCTTTTATTGCGCTATCCAACATATTTTTCCCAATTGCTTTAAATTTTACCTACGAGGTCAATGCTCGGTTTCAGTGTCTCGGCACCTTTTTTCCACTTTGCGGGACAAACTTCCCCATCATGACCGGCAACAAACTGAGCCGCCTCCACTTTACGAAGTAACTCATCGGCATTACGTCCGATGCTGTTGTCCTGAATTTCAGCCAATTTAATCTTACCCTCAGGATTAACCACAAAGGTACCACGATAAGCCATGCCATCTTCCTCAATCATCACACCGAATGCGCGAGAAAGAGCTCCGGTAGGATCTGCCAACATTGGATAAGTGATTTTACGAATGCTTTCGGAAGCATCATGCCATGCTTTATGAACAAAATGTGAATCTGTGCTGACAGAATACACCTCTACACCCATTTCCTTGAATCGGTCATACTTCTCTGCCATGTCTACCAACTCAGTAGGGCAAACGAAAGTAAAGTCGGCAGGATAGAAAAAGAAAATAGCCCATTTCCCTTCGATATCCTTGTTAGTCACTGTTTTAAACTCTCCATTGTGAAATGCCTGAACTTTAAATTCAGGTATTTGTGAATTAATAATAGGTTCCATACACTTTCTATTTTAAAAATGAAATTAATTTTTAAATTGTAATTATTACATTTGCAAAGGTAGTGCACTGCGTTTCCCTCTGCAATACCTAATTATTAGGATAATATAGAACAACAATCACCATAAATAGGTACAGAAGATTAGGTGTATTTAAAGTTTTTACGTACTTTTGCCTCGGAATTTATAAAAAACAACAAGAAATGGACGATTCAAACCCACGAACGTACAGTATAGTATTAACTTATCCGGCAGGGCTCTAAACAGCACGCCTGCAATGCCTCTGCCCGGAATTAAAACAAACGAAAGGAGGCAATAAGATGAGAAAATATCTTTATTGTGAAAACGGTTTTGTGGAAAAGCCGCAGTGGATGCCCAACTGCTGGGTAAATGTAGAATGCCCTGATAAAAGCGATTTTGACTTTCTGACCAAAGATTTAAAAGTCCCCGAATCTTTTTTAGAGGACATTGCCGATGTAGATGAACGACCGCGTACCGACACCGAGGAAAACTGGTTGCTGACCATTATCCGTATTCCTTTGCAGCAACAAGGAAGTATTCCATATACAACCATTCCCATCGGCATTATCACAAACAATGAGATTATTGTCACCATTTGCTATCATTCCACTGAAATGATACCCGACTTTATCGACCATACACGCCGAAAAGGAATAGTGGTGCGCAATAAGTTTGAATTGATATTACGGCTGATTTACTCTTCTGCAGTATGGTTCCTGAAATACCTGAAGCAAATAAACAATGATGTGACGGCAGCCGAAAAAGAGTTGGAGAAAAGCATCCGCAACGAAGATTTACTTCGACTGATGAAGCTGCAAAAGACATTAGTCTATTTCAACACCTCGATACGTGGAAATGAAGTGATGATAGGCAAATTGCAAAGTATCTTTCAGGAAAAGGATTACCAAAACCCTGATTTGGTAGAAGATGTGGTCATTGAATTGAAACAAGCATATAACACAGTAAATATTTACAGTGACATCTTAACAGGCACAATGGATGCTTTCGCTTCCATTATTTCAAATAATGTGAATACCATCATGAAACGCATGACCAGCATCTCCATCATATTGATGGTACCTACATTGATAGCCAGCTTTTATGGAATGAACGTAGATGTACATGTAGATGAGTTACCGCATGCTTTCAGCCTCATCATATTAATATCTATCATGCTATCGGCCATGGCATTCGTTATCTTCAAAAAGATAAAGTGGTTTTAAGCCGAAAATTACTTTACTATCGTTTTGCTGTCGTGTCGGAATATATCCGCCACGACAGATAACGATACAATAAATTCATAATTCTATCGGCATTTCCTCTTTCTTTGCCCTATCTTACGCCTTATCCACAGATAATAGCCGGTCAGTGGCAGACAAGCTCCGATGAGAGCCGCAGCAAAGGCAAGTATTTTGGTAAACATGCCGCCCCAACTTCCCACATGCACTGAATATATCCATCCCCGAATCTTCCCCGATGGCTCAGCATTCTGATATAAAGATACATTTGTTATCTCACCCGAACGAGGGTCAAACTCATAACGATCACTCGCACGCTGATTGCCCAACCGGTCGAAAGAGACATTGGCAGTACCCCGGGATATGGTAATCTGTCTGCAATCGGGATTCTCATTCTTCAACTGTCGATAAACCTGTTCCCAATGTGCATACGGAGCCTGTGATTTTTCCTTTCCCTTCTTTTCCTGTCCATGAGCTGCATGCCCACTTCCTTGCCGGGTTTCTACTCCAAAGATTTTATAGAATCCGGTCCGGTACCAGGCGAAAGACCAAGTCAGCCCCGTCAGTGACATCACCAGCAAAAACAACAACGCATACAGACCGCCCGCCACATGAAAATCATAGCAGAACCTGCGAAACCCCTTCCGCGACGTTATCTTCAGACTATTCTTCATCGCCTGCAGTGTACGCGGCCACCAAATAATGATACCCGTCAACAGAATAAGAACAAACATCAGTGTACTCACTCCTACTATCATCTTTCCCCAAAAAATACTGCCATCAGGCTTCATACTGTCCAACAGCCAGCGATGCAGTTTAAACATGGTCAGGAAAAAAGCCGGACGTTCGTATTTCCCTTTCACTTCACCCGTATAAGGGTCGATATAAACTGATGCACGGCGCGGTTTGGAAAGATTTACCTGCCACGTGCGCCCTTTCTCCGAAGGAATACTCACTCCGGCAACAGATACACTATCGGGCAATGTCTCCGCCACTCGTTCTAGAAGCATCTCCACAGGCAGCGGTTCCGCCTTTATCTCTTTCACTCGATAAAGGTCGGGACGGCTCCATTCTGTTATTTCGTTCTCGAAAACCAGCATGGCACCCGAAAAGCATATCAGGCTGACGAGCAGTCCGAAAGGCACAGAAAGCCAAAGATGCAGTGTCCGAAATATCTTTTTCATTTCTGAGATGTAAGTTTACCTACAGTACTAACAGACTCCGCAATGATAGTCAGCCCCTTTGTGGCAGTAGCAGTCCGAGGGTCAATCTTATAAAGTGCCGGAGTACTGCCATCGGTAGTGGATACCGGCATATATATGTAACCGTTCTCGTTATAAGGAATATTTCCATAAGCACTCAGAACATCTTCCGATGGCAATCCAGTCACCGGTTTCAGTGTCCGGTCTTCACCTTTAAAGACTGCCAGTTCAGTAGTATACTCCCCTTTCGACTGTAACCCGCGAGTATACATCTGAAGCAGGAAATAATCTTCTGTGATATGCCAGCATTTGTACATCGGATGCTTGTTTCCAAGCTCTTCTAGATTGACATAATAAGTATCGTCAAACGAAGTTTCTCCTGCCTTGATTCGCATCACTCCCGAAGGAAGTGTTCCCTGCACACGCTTTAAGTCATCCGAAGAAGTGGTAAGTCGTCCGTAGCCGGGTGAGAATACATAAAGATCGCCGTTATCAGCCGCCCAAATAGTCTGGTAATATTGAGAACGCATACGTCCGCTGGCAAAGCCGATTTTATCAGTGGCAACAATCGTTGGAGTACTGCTGAAATCATTTCCGCTGTAAATAGCCACATATGCATGGTCGGGATACTGAGTAGAAGGAATAGAACCTTCTTTATAAGCACCGCTGCCACTGCCTCCCGCCACGGTTGCCACAAGTTGCGGATCGGTCACCTTGTCCGGGAACGCTTTTACACCATATTGGCTCATCCCCATCGGAATTACTGAAGTGTAAAGTTTGCCGTTTGCCTGTACAAACCCGGAAAAAGTAACATACTCACCATTACCCAAGTAGTTTTCACACGGGTAGGTCTTGGTACTTGTAGTACCGTCCAGTGAATTCAGATAGTTGACCAAAATACCTTGCTCCGCATATCCGCCGGCATCCGTCCGGTCTGTATCTCCGGTAGAAGCGGTAATCACATTATCTCCCCACGTGCCATACGTGGTGATGCGTTTAAAAGCATACGACAGATGCTCTTCGAGCTTATTATTACTGTTCAGAATGTAAGAAGAACCGGTTCCGTCTCCTCCCTTATTATACACAAGGCGGAAGAGGTAATCATTGTTATGAAACACCCAATACGTACCGGTCTCTGTCTCAAGACCGTTATTTTTCACTGTAACGCTTCCTTCGTCCAAAGACTCGGCAGTCAGGAGATAATTTACCCCATCAACTGTGGCAGCAACCACGTATGTCCCTGCCCCGGTACCGGGAGCATCCGGCGTTGAATTTTCAGGTACTGTATCATCACTGCATGAAGTCAACACGCTGCCTGCACAACATGCCATGACAACAGACCAAAACAAAAATTTTCTATTCATCATTCTTCTATTTATATTTTATCGATTCATATTCTATTGTCCGAAATAAACCCTCACCTTCCCGTAGAATGCACGCCCGGCTTTCTGCAGGCTATAATTATCATACAATTTCTCATCCGTGAAATTCTTGCATTCCAACGAGAGGTTATAGCGTCCATTCTTGATACTATACGTAATCCCCAGATTGTGTGAAAATTGTTCCGGCACACGTTTCTTGGAAGAAGCCTCTCCGATAGTTTCCCAATTCAACGGAAATTCGTGCTGATAATAGCTGTCATACGTGAGCGACAAGCGGTTTCCTTTTGCAAACAAATCATGCCAATAGAGCGAAGCATCCAAGCTGGCATAACGGTAAGGCTGATTGGGTATACGAAGTTTATACTTCAGGCTTTCCTGCAGGGAGCCTCCCTCCAGATATTTTTCATTGTCACGCGTATCCATGCTGCTATAAGTACCTCCCACACTGAGCCAGTGCGAATAGCTGTAACGTGCAGACACATTAAAACCTTTCGTCTTTACACGCCCGTGATTATAATAGGAACCATAACTTTTACCACCAAAAGAGCTGATGGTACGGACGATGTAATCTTTCGTATCACGATAAATCAGACTTCCTTCCACATAGAGCTCATGCTTGCCCAAGCGGTGCGTATAACTGAGGTTCAAGTTGATATTGTCACTGTTCTCCGGATTCAGGTCAGCCTTACCCGCTTCCAAGTCCTCATCACCGAACAACTCTTCATTCGATGGCAACCGATAAGCTTTCTCATACGAGAGCTTTACCTGTAAATCCCTTATTATCCAATATGTGCCTGCCGCTCCATACCCCAGAGCGCTTACGCGCTTGGACATATCAATATAGTTCCCTATACCATCGGCATTCTGTGAGACTAATCCCGAACTATGCTGGTTATAATACTTTCCGAAGGCAGAGAAGTTCCACCTTTCAGCAGGCATCAGACGATAAGAAAGTCCGGTGATATTCTTCCTTGTCTTCTTGGGAACGGTAAAATCCGAAACAGCCGAAGTGGAATTCACATCCGAACGGTTACTGCGCTCGAAAACCGTCAGTACATGGCTCAGTGTAAAGGTCTGCGTCCTGCTGAGACGATAATCAACCTTGAAGTCCCATTCCAGTTCTTATTCTTCGATTCATTGTCCTGGTAAGATTGCTCTCCTTTTGAACCGGTATATTGCTTTTCTCCATACCAATTATATTGATAAGGCACCGTATCAATATTCTGAGTCAGATTATAATTATAATTTGCCGTCAAACTAACATCCAGTCCTTTGGTAAATAAATCCCGCTTATGATACTCCAATGAGGGCATCAGCGAATGTCCCTTGCGGTGTTTCTCTCCAAATACTGCCTCTTGGCGCACTCCTGTCTGAATCTCCTTGTACATATTGGAATAAGTAAAACCGAAAAGCAGACGGTCGGCAAAGGGTTTCCCCACCCAACCCACTTTTCCGATGACAGCCTCATTGTGGTAAGTGTCATTGAAACGTTTTACATGCTCAATCTTCTTTTTGTCGGTGGTATTGCCATCGGGAGAAAAATGAGTGACATACGTATCCACATAATAATCATTGTCGGAATAGTTCTGAAATGCATTAATCTCATACATCAATCCGCTTCTGAAAGTCTGTCCGAAATTGACATACGACTTATGCGTATTAAACGAACCATAAGAATAAGAAGTATCCAAAAACCATTTTCTCTTCTTCTTATTCGTTACAATATTGATGACGCCTCCTAAAGCATCGGTACCGAATCCTACCGGTACAACTCCTTTATATACTTCTATACGCTCGGCAAAATTCACCGGAATATTGTTCAGCCCGAAAGAGCTGCCTACCCCCTCCTGCGGCACTCCGTCAATAAAGACTTTGACGTGCTTTCCACTGAACCCATCCAACATGAGTTGGGTATCAGAACCTACACCTCCTGCCTCCCGCAGTTTCATACCCGGCAGTTTGGATAAAGCATCACTCAAATTCTTCGTCGAGTTCTGCAACTCCTCCGTATCCACAGCCACGGCATTGAAAGCCGAACGCTTCACACGGCCTACCCCATTGGACACGACAACGACCTCGTCTAACTCTGTCACAGACGAAGCTAATACTACATTCATTTTTACTCTCTCACCTCGAAAGAGCTTCACCGGCTTCTCTATCGTTTCATAACCGACAGCAGAAACGACCAGTGTATACTCCCCTGCGGGGGCATGCAAATGATATATTCCCTGCTCATTGGTCATACAACCATAATTGGTTCCTTTCAGATACACCGTTGCCAAGTCTATGATTTCTTTCTCCTTCGATACGACTTTACCCGAAATCATGGTTTTATGCTGCTGTGCATATACAGATACAGCCGTCAATAAAACGATGATTAAAATATTCACTTTCCGAACTGCTGTTTTCACGTTTTCTTCTTCTAAGTAATTACATTCTTTATTCGGATGCAAAGGTCTTGATAAAACTGACGCGCCACAATCGCTTTTTATAGGTAATTTAGAAACCTTCCTCAACAGTCATTTCTTTCATACAATCACTATTTATAAGTATTCTCCCCATTGAGCAGGCAAATATTCCTTTGCACCGGAAATAAACTTTTCTGCACGTTGCAAGGAATTTGAAATATTTATAGCCTATCTTTGCAGCATTAAACTAACCTATTAAACACCAATAATAAATGAAAAAGCTATCTGGTTTTCTATTGTTATTCGTCTTTCTATGCTGCTCACTGTCAGCAAAAGAAACGCAAATCATCATCTTTTCGACTAATGACATGCACGGCAGTATCGACAACTTTGCCAAAATAGCAAGTTATATACAAAAAGAGCGTGCCAAGAATCCCAACATTCTGATTTTGAGTGGGGGAGATATGTTTTCGGGTAATCCGGTGGTGGACCAATACCCTGAGAAAGGCTTTCCTATGATTGACCTGATGAACCGGATAGGATATCAGTATGAAATATTCGGCAACCATGAATTCGACTACGGACAGGAGGTACTGAACCGGCGAATGGAGCAAGCCAACTTCCAATTCCTATGTGCCAACATGATTGTTGATGAAGAAACAGCCGGAATCAAACAACCTCAGCCATACGCTTTTCTGCAAATCGGTGACACCAAGATATGCATCCTGGGCCTTATCGAAGTGAGTAAGCGAAGAACAGGTGAGCTGTTGCCCGCCACCCATCCCGCACGCCTGAAAGGTATCACATTCACCGAGCCTGTATCAACCGCACTTAAATACAAGAACTTACGCAGCCGGTGCAACCTGTTTGTCGGTCTCACTCATACCGGTTATAACAAAGATTGTGAGATAGCCGAAGCGATGCCCGAACTAGATGTTATCATCGGGGGACACTCACATACACGCATTGATTCTACCATTGTCGTCAATGGTGTCTTGATAAGTCAGGCGCAGAGCAACCTTCATTATCTGGGCAAGACTACTATCACCTTGGAGGATAATAAAGTAAAAGAGAAGAAATTCGAGCTGATTAATATGGCAAAACTCAAAGACGAAGATACAGATATCAAGCAGTCTATTCAGAAATTCCGCAAGGATTGCCACTTAGACCAAGTAATAGCACATGCCACAGCACAGTTCAACGGTAAAGAGCCACTCGGCTCACTGATGACCGATGCCGTAGCCGATGTGCATAATCTCGACTTTGCTTTCCAGAATGCCGGCGGTGTGCGCATCGGACAAATGGCGAAAGGAGAAATCACCATGGCCGAAATCTATCAGTTGGACCCCTTCGGCAATACTGTAGTTGTCTATCAAATGACTCTGGCAGAGATTCGCACTTTATTAATGAACTCCTACCGCAAAGCCAGCAAACGTGCCGATCTATTGGTGTCGGGCATGACCTACACCATTCATACCCGTGACGGCAAAGCCGTGAGTGTCACCATAAAAGACATGAATGGCAACCCGCTGGACGAAAATAAACAGTACAAAGTAGGTATGAACAGCTACATCGCTTCCAGTTATCGATTCGACCATGCCGACCCGGGGCATGAAATGACTGCCACCTCTTCGGATGCTTTGATAGAATATCTGAAACAGCAAAAAGAAATCACGCCTCAACAGCCACGTACTAGTATTGTAGAAGAATAAACAGAATATATACAATAAAAAGAGGTTGTAACCGATGTCGGCTACAACCTCTTCTGTTTTTATATTACCTGAATTAAAATATGATATTTGCAGACATTACTTAGCAAATGCGTGACGATAACCTTTCACCTTGTTCCAGCTGCCGCGGGTAAAGTCGG
>ERZ773221.3522-NODE-3522-length-10378-cov-56.554199_pt1 | contig 10378 bp, 7 predicted proteins | sample MGYA00580994_ERZ773221 | MGnify/ENA primary metagenome ERZ773221 (study PRJEB29015, sample SAMEA2737758) | human gut metagenome | biome: human gut; feature: human-associated habitat; material: faeces | place: China | collected 2012 ... | reverse complement strand
GCGCTTTGGGAGGAGCTTCACGGCGCGGAATTGCTGCGTGGTAAGCGGCGGCTCGATCCCGTGCGGTTCGAGTGTATGTATCAGGGGCGTCCTTCGGTGCGCGAAGGGCTGCTCTACGGGGATAATTTCCTGACTTACGAGGTGCTGCCCCGCGACATCGTGCGCCGGGCGAACTATACCGATACGGCCGATACGGGCGACGATTACCTCTGTTCGCTCTGTTATGTCGTCGATCCGGACGGGGTGATCTACGTTACCGATGCGGTTTATTCGCGCGAACCGATGGAGATGACCGAAGGACTGGTGGGAACGATGCTCCGCGAGTCGGGTACGCGTGCGGCACTGATCGAGAGTAACAACGGAGGCCGGGGATTTGCCCGCGCGGTGCAGGCTTTAGCGCCGCAGGTTCGTGTGGAGTGGTTTCACCAGTCCGCTAACAAGGAAGCCCGCATCCTCTCGAACGCAGCGACGGTGGTTCATACGGTACGTTTTCCCTGCGACTGGGCGCTGCGCTGGCCCGAATTGTATGCCCATCTGACCACTTACCGCTGGAAATTCCGTGCTAACCGCTGGCACGATGCCGCAGATGTGGTGACGGGCCTCGTCGAACGTGAAATCGCCGGGCGGGACACCCGTATTAAAAGCGTTAAATTTATGTAGGCGATAGATCGCGGTTCGTGTGTATTCGCGATTGAGGTTTGTGTGGTGCGGGAGAGAGAATCCGTTGGTGTGTCGTGGACGTGTTGATCAGTTCTGGTCTGAAATCTCTTTCGGTCCCGGTAGGGAAGGTGTTTTGGGAAGTTGAAAAACATACGAATTGTGCCGGCGACCGTCGGCCCGTCATTGCCTTTGTCACATAACGCTTTGGGTTAAAAGTCTTTGTAAAAATCGATTTTCATATAAAGGATAAGGAGGAGCAGGGCATAGAGCAGCGACCACCGATGATGATCGAGCATGTTTGCTACGGATGTATTTTGTGGTTATTGTATGCTATGACGAAGTACATCGTTGATAAAGAGATTAGTAGGACGATATTATGGAGCTTGGGGCGTGATTGTCGCTGTAAAAAAATGAGGCGATGACGAACTAAATCCTGATAAATCCTGGGGGATACACTAAATCGTATAATCAATCACCATGGCAAATATTGCCGAATAGGCGCTCTTTGAATAATTTTTTATATATTTATGTCGAATTGTTTTATTGGACGAACTGTTTTTAGGGGGATTTAATGATTTTCAGCTTATGAGAAGATTTTTATTTTGGTCTTTGTGTTTTTGCCTGTTGTTTCCTGTAGGGTTATCTTCTTGCGATGGCAGCGATTCGGCGGCGGTGATTTTTGGGGGAACGACCGGGAAGCTTACATGGACTTTGACGGAGGATGGTGTCCTGACGATTACCGGGGAGGGACCTATGCCCGATTATAGAGATGGAGGTACTTCGGAAACTCCGCCTTGGTATCCGCATGTGAACAGGATTTCCTCCTTGACGATTGGCGAAGGTGTGACCCGCATCGGAGATTATGCATTTATGTTATGCAGCTTTGTGACGAAAGTTGTTATTCCGGAAAGTGTGACAAGTATGGGAGATTGGGCTTTCTGGCATTGTCAGAGTTTGAAGCGTATCACCTTCCCTGACCGTATGGTGAGGTTCGGTGAATGGGCATTCTACGAGAATGAAAGTCTTCAGAGCGTCTGTATTCCCGAGGGGGTAACGACTATTCCGAGCAGCGCTTTTGCTCGATGTCATAATCTAACGTGTGTTATCATGCCGGGGAGTTTGCAAACTATTTGTGGCGGGGCTTTTTCGCAGTGTCATAAATTGACGGATGTAACTATTCCCGATGGCGTGACGGTGATTGAAACAGGAGCTTTTCCAAGTTATCTTGATATGGCTGTCGTTACCTGTCTGGCCGTTATTCCGCCGGAGCTAGGGAAAGATAATTTCGGCCTTCCTGCTAAAATTCTTTATGTACCTGCCGGCAGTGTGGAGGTGTACAGGAAAAATGCTGTCTGGAGAGAGGCTTTTGAAACGATTGCGGCACTACCCTGATATTCCTGCCTGTGGGCGGGCGGTGCCGAGAACGAAATATCCCCGTACCCTTTTGCAGGGTACGGGGATATTTCGTTCTCGGAGTCGGCTGTTTCTCGAAGGATTATTTTTCCTGTGGGTCTTGCACTATTTCTTCGGCACGGCGGAGCGGATTGACAGGGGCTCCGAAGGTGAAGAGGCGACTTAACTGCACGACAAACCAAAGTTCGGAAGAGCGAATCGTTATCGTAACGCTCTTCCGGACTTTGGCTTTTAATGGCTTGCTTTCGGTCTTTTGTGGCGGTTTGCCCGACAGCATAGGGAACGGGTGGTTCGGTATTAAAGTGCTTGGGGCTGCGGCAAGAAATCTCTCAGTCTGTTCCGATCGAAAAGACGGAGCGGCGGAATCCATGCTGCAGACGACATCATCCTATGGAACGACTTGCGGCTCGGTCGTAAACCAACCGTTTTTCCCTGGCCGGATACGAAAATCGCGGGATTAAAACGGAGCGATAAAACGTTCGGGACGTTTATTTACAACAGTCGCATAATTTGACGGTTTACTCGTTTTCGCTCATCGTTTTCCCGAGCTCCGTGCCGCACGTGAAATCTCCTCTGCGGAGGGGAGAGGCCGCAATCGTAAATGTTCCCTTTGGCGGAGAATAACGACCGTTCCGACCGAAAGGTTTCGGAACCCGAAACATATCCGGAGTAAATCGGATGTAGGGTTCTAATTTATTATTCGTTTTCCGGGCTTTGCGGCCGGTCCGGACTGTTTATGCCGGAAGGTTTTGTATTCCGGCGCTCCCGAAGCATACGCTTACCTTTACCGACCGAGGCGACGTTGCCTCGGTTAAAATCATTTGTATTATGATAATAGGTTATTTACGCGTCAGCACGGGAAAACAGCATCTTGCCAACCAGCAGGATGAGATCCGGCGCTTCGCCGAAAGCAGAAAGCTTGTTGTCGATCATTGGGTGACGGAAGTCGTCAGTGGCAAGAAGAGCGAGCGAGACCGCAAGCTCGGCGGCCTGTTGCGCCGTCTTAAAAAGAACGATACGTTGATCGTGACGGAGATTTCGCGCCTGAGCCGAACGCTTACGGACATTATGGCGATTATGGGCAAATGCCTGGAGCGGGGAATCAACCTTTATACGACCAAGGAGGGCTATTCGTTCGACAATACGATCAACAGCAAGGTGCTGTGCTTCGCTTTCGGACTCGTCGCGGAGATTGAGCGCAATCTTATTTCGATGCGGACGCGCGAGGCACTGGCGCTGCGGCGTGCCGAGGGGATGGTCTTGGGACGCCGTTACGGAAGTTATACCAAACTGAACGTATTGATTGAAAATCGGCAAACCGTTATCGCAATGCTCGACCGGGGAAAGTCCATCGGCGATATTTGCAGACATTTCGGCCTTTCGCGGGATACGTTTGCCAAATTCAGGATGAAATACCCGTCGGTCCAGAAAGCTTTGGATAAGAAAGAACGACTTAGAATCAGTCATTTTAAGAGCAGACGGTGCGATGTCTGAACAATATGCGGGAACTCCGGTGATCTGTATTCGGAGTTTCCGCATATTTTGTAAAAGAGCGCGGAGTTGTTTGGCCCTCCTTTCCCGATATTGTCGGTTAATCGTTGGTTAAATCGTTGGTTTATAGCTGTAAATATACATCATCTCTGCAATTTGTACAAGAATAATTTGTAATTATATTACAATTCAGATAATTATAATTATTTCTGTTTGTCGTCCTATGGTTTTATACCATGTATTATCCGTTTGAGGCGTTCAGTGGAACGATTAAATAGGATGGACGTTGGGATAACGTCCCGGTTTATTGTTGGTTAATAGTGTTTAATCGATGATAATTGAATGTCGAATGAAGAAAATCCTATTCTTTTTATTTGCTGCCGTATTAGCCGCAGGAGGCGTGGAGGCGCAGGAAGCGGCGGATTCCATGAAAATTTTTTATCGCCGTGGGTATCGTAATGTCGATCTGTCGTTTCGGGACAATCGGGCGCAGATGGAGCGTTTCCTGAATCTCACGGAGGCGGCACTGAAAAACGACCGGGTCGAAAAGGTCGTTATTCGCTCGTATGCTTCGCCGGACGGAACGGCAGAAGCCAACGAACGGCTGTCGGTCGGACGGGCGGAAGAGTTGAAGGCCTATCTGGTCCGCGAGGGGAACATACCCGCATCTTTGATCGAATATCACGCCGAAGGCATCGCGTGGGGAATGCTGCGGGAACAGGTCGCGGCTTCCGATATGGCGGGACGCGACGAAGTGTTGGATATTCTCGACCATACGCCGCTGTGGATTTACGACGACGATAATCGGATTGTCGATGGCCGGAAAAAGCAACTGATGGATTTGCAGGGCGGAAAACCGTATAATTATATGTTGGAGCACTTTTTCCCCGAACTTCGCAACAGCGTCAGCACCGTGCTCTATCTGCATATCGTGGCGCAGCAGGATAGCGAAACGGAGCCGGAGCCGATTGCGGTCGTTCCCTCCGAAGAGGAGCGGGTGCCGCAGCAGGAGCCGGTGCGGGTGCCTGCCGACGCGGCGGCGATGCCTTGTGAAACGACGGTCCCTGCGACGGTTCCTGCAAAGCCGCGTCGCTCGTATCCGGCGAATATGATCGGGGTACATGCGGGATATTGCACTTCGTGGATCACTTCTTACGGCTTGACCTCATCGACGAGGCCGGGTTACGAGGTGGGTGTCAGCGATCGGATTCGGTTGGGCCGGCAATTTCCGTTCTATCTGCGGACGGGATTGACCTTTATAAGCAAAGGGTATGAGGTCCGTGGCTTCGACGATAGCCGTACTACGATGAACTACCTGCAAATTCCTGTGGGTATCGATTATACCGTCGCCCTGGGCGAACGCTTTGCCCTGATTCCGCACGCCGGATTCTATTATGCGGTCGGTGTCGGCGGGAAGCGCAAGGTCGGCGCCGAGGAGATCCCGGTTTTCGGAGAAAAAGGCGGGTTTTCGCGTCACGACATGGGCTTTTCGTGCGGAGCCGATATTACGTTCGGTCGGTTCGGGATCGGGGTCGCTTACCAGATCGGCCTGATCAACATCGACAAAACCGATACGATGTACGGGAACGACAGCCAGATGGTCGGCTACAAGAATGTCAGGAACCGCAGTTTCATCGTGAGGGCAGGTGTCAATTTTTAATCGGAGAATACTATGAGAAAGATAATAACATGCATGATTTTGGGCCTGCTGTCGCTGGTTTCCTGTACGGAGTATGACGAAGTGGCCATGTGGAACAAAAACGAAGATATGGGGTCGCGGCTGGCAGCGCTGGAGGAGCTGTGCAGCCGGCTGAATACCAATATCGTTTCGCTGCAACAGATTGTCGAGGCCCTGCAAGGCAACGACTATGTGACGGGAGTGGTCCCGGTCGTGGAAAACGGTGAAACGGTCGGTTATACGATCTCTTTCAGCAAAAGCGGCCCGGTGACGATCTATCACGGGAAAAAGGGAGAAAATGGACAGAACGGTACGACCCCTGTAATCGGTGTCGAACAGGATACCGACGGACTCTATTACTGGACGCTCGACGGCGAATGGCTCACGGACGACGAAGGGAGCAAGATTCTGGCTCAGGGAATGGCCGGTAAGTCGGCTTACGAACTGGCCGTGGAGAAAGGATACCGGGGAACGCTCGACGAATGGCTGGCCTCGCTCAACGGCAGCAATGGCGACGACGGCAAGTCGGCTTATGAGCTTGCCGTAGAGAACGGTTATCGGGGGACCGAGGAGGAGTGGCTGGCGTCGCTCAAGGGCAATACGGGCAACGACGGTAAATCGGCTTACGAACTGGCCGTCGAAAAAGGCTACCAGGGAACCGAAGAGGAGTGGTTGGCCTCGCTCAATGGCAGCAATGGCAACGATGGCGACGACGGTAAGTCGGCTTATGAGCTTGCCGTAGAGAACGGTTATCAGGGGACCGAGGAGGAGTGGCTGGCCTCGCTCAAGGGCAGTGCCGGCGATCAGGGCGATGACGGCGTCACGCCGAAACTGGAGGTCCGCGACGACGGTTATTGGTATATTTCCTACGACAACGGCCAAACGTGGAATAAATTGGGCCCGGCTACGGGCGATCCCGGTGAGGACGGCGATTCGATGTTCAGCGACATAGATGTTTCCGATCCGGATTATCTCGTTTTGACGCTGGCCGAAACCGGAGCATCGATCAAGCTGCCGTATTACAAGGACAAATTCGACCTTTTGTTTGTTTCGGGTTCTGACCGGGTAAAGGAGATGTCGGTATATTGCGGCCCGGGTGCGACGGCGGAGGTGGAGTACGAATTGACGAATCCTCTGAACGTGCAGGTCGCCATCGAGTGCATTTCGCACAGCGGATACGAGGTTGCCGTGGACAAGTCGGCTAAAAAGATCACGGTTTCCGCACCGGACGATCCGGCTGCGATCACCGATCCCGAGAGCGAAATTCTGGTGTTCGCTTCGGACGACGAAAGGACCGTCATGCGTAAATTGGTCGTCAAACAGGTGAAGTATATCGACTATAGGGCTACCCGGCAACTGGATTGGGAGAAGAGTTCCGTCAATCCGCGTTTCTGGGGCGAAGATTGTAAATTCCTCGACGAACAGAGTACGTATGATTCCGCTACCGGTGAAGGGCGATGGGCTTATACGGGTACCGTGATCTATATTACGGATGCCGCTTTTTCGGGAGAGGCGGGGCTGCAGGAAATCGTTATTCCTGCGAGCGTTGTCGAGGTGGGACGCAATCTGTGGAATGAAACCGGCGGCGGAGGTGCTTTTCAGAATTGCACGGCCCTGACCAGCGTGGTATTCGAGGGGGACAACCTGTCCAAGATCAATCTGAATACTTTCAACGGATGTTCGGCACTGTCTTCCATCGAGCTTCCGGAAAGCCTGGAAAAGATCGAGTATAATGCGTTCGACGATTGCAGCGCCCTGAAAAGTATCGTCATTCCGGACAAGGTAACCTATATCGGCGAAGGGGCCTTCAATTATTGTACGGGTTTGCAGGAGGCTTATATCGGCGATGGAGTTACCGAGATTGCCGCGAAAGCGTTTGCGGAATGCACCGCATTGAAAACGGTCGTTATCGGAAAGAGTATTCAGCGTATCGGCGATCAGGCCTTCAATACGAGGAGTTCCTGGGATCAGATGACCCTGGAGAAGATTACCGTTTTGTTCGACGATATTGCGTCCGGCTCTTTCCCGGTGTTGGAGAGCGGTTCGAGAGGCGTCTTCCCGAAACCCGGCGGTTGGGATCTGGTTTCCTATAAAATATATGTACCGAAAGGGACGAAAGCCGAATATCAGAAGAACTGGTCGGATTATAGTTCGCTGATCGTGGAGATGCAATAGGGTGCGGGCCGTTTCGACTGGTCGTACGGAATGCGGCGACTTTTCGAAGGTTGAATTTTCAATATTTTCGACTTAAGTCCGAAATCGGTCTGTATTGACACTCCTCGGCTCAATAGCCGAGGGGGGTTTTTTGTCGGATGGCATTTCTTCGTTTCCCGCTCCCTTTTTGCGGACGATCGAGGAAGCGGGCGGGATAATTCCGATTGCCGCAACAAGTATGGCGATTATATTGGGTTCGGGTTTCAGACTTGTTTCCCGAGGCTGTTTGTCATCGTTCGCCGGGGGCGTGTTCTGGGCTGTCCCTTTCTTTTGCCTCCTTGTGGAAAGGGGCTTGGGAGGGAAATGCTTGTCGGAAATCGGCCGGTACGGTACGTGATGGCTGCCTGTATTTTGAGCGTGGAGCGGAGGGTTGTGAAGACTGTTTGTCGCCTGTTTTGCCGGGGTTTCGGTAAAATGGCCCGTGTTTATGAGCTTCTTCTTCTGCGGCGGTCGCTTGGACGCTATCGGGGAAAGTCCGGTTATTCGGCGATGACGCCCGATCCGACCAGCTCATCGCCGTCGTACCAGGCTGCGAACTGTCCGGGCGTGACTCCGCGCTGAGGTTCGTCGAAGAGCAGATAGGCGGCGTCCGGACGGATGAAGAGTTCCGCACCTTGCAGCGGCTGGCGGTAGCGGATACGAACATCGAAACGGCGGCTTTCGCCCGTTTTCAATTCCCGGAGCGGGTCGATCCAATGCAGCTCGCCGGGAGCGATCCGTAAAGCCCGGCGGTAAAGTCCCGGATGGTTGTCGCCCTCGCCGACGTAGATCACGTTCTGCTCCACGTCGGTTGCCAGTACGAAAAGCGACTCCTTGCGGCCGCCGATCCCCAGCCCTTTGCGTTGGCCGATGGTATAAAAGTGGGCTCCGTTATGCTGCCCGATTTTTTTGCCGTCGCGCACGGTATAACGGTAGGGAGCAGCGAGTGCAGCCAGTTCGGTATCCGTCGGAGTGGAGGACCGCTTTGCGGCGGTTGCCGTCGGAGCTGTCGCCGGGTTCGGACATTCTGTCGAGTCCGTATTCGCCGGATTTATACCGCGTAGGGTGGCACTTTTATCCGAAGCCGTTCGTTCCGCCGTGCCCATCCCTGCATCCTCCGTTTTGCCGACGAGTGGGACGGCTTGTCCGTATTTGGGCCAATCGGCTTTGATTTCGTGGACGTTGCCGGTTTTTGCTTTGAGCTTTTGTTGAAGAAAGACCGGCAGATCGACCTTGCCGACGAAACAGATGCCTTGCGAATCCTTGCGTTTGGCCGTGGCGAGCTTCATTTGCTCGGCGATGCGTCGCACCTCGGGTTTGAGCAGGTGCCCGACCGGAAACAGCGCCCGGGAAAGCTGTTCCTGCGAAAGTTGGCAGAGAAAATAACTCTGATCCTTGTTAGGATCACTTCCCGCGAGCAATTTGTAGATCGTCCGACCGTCGGGTGCCGTCTCTTCGGCCTTGCGACAGTAGTGTCCCGTAGCCACGAAATCGGCACCCAGCTTGAGGGCTTCCTTCAGAAAAACGTCGAACTTGATTTCGCGGTTGCAGAGCACGTCAGGGTTGGGTGTACGCCCTTTCGCGTATTCGGAGAACATATAGTCCACCACCCGGCGACGGTACTGGTCCGAGAGATCGACCGTATGGAACGAAATGTCGAGCCGCCGCGCGACAAGTTCGGCGAAGAGCCGGTCGTCATGCCAGGGGCAGTCGCCTTCGAGCGTGCCCGTAGTGTCGTGCCAGTTGATCATGAAGAGTCCGATAACCTCATGCCCGGCCTGTTGGAGCAGATAGGCCGCTACCGACGAATCGACGCCGCCAGAGAGTCCGATAACCACACGTGCCATACTTTTTGTGCAAATTTTACTTTTCGACCGCACCGAAAGGCGCGTTTTGCCGGAAATATCCGATCGCGGAAGCACCGGTTTTCCACCGATTCCCGTTACAGTTCGATCAGTCCCTCGGGCAGTACCATCTTCACCGTACGGCCCTCGAAATCGATGCCTGCGATAAACTCCTCGACCGCCGGAACCAGGATCCGTTTGCCGCCGATCTCCACCTCGAAGAGGGGATTGGCCTCGCTGTCGTAATAATCCGTGATTTCGCCTTTCAACGTACCGATCCGTACCCGGAATCCGATCAAATCTTCCAGGTAGAATTCATCGTTTTCGTCGTCCTCGTGCTCGAGGTACAACTCCCGCCCGATAAACTCTTCCGCCCGACGAGCGGAGTCGATATCCGCGAATGTCGCCAATGCGTTGGTCTTGCCCCTCCGTTCGAAGCGGTCGCAAAAAAGAGGAACCGCCAGTGAATCGATCTTCACGAACAGCGGTTCCTCTGTTGAGAAGTCATCGGGAAACGTCGTGTAGAGATTCAGTAAAACCCCACCTTCAACTCCGAAGAGTTTACTCACGCGCGCAACCGACAACAACATAACGGTTGTAACTATGCCTCGGCAGGAGCTTCTCCCTCTGCGGGAGCTGCTGCTTCAGCCGATTCGGCAGCGGCAGCTTCGGCGGCCTCACGTGCGGCAGCTTCGGCAGCGGCTTTCTTCTCGGCGAGAGCGGCTGCGCGCTCTTCCTTGATTTTGGTCTCGGCGGCCAGACGGCTCTTCTCGGCCGATTTGGCGTCCGACGCCAGTTTGTTGGTCTTGTTCTCGATCTTGGTCTGCTTCTCGCTCAGCCATTTGTTGAATTTGGCCTCGGCGTCCGACTCGGAGAATGCACCTTTAGCGACACCGCCCAGCAGGTGCTTCTTGTACATTACGCCTTTGTAGGAGAGGATCGCCCGACAGGTGTCGGTGGGTTGTGCGCCTTTGAGTAACCAATCCAGAGCTTTCTCGAAGTTCAGATCGATCGTAGCAGGATTCGTATTGGGATTGTAGGTACCCAATTTCTCGATGAATTTACCATCACGTGGCGCTCTGCTATCTGCGGCAACGAT
>ERZ773221.3518-NODE-3518-length-10391-cov-247.023123_pt1 | contig 10391 bp, 21 predicted proteins | sample MGYA00580994_ERZ773221 | MGnify/ENA primary metagenome ERZ773221 (study PRJEB29015, sample SAMEA2737758) | human gut metagenome | biome: human gut; feature: human-associated habitat; material: faeces | place: China | collected 2012 ... | reverse complement strand
TTGTAGACAACTCTTCAACTTTAATAGTAACAGCATCTTTACCAATAGCACAGTCTGGATTATTATTAGCACTAACACTTAAAAGAGAACTAGACCAACTATCATCAGCTTCAACTCCATTCTTCATACGATAACCAAGTTTAAAACTATCAGTAGTAGGACTAAATATTCCTCTTTTAAATGGAGTTTTCTCTTCAAAGAACTTTAAGTTATTAACAGCAAAGTCACTTAAACCTCCTTGTTTAATTAAATATTTATTATCAGCTGCAACATGAATAACAACTTTATGTTTAGATAAATTAACTTCATTTGAACTATCAGCAGCCATAATATAAGAAAAACCTCCACGTCTAGTCTTATCAATAATAAGATGTAAACCATTACGTCTACAAAATTCTATAATTTGCCAAGTCCAAAATTGGGCATCAATAAAACTAGGAAAACTATAAATCTTTTTAGCAGTAGCTCCATGTTCAGTAACAATAACAGATGATTCATCTGTACGTTCCATACGAGTATAATTAAGAAAATTATAATGACCACCTGTTATCCAAACATCTTCTATACTTCCATCTGGATTTTGCCAACAAGGAGCAGAAAAACCATTACGTCGTCTATCACATTCTCTACGTCTAAATTGTCTATGAGGAATACTATCAACTTTAAATTGAGTATATTTACCTGTGGCTTGATATGTTCTAGCAGCTTCATTAAAAAGTTCAGTATTAACAAATTTGCCAGGTCTAATATTTAAAAGAAAACCACCACTATCTCCAATTAAAAAGTTATTATGAGGGTCATACCATCCACAATCACTAGCTTTCTTATACTTTTTCTCTTTATCAGGTTCTTCAATGTATTCTAGAAAAGGATATTTACCATCAGCCATAATATTTTATTTAACTAGTAAACAAACAATAAAAGCGATAGCGCAAACAGCACCACCGCTTACCAAATATCTATTATTACGTTTAATACGTTCAATAGATTTATTTAAATTATCATTTGTTTTATTACTATTATTAAGATTATATTGTAAAGTTTCAACTTCTTTATGAAGAGCATTATATTTAATCTTATGAAGATTAATTATACTGTCTTGTTCATTAATAATATCTTTATAAAGTTTAGCTTTAATAATTTTAGTATTAGCAACCTTAATCATATTAATAGGAACAAGAACAGTTGTATCAGTAGTGTTGACTCCCCGTGGAGGATGCACTATATTATCAATCTCACTCTGACACCAACTTCTTGAATAACTCCCAAGTAGCACTATCATTAAGACTAATAACTTTATCTTCAATATCTTTTTCATGTTCTTTAAGTTTATAAACTATACTTTCTCTTTCAGTTATAACTAACTGTATAGAATCAATCCGAACATGATTAATAGCGGTGTCACTTTTATTATATGAATTGACTTCTACACTAAAACGACTTATTGATAAATACAGAGTAACACATAAATTAATAATCGCTATTATAAATATTGCTATTAACATCTTCTTCATAATTCTATACAGTATTAAGTTAATCTTTTATTTCGATAAGTTTATTAAGTAAATCAAGATTCCATCTACCAGTTTCTTTAAGACCAAGAACTCTTTGAGCCATCTTGATAGCTGCAACTTGACCACAATTCACATTAGTATCAAATAGTTGTTCAGCAACTCTCTGACTATTAAAATCATCAAGTTCAAATACATCCCAATAACCTATTTTATACTTTTCCCAAACAAGTTTCTGAAGCTGAACATCATTATCAAGTTTAGACTTAAACTCTTTACTACCAACAGTATAATGTTTCTTATAAGAATCAATCATAGTCCAACCTTGCCAAGTAGGATTATATTTACGACTGATACCTCTATAAGTTTCTCCACCAGCATCATCTTTATCGTTTACATAACCACCTTCTTTAATAGATAGTTTTTTAAAAGCATCTCCAAAGTAAGCCATAATTTAATTTATATAAGGATTAGTACAATATCTAAAACAATCAACAGCGTCATAATATTCATCTTCATCAAATTCTTTAATTGTAACCCAAAACCAAAGAACTTTAATTTGAACTTTATAAATTATAAATATAAGTTTATCATCAATAGCGTGTTCATTGCTAATTAATCTTATATTTTTTCTACGATTAATAATATACATAACTTATTCATCAAGAGTTCTACGAATCCAACCTCTAAGAAATTTGATATTATTTCCTTTACCAGCAATATCATTATAATATCTAATACGTTCAAGTTTATACTTAGCTACAAAGTAATCAGCATTAATTGTAGTATCAGATTTATAAGCATTAAGAGAATCTTGAGTTCTACGAAGTAATTCTTTAGTTAAAACTAATTCATTAACAGCAGTAGAATCAGTAACAGGAACATAACGAATTTCAGGAACTGGAGTAATACGTTTAATGCATCCACTAGATAAACAAATAGCAAATATAACTAAAACAATAAAACCAATAATTACTCCAATTAAATTATCTTTATTTAATTTCATATAGCAAGTTTAAATTGAGTTTGAACACCACTAGCTTTAATTTGTAATTCTCTATCTTTAAGAACTTTATTAATATCATCACGTAGATAATTCATAGTAAAGAACTTAGTAGTTTCAACAGGATTCTCTTTAATATGATAAAGACCATCAGAAAACCTTTTTGGCATACCATATTCATTAAGTTCAAAATCACTATCAATATGACATAACCAAATACCTTTAATAGTTAAACCAAGTATATATTCAACAGCAAAAGCATACATACTAAGTTGAAGATTATATATAGCACCATTACAATTAGGAAGATGATTAAGAGGAGCTAAAAGTCGTTCATCTTTATCAACCCAAACATTAGTTTGTTGTGCAGGTCTAACTGTTTTATCTTTCTTATAATATCCACTACTAAATTTTAATCCACCACGATTAGTTTTCCAATCACCTACAACAGCACAATTAGTATCTTCATTAACTAGAAGAATATCAATAGTTCCACTAATTAACCAATCTATAAGAAACATACCAATCTCACTATAAATCTTATATCCTCTTTCAGTGTACATTTTAAACGCATCATAAATAAGAGGATAACGATTATTAGTAAGTTCAATAAAATCTTTAAGATTAAGTAACTTATAACTAGCACCAAAATTTGGTATATCAGCAATAGTAACCATTACACCATCTTCTCGTTTATCAAGATAATTAATGGCTTGTTGAAACATAGAAGCTCCTTTAACACCATCTTCAAGACCATTATGAGTATTAGTTCCACGTTCACAAGCTTCTTTAGTAATAGTTGACCATTGTTCTTCTAGTTTCTTCTCACTTATTCCTAGTTCTTTAGACTTCTTTCTCAACCAATAGTTCTTATCGAACTTCGGCTGATATCCATGAAGAATAGTAGTAGTAGAAATATAATCATTACCAAGACTATCATTATATTTATGTTCTTCTTCATGAAAAATAAGTCTAATATTATTATATCTTTTATCTCTAAGTTCCATATTAGTAATATTAAGTTCAACACTAGCTTGGACCCGCTTCGGTACTACGTACCTACGCTAGACTCCCCGTAGAGGATGGAGTGGATTAGTATTAGCTTATTCTTCAATCATACTACTAGTAATTTCAACTCCTCCTCTACCAGCAACATTCTCTTGTTCATACAGAAGATTTTCTTCAGCTACATTAAGAGCTTTAATTGTATTTGGAAACTGATTAGCTAAATCATTAATTTGTTTCATATAACCAATAACAGTTGGAACATCTTCAAGACTAGCACCATCAGATAATTTGTCATTCAACAACTCATTTAGTTTGCTAGCAGCTAGAGCAACATTATGAATACCGCGTTTAATATTAAGAACAGCTTCCATACCAGCTCCAGCTTTTTGGTTATAATATCGTTTAATAAGTTTCCAAACAAGAATATCAGGTTGATAATTTTTAGGTAAATCAAAATTTTCAATAGCTTTTTTAAGAGCTTCTTTTTCACTAAGACCTTCTTGTAAACAAGGACCTTTAGGGTCACCTAGATAATAAATAATACCAACTTCTTTAATATACATCTCTTTATTAGGAGATTTATCTCTAGTATAAAGAAGACTAATATCTCTATCAAGAAGTTGTTTAAGTGTAGGAGCTTTTGGCATACCAGTTTCATCTATGGTCAGCATCCAATCCAATTCCAAACCGTTCATATATTTCTTCTACTTCTTCATCAAATTCAATAATTTCAAGTTGACTCATAGCATATAGCCAAAGATTGGCATAAGTAATACTATGCTTTTTACTTAGTTTAACCCAAGTAGGAAGAAGTTTCTTTTTAAACTTACGTTCATTCTTAATATTTTCTTCTTCTTCATAATGTTTTTGCTTTTCCTCTTCCATAACTTTAGCAGTATATTCTTTATACTCTTCTTTAGTCATAGTTTTTCTAGCTTCTTTAAAGTCTTTATAATGACTAATAAGTTTAGAACGATACCAATTCTTTTGAATAGTACCAATATGAGGAATAGCAACACATTTATCTTTTCGTATATTAATACTAGCTTCTTTTTCAAGACTTTCAATAATAGATTTACAAAGTATTCTATCATCACCTTGAAATCCAATATCATCTAATATATTATTTATATCTTTATAAATAAGAATATAATCATCGTCAAAATCTTCTTGAGAACTAGTATTAGTTATATTAAAACTAGTATTAGTCTTAAAATCCATAATTGAAAGTTTAAGAACTCTTCTTAGATTACTACTATAAACAAGAACACAAGTACCTATAATTTTAAATTATACATAAGTAGTTCTAAGAAGAGTTCGATTATTTAGACGAAATGGCTAATTAGCTTGTTTAGCAGAATGATAAACAAAAGGATTAATAGCATTATGTTTGTCAGTAATAGCAGCTCTTAAATCATTAATAGCTATAACTTTAAATTCAACAAACCAAACTTTTTGCCCTTTCGTATATCCTTGATTTTGTCCAAAAGTACCAACAGTAATAGAACGAGTTAATTCAGTATCATTAGTAATATACTTATTAACAAATTGAGGACTAAGAACATTATGTTTAAGATAAAGATGATATCCACGTTCAAGAGTAGAACGGTCAATAATAATCTTATCCATTTGATTCATACCAATAAGTTCAGCATCTTCTTTACTAATCTTAGCAATAATTGGCATAACCTCAACTGTACTTACTTTACTATTAATAACACCGAACAAACTTTCATTTTGGCAAAGAGCAACAACACAATAATGTTTAGCAACAACTACATTAGTAAGAATAGCGTCAAGTGCTTCACTTGTTATTTCGCTAATATCAGTAGGTATTTGAATACCAAAATCTTTAAATTTACTTTCAACTTTAATCATAATACTAATTTATTTAGTTTTAATAATATTATCAATACCTATATTTCCAAGTTTAAGTTTACTTGGAACTTTAATCTCTTTTTTATTCCTTTCACCACTATGAAATTCTCTAGTGTATTTAGGTTTAGTTTCACTTTTATCTTTACCCATAACTTAATTGTTTTTAGCAAATGTAAGAGTTTAGATGAATCTACCAAGAGAAAAACTATTTTTAACATTTACATTATAATAGAGGATTATATAATTATATAATTATAAATATGCAAGTCATACTCCCCATAGAGGATGAAGATAAGCTAGACTTAATCATATTAATATTGATATTATTTAGAGGCGATGCTAATAAACTTATTAATATTATTAGTGAAGCTAAATTAATAAAAACTTTTGATGATAAAGATAGACTTATAATTGATAAATTTGTTTTATTTAAAAATGATACTGATAAAGGTATTGTTATTGCTAATAAAGATTTGTATGCAACTGAAATTATAGATATTGGTGAGGACTGAATTAAATGCGATGATAAAAATGATGATAATTATAAAGATGAGGGCGAAGATAATGGAAATAATGAAGATGAAGGTAATAAAGGTAACGATAATGAAGATGAAAAGTTATAATGAGAGTGATAGTGAAAATGATAGTAATGGTAATAATTAGAGTGAAAATAGTGTATATTAATGTTTTAATGAGGCTAGTGAGTATAAGGGGTGGGTCATTAAACTAGTCTTGGACACCCCCGTCAAGTTCTAGGAGAAAGTAAAGTTCTCACTCTCATTATCAACATTAAATATTTTGAGATTATTCATCTCATTATATTACTAACTATTAACACTAATCATTATGAAAATAAACAAACCATTGTTGTTAGTTGCTATCATACTGATGATACCAGCTATCATACTAGCATTGAAGATAGAACCAACTAGTGATGAACAGATTACTGCTGTTATGTTTGGAATACTATCGGCTATTGTTAGTTATCTTAGTAGAGATTAATCTCTACTAGATGATGCTGCTCATTATCAACATTAAATACTTTGCAGTTGGAACGAAAACAACTGTCAGTAATGCTACTGATTAGCGTAATTAAATTCTTAATAGTCATGCCAGACGTTAGAAATTTAGCACAAGCTATACAAGGTGCTGCTACTCCTGAGAATGTTAATGCAGTTGATCCAACTGCTAGTGTTAACCAACCTGTTCAACCTACTGTTGATACAGATAACCAAAGTTCTACGCAAGTGGAAACCATTGATGATGTTGTTAAACGCATCTGTACTGATGGTCATAGTTATGTAATGACTACTGTCATTACTAATATTGATTGTCAAGAACGTACAGGTCGTAATGGCAATTCTTATCTCAATGCGTTTGTTACTATTGCTAGTCCTGTCAAAGGTGCTCAAAGTATGCCTGATGGTACACATCGAATGGGTATGCTTGGAGCTATTCAGATGCCATTCAATCAGATACTGCTTGTAATGCGCAAAGACAAGTTCTACGGTAGATTTGTAAACTATGTTGGCGAAGCTGCTGAAGCTGGTTTTGCTAGTATGTATCTGACTGGTGTTGCTGTCAAAGTTCTTTGTCAGTTTGTACCTGCTGGTGTACAAGACCGTAATCCGTTTACTCGTAAAGACAATCTTTACAATGTTGTGGATTATGATAGATATGTATATCATATTGTAGATATCGAACAGCCTACTGACCCTGTTCTTGTTGGTGCATATAATGTACTTATCAAGCAGATTATGGAGGACGCTCGTGCTGCCATTGCTGCAAAGCGTGAAGCTAAAGCTAAAGCGGCTAGTTTTGTTGCTACTGTAATGAACGATGACGATATGCCATTCTAATGAACATGACGCTACTAACCTTCGGGTTGGTAGCGTTTGTGTTATCAACAATAGTTTTGTTGATGTTGTCGCTAGTGTTCGACATGGAAATGCTCATTATCGACATTAAATAGATTGCAGCAAACGAACTTAACAGTCTGATAAGACTTATCAATCAAGATCTAGCTGCAAGGTCTGATAAGTCTTGTCCTAATATTAAACATTATGAAAGTACATCGTATTATTGCTATTATTGAAGTTGAGAATGATAATTCTATTACTTCTGTTGAACTTACTAAACTTAGTCTTGATAATATTAAGCACCCTCTTGTTGTTACTAATATGACCACTAATGGTAGTGCTAATGATATCAAACAAGTATATAATAGTATTGATAAATTTAGATTAGCTATTGCTGTTAAACTAAAAAGTATCGTTAGCGTTATTAATGAAAGTCTTGATAAGCATGAACGTGATGAAATTACTGATGATAATACTATTAATGAAATTAATGATGATTTACTCCTATAACATTTTGTTATACTGATATTGGTCATGGAGATTTACTCTCATAACAAAAAGTTATAGAGATGAAGTTAGAGGTGACGAGAGGTATTGAATGTGGAGAAAGAGGATATGGAGATGAAAGTGGACATTGTAGAGTTTGTGGAGAATGAGATGGTGGAGTTGAATGTGGTTCAAATAGGTCAAATTGAGGTTGAATGTGGAGATGAGAATGGTTATGGGAGTGGTGAATGTGGAAATGAGGGTGGAGATGGTCATGCTGAAGGGACTAGTCCTGCTGGTATTCTTTCTCTTCCTCTTCATCCTATTAATAACACTCCTAATAATTAATCTAAACCTATTGTTCCAACTCCCTCTTATTCCCCTTTCATAGCCTCTAGTTATATCTCCATAGCCATTAGTTATAACCTCTAGTTATATCATCGTTGTTAGTATTAGCTTCAACTCCCTTTCCCATCTCATTATAACTTTCAGTTATATCTCCATAACCTCTAGTTATATCACTATCAGTTTCAGTCATAGCATCATCATTATCATCTCATTGACGTTTGTCATGACGATTAGTCATACAATCGTTATTAAGACTAGCTCTAACAGTATTATCAAGTCTAATAAGACTTCTAGTCATAATGACTAATAGCATTAGTTCTAGTTAATAATAGCACTATTAATATTATCAGTATTATAATGACTATTAATACTAGTCATGCTAATATTACTAGTGATATTACTAATGATATTCTTAATATTCTTGATATTACTGATTCTCTTTATACTAATGATATTCTTGATACTATTGATATTTATTATACTCGTAGTAAGTTAATTCCTATTGCTATAATGATTTTAGTTATTTTAATATAGCTATTGATTATTAGTTAGAATTATAGTATAAATAAATTATAATATATTTGGAGTATTATATTTAATTATTATATTTGTCGTGTTGTTCAGTAGAGTAATATTGCTACTGATAATAATATTAATCTTAAACTTATAAGTGTTATGGTAAATTTTGATAATGTTACTAGTAATGTTCAATCTAAGCCTAGAAAGAAAACTATGGCTGAAAGTTTAGAAGAAGCTAAACAAGAGGGTAAACTTGTTGTTCCTGAAGAAGATAAACAAGTTAATGCTGTTGTTAGTAGTGAAACTGTTCAACCTAAGAATAAAGCTAGGAAGAAGAAACAAAGTAAAGTTCATAAACAGGAAGAACAAACTAATGCTGTTAGTCAAGCTAATGAAGATAATGACTTTAAAGATGCTAATACTGATAAACGTGGTGTTCCTGTTGGAATTAATGTTCCTCAACATATTCTTGATGTAGTTTGTATTGTTAAATTCAATGCTGCATTTAGACGCCATACTTCTCTTAATATTCTTCATACTCTTGAAGATGATGGAAGAATATATAATGCTAAAGGTGCTTATGTTGACTTCTTATGGAATAAGTTTAGAGTTACTGCTGATGGTGGACTTCGTAGAGAATATAGATATACAGATGATTTATTTATTGATGCTTTAGTTAAAGCTCATGCTGATGTTGCTAGTGATAGTCAGCGAGTTATTGGTATTATGATTGATACTGAAACTGAACTTCATAAAAAGAATAAAGATTCTGAAGCTAGTTAAGTTTATAGTGTAGACTCCCCGTAGAGGATGGATAGTGCTGTTGAGCTTATTAAAGCTAATTCTCATTTGCTTGTCATTTTCTACATTTTCTTGCCATTTTGTTTATTGGGTTTGTTATAGTTATCACGTTGATGATAATCATTCTCTACTCGGAGTTTATTTTATATATAAAGATATGGAAAGAACTGATATTTATTTTGTTGAAGATGATACATATTTCAATAATAATGTTGAAGGTGTTGAAATTCATGCAGAATGTCTAAGTCAAGATTTTGACGATATTGCTTGGGAACCAATAGTTGATGATAGTCCTATTGTTGACCCTGAAAATGATGTTTTTGGTTATTATGATTAAATAAATAAAATTATGGAAAATATTAATATTAAAGTTATTCTTGATGAAGTTTTTGGTAAATCTTATGATAGTATTACTTGTGATACCTGTAAATATAAAGAAGATTGCGAACTTATTAATAAATTCATTAATGATATTAAAGATAAAGGTTTATCTCCAAACCAATATGTTAGAGGTTTAGCTTTATTTGTATATGTTCTTAAAGAACAAAAATATATTAATGATTTTGGTAAAACTCAAGAAGATATTATTAAACTTGTTACTAAAGATGGATTTGAACTTGATTGGCTTATTAATCGTTGGGATAGTATAATTGAATATAAAGATATTCTTAAACCTATTATTGCTGTTTTTCCTAAATATGCTAAAGATATGATTATTAAAATTGTTGAAGCTAATACTAAAATTAATCATTTTATAGCTCAACATATTATTGATACTTCTAATGCAGAATATAAGGAAATTATTAAAATGGCTAATCAATCTGTTGATAATAATAAACAGAAGAATAAGTTTAAGAATGTTAGTGATGATGAAATTTATGCTAAACTTAAACGTAGAAAAGCAAATAAATCTGCTAAATAATCCCACATAACTTTTTGATTGTATTTTTAGCACTATTGTCTGTGAAGATAATAGTG
>ERZ773221.3514-NODE-3514-length-10397-cov-2.513827_pt1 | contig 10397 bp, 8 predicted proteins | sample MGYA00580994_ERZ773221 | MGnify/ENA primary metagenome ERZ773221 (study PRJEB29015, sample SAMEA2737758) | human gut metagenome | biome: human gut; feature: human-associated habitat; material: faeces | place: China | collected 2012 ... | reverse complement strand
TTTTCCCGCTGCCTGTGCGGACTGGAGAAGAAGTTCAAAGGGCAGGTCAAGATAAACGGACAGCTTTGGAAAAACAGACAGCTGCTGAAAAACTGCTACATGGTCATGCAGGATGTAGGCCACCAGCTTTTTACAGACAGTGTTTTAGAGGAATGCCGGCTTGGTATACAAAGCCCCGATGAGGCGCAGATCGACCGGGCTCTGAACCTGCTGGAACTGGAGCCGTACAAAGACCGGCATCCACTTTCCCTCTCCGGAGGGCAGAAACAGCGGCTGGCCGTGGCCGTCAGTTTAATTTGCGGCCGAGATCTACTGATTTTTGACGAGCCGACCAGCGGGCTCGACCTTGCCAGCATGGAGGAGGTCGGCAAGCTGGCGCAGGAGCTTTCGAGATGCGGAAAACTTCTGCTGATCATTACGCACGATGTAGAGTTCATGAAAAACATCTGCTCGCGTATCCTGATCCTGTCGGGCGGGCGAATTGTTGCTGATCTGACGGGCGAAGAAAGAGAAGATGCGGAGCGGCTTTTACGAGGAGAATACCAATGAAACGATCTGAGAAAGGAACTATTCAAAGACTATTGGAGTTTGCAAAGCCCTGCAGAGGGCTGCTGGGCAGCTCCGTCGCGCTGGCGGTATTAGGCGCTTTCTGTGGCATTGTTCCCTATATTTCCGTGGCGCGGCTCATTGCAGAGCTGATCGATGGGTCGGCTGACTTGAGAAGCGCGCTCCTTCTTGCGCTGGTCGCCCTTTTGGGCTATCTTGGATCGCTCTGGCTGAATACCCTCTCCACCATACGCTCGCACCGAGCGGCATTTACTGTGCTGAAGCATATTCGAAAGGCCATCGCGGACAAGCTCGCCCGCGTGCCGATGGGAACGATTTTAGACACACCCTCCGGCAAGTATAAAACTATGCTGGTGGACACCGTGGAAAAGCTGGAGCTTCCTTTGGCGCACATGGTGCCGGAGCTGACGGCAAATATCCTGATTCCCGCGCTGATGCTGATCTATCTGTTTATATTGGACTGGCGCATCGCCCTGATCTCCCTTGCCACAATTCCTGTCGGATTATTTTGCTATATGGGAATGATGAAGGATTATGAGGCGAGATACAGCCGCGTTCTTGCGGCGAATAAAAACATGGACGCCGCCATGGTGGAATATATCGGAGGCATCCAAGTCATCAAGACCTTCCGTCAGGACGAGGTCTCCTATCAGAAATACGCGGAGGCCGTCAGGGAGAGCGAGCGTTCCAAGTCGGACTGGTTCCGCAAGACCAACGGGTTTTATGTGATGGGGATGGCTATTATGCCCACATGCCTTCTGGGTGTGCTGCCGCTGGGAAGCTGGCTCTATATAAATGGCGGGATCGAAGCCGGGACCCTGATCGCGTGTGTGATTCTTGCACTGGGACTGGTGAGGCCGCTGATTCAGGCATTACAGTACACGGACAGCCTCGCCATGGTGGACGCAACGGTGCAGGAAATCGGCGGGCTGTTGGAGTTGGAGGAGATGGATCGGCCCAAGGATCGCATCCCCCTGCACGGCTGCGAGGTTGCATTTCAGGATGTGTGCTTTCGTTATCACGAAAAGGAGGTCCTCCACAAGATATCCTTTTCCTGCGTGACCGGAGGAATGACCGCTGTTGTCGGGCCATCCGGCTCTGGGAAATCCACCATCGCCCGCCTGATTGCCTCCTTCTGGGAGGCGGAGAGCGGCAGCGTGACGCTGGGCGGCGTGGATGTGCGAAAACTTCCTCTGCCACAGGTCATGGAGACGGTCTCTTATGTGTCGCAAGACAATTTCCTGTTCCATCTCTCCATTCGGGAGAATATCCGGTTCGGAAAGCCCGGCGCAACGGACGAGGAAGTGATCGAGGCAGCAAAAAAAGCCAGCTGCCACAATTTCATCCTGTCGCTGCCCCAGGGGTATGACACTCTGGCCGGGGATGGCGGCAGCCATCTTTCCGGCGGCGAGCGCCAGCGGATCGCCATTGCCAGAGCAATCTTGAAAAACAGCCCCGTGGTGGTGCTGGACGAGGCCACGGCCTTTGCTGACCCGGAAAACGAGGCGGTGATCCAGGCGTCCATTGCCGAGCTGGTGGCAGGCAAAACACTGATTGTGATCGCCCACCGGCTGTCTACCATCGTTGCCGCGGATAAGATTCTTGTGATCGACAGAGGAACCGTTGCCGCGGAGGGGACACATACGGAGCTGCTGGAAAAAAGCACTCTTTATCAGGCCCTTTGGCTGGCACATATCGGTATTAAAGATCAGGGAGAGGAGGAATTGGCATGATTCAGTTATTTCGGCGTCTGTTGGCGTTTTCGGGGGCGCAGAAGGGGCGTCTTATCCGCTCCTTCCTGTTCCATTTGATCAGTTCCATTTTTGAAATGGTTCCCATCCTGGCGATTCTGACCGTGCTGGAAGGCGTTCTGGCCGGGCAGAGCGGGCGATTCATGCCGCCTGACACAGTATGGAAGTCCTTCGCTATCATGCTGGTCAGCGTCCTTGGACGGATCGTTTTTATCAATCTGTCCACCAACGCCCGCACTATCGGCAGCTTTGCAGTCTGCACGGAAAAGAGGCTGACCATCGGTGAGAAACTGAAGCGAGCCCCGATGGGGTACTTCAACGAGCACCGGTTGGGCGATATCACGGCGGCGGTCACAACCACATTGGGAGATATTGAAACCAATGCCGTCACCATTCTGGAATCCATTGCTGGAGGCTTTATTCACGCCCTCGTGATTACGCTCTGGCTCCTGTTCTATGAATGGCGGATCGGGCTTTTATCCATTGCGGGTCTACTTCTGGCGCTGCTGGTCTATTCCGGCATTCAGCTTGTCGGGAAAAAGCATTCTCCCCGGCGTCAGACGGCGCAGGCAAACCTTGTAACGGCGGTACTGGAATACATACAAGGTATGGGCGTGATCAAAGCATTCGGCCTGGGAGGCCAAGCCGGTAAAGCGTTAGATCAGGCCATCGATGAGAGCGCCGCGGCCAATATTACGCTGGAAAAAGCCTTTTCTTCCGTAACCGGCCTTTACCAGACCGTATTCAAACTGGCACGGGCTGCGATTCTGGTCTTTGCCCCGTATTTGCTGCTGGGCGGAGAGATCACGGTGGAAAAGTGCCTTTTGCTTCTGGTTTCCAGTTTTATGATATATTCCGCGGTGGAGATGGCCGGCAGCATGTCCTCTGTCGCCCGTGTCGTAGAGGTCTCTCTGGACCGGATGAAGGAAATCATGGAGATTCCGTCTTTGGACGAAAATGGTACAGATATCATCCCTGAACGGCACGACGTAGAAGTCCGAGATGTGTCCTTTGGGTACGGAGAGAAGGAGGTGCTACGGAGTGTGAGCCTTACCGTGCCGGAGGGCAGCTCCTGTGCGATTGTGGGACCTTCCGGTTCCGGCAAGACGACCCTTTGCAGTCTGATCGCCCGGTTCTGGGATGTGGACAGCGGCGGGATTTTGCTTGGTGGGCATGACGTGCGTGAGTATACCTCGGACAGCCTTTTGCGGAATTTCTCTATCGTATTCCAGAACATCTATCTCTTCGAGGACACGATAGAAAACAATATCCGTTTTGGAAAGCCTGATGCATCAAAGGAGGAGGTCATTGCCGCTGCGAAAAAAGCATGCTGCCATGATTTCATCATGGCGCTCCCAGACGGGTACGCGACAAAGGCCGGCGAAAGCGGAGCCAATCTTTCGGGAGGGGAGAAGCAGCGTATCTCCATCGCGCGGGCGATCCTGAAAGACGCCCCCGTCATCATTCTGGATGAAGCGACGGCAAGTGTTGACCCGGAAAATGAAAGGGAGTTGCAAAACGCCATCCTCGAACTGACGAGAAACAAGACGCTGCTGATGATTGCGCACCGTCTGTCCACGGTCCGGACAGCGGATCAGATCATTGTTCTGGATGAGGGCAGAATCGTCCAGCACGGTACACACAACGAACTGCTGGCCCAGGAGGGTCTGTACCGTCGTTTTGTAAATATCAGGCAGCAGACTATTGGCTGGCGGCTGGGAGGAGAGCAATGAGCATAAATACGCTGATGGAGACATGGTCCCGGCAGGCGGAAACTATGGGAGAATTTCATCGGCAGGAGCTGCGGGAGACCGGACCTGCGTGGGAGACGTTACTGTTACACGGCCTGAAGAATGCGCCGGGAAACCGCGTACTGGACGCGGGGTGCGGCACCGGTTTTCTGGCCCTGCTGCTGGCCAGGAACGGTTGGTATGTCACGGTCATCGATGCCAGCACGGCCATGATCGAACAGGGACTGCGCATGGCGAAGGAGATGGGCTTAACGGAATTTGTTACCTTTCGAGTGGGTGATGTTCAAACCATAGACCTTCCTGATAACACATTTGACGCAGTAGTTTCCCGTCATGCCTCTTGGCTGTTTCAAGACCCGGAGAGCGCGTATCGGACGTGGGCACGGTTGCTGCGCCCCGGCGGCATCTTGCTGAACATGGATGCAAACTGGCTGCGGCCGCTCTGGGGGAGCGAGGCGGCGGCGCAGTTTTGGGCGGATGAGGCCGAGTTGGTGCGGCGATATGGCCCTTTTCAAGACTTTTACCACGACAGAGATATGATGGACACGCTGCAGCGTGTTCCACTGGCATTTCAAGAGCGTCCCGCCTGGGATGAAGCATTGTGCCGGAAGCTGGGGCTGTGGGTGGAGAGCGACTTCCTGTCGGGAGAAATATACTGGAATTCATTTCTGGCTCTCCGCTACCGCACAATGCCCACCTTTATGCTTCATGCACAAAAGCCAACGGAAGAGATGAAAGGAGACGAAAATGGAAAAGAACGAGAATAAATGGTCGGTGCGGGATGTTATATCCGCCGTACTGCTGAGCGCAGTGCTCATCGTCATTCAGGTGGTTGTGACTATGGTGACAATGGCCAATCATTTTATCAGCATGGTGCTGTCTGTCGGCATCATCACGCTGCTGTGCGGTCCGGTGTACTGCCTGCTGGTCAGTCGCGTGAGAAAACGGGGCGTTTCTCTGGTTTACATGACGATTCTGGGCCTGATTTACCTGCTGATGGGAAATTGGTATTTGCTGATCTATTTCATATTGGTGGGCATACTTTGTGAAGCCGTTCTTTGGAAGAAGGGCTCCTTCCAAAGCCCATGGCGGATTACCGCCGCATGGACGACGGCCAGTTTCCTTTATAACGGCATCAATCTGCTGCCCATCTGGTTCTTCTGGGACACCTATTATCGCTTTGCCCTCAGCAGCGGTATGGAGCAGGCATACATCGACTCTTACCGGAATTATTATACTTCTCCCAAGTGGTTGATCTTTATTCTGCTGTTTTCCACACTCTGCGGGTTTATCGGCAGTCGGGTCGGAAGCGGTCTGATGTCCAAACATTTCAAAAAGTCAGGCGTTCTATAATGCGCCAGGTGGCTTTTGCCGTTCCCGTGAAACTGTGGGCGTTCGTATGCTCGTTGGTCGGCGTTTCTCTGACAGGCAATGGGCTTTATACCGTCATACTGACGCTCTGTGCCTTTGTTTATCTCGCCCTTCAGAGGACCTGGCGGCTGGTGTTTTCCTATGTGGCCTTTTATGCTGTTCTGGCGGCGCTACTGTACGCCATCAGGCATTGGGGGCTCCGCATGATCCTTTTTTCCGAATTTCATGTGCTGATGTTCTGGACTCTCTCCCCGGTCATGCTGACGGCGTGGGATTTGATCACTACTCCGCCGGGAGAGCTCTCAGCTTTTTTGAGCAGGATGCATGCTCCCACACCTGTGATTCTGGGCCTGCTGGTGATGTTTCGTTTTTTTCCAACACTCCGCGCCGAGCTGCGCGATGTGAGGCTCTCTATGCGGAACCGGGGGCTCACCGAGGCTAAGATCACACTTCTTCACCCGCTGACCGCATGTGAGTACGTTTTGGTGCCCTTGCTGCTCCGCGTCCTGCAAACAGCGGATCAGCTCTCTGTATCTGCCGTAGTTCGCGGTGCAGAGTGCCCGGTAAAAAGGAGCAGTTACTTTGGAGAACCGATTCGTTGCCGTGACGGTCTCATGGCGATTTGTTGGGCAGTGGTTACAGTTGGGTTTCTTCTGATAGGAGGAATCAGGTGATGCTAAGACTTCATAATATATCCTTCCGTTACGGAGACAGCACATACGGTGTATCTGACGTTGATTTCTCCGTCAATGCCGGAGAGTGCGTTGTTCTTATGGGAGAGTCCGGCTGCGGAAAAACCACCATTACACGGTTGGTTAACGCTCTTGCCCCAGCCTATTATCCAGGACCACGTACTGGCAAGATCACAGTGAATGACAAAGACATTTCCTCTCTTCCCGCATGGGAGGTCGGGCGAATTGTGGGAAGCGTGTTCCAAGACCCCCGCCGTCAGTTTTTCTCCTCTGAACTCAGAGGAGAGGTCGCCTTTGCCTGTGAAAACTATGGGCTTCCTCAACACGAGATTCGCCGCCGAACAGACAATGCGATCCGGCGAATGGAGTTGGAGCATTTGGCGAATCGCTCATTGGATGTCCTGTCAGGAGGGGAAAAGCAACGCACCGCCATCGCTTCCGTGTATGCCATACAGCCAGCCGTTTTCGTGTTGGACGAACCGACGGCCAATTTAGATGATGCAGGGATCAGGGAATTACGGAATACCCTCTTTCAATTAAAGGAAGAAGGCTGTGCTCTCCTGGTGGCGGAACACCGCCTGTCTTGGTTGGATGGCCTCGCAGACCGGTATATCTATATGGTCGGAGGTCGGATAGAGGGCATATACACTCCTGCGGAGATGAGAGGCATGGAGGAAACGGAACGCATGGAAAAAGGGCTGCGCGCAGTGTTTCCAACATCCCTCCAACCATATGCACCTCCGGTGTCCGGCAATCCGCCAGCCATCCGGGCAGAGAACTTGCTTTGCCGGCGCGGAAAAACGACGATATGGCAGAGTCTCACTATGGAGGCTCCACGCGGCCAAATCACCGCCATCACAGGACGTAACGGGATCGGCAAGACCACCATAGCCCTGGCGCTGAGCGGGCTGATGCGGTTTCAGAGCGGTTGTGTGCGTATCAATGGCGTCAAGATGTCCAGCCGGAAACTGCGGCAGCGGGTCTATTTCTGCTCCAATGATACGAGGACACAGTTTTTTACCAGCAGTGTGTCGGAGGAACTGCTTTTGAACAAAAAACGCACCGAGAGAAATCTGTCCCTTGCGCGAGAGCTTCTTGACAGCATGAAGCTCTACCAGTGGAAGGATTCCCACCCTGCCACACTCTCCGGCGGGCAGCGACAGCGTTTGGCCGTCGCCTGCGCATTGCTGTCGGATAAAGATATCCTGATTTTGGATGAGCCGACCAGTGGGCTGGATGGCCGGAACATGCGCCTGATCGCCGGGGAACTTCGGAGAGCGGCGCAAAGCGGGAAAACGATACTGGTCATTTCACACGATGAAGAGTTAATAGACATCTGTTGTGATTACAGGATCAAGATTGATGAGGCAAATAAGGTGTTGAAGTGCTTTTAGCGTAAAAAACACTTTTGAATTAGCGGCATCAACCAAACAACATCAGAAGGAGGTGTATTGGCATGGCGTATAGGAGCAGATATATGAGAAGACTTGTTCCATATGCGTACAGGACGTTTGGAAAAAACAGAACAGATAGAATAATAAAAAAAGCTCAACTCAAATATAACCAGCTCTGCGAAGAAAATGCGGAAGAGACAAAAGAGATGCAAGCGCATACAAGGAAACATATTTATCCGGCCATTGCTGTCTTTTGTGCCATGCTGGAAGAAAATGTGGAAAGAGATACTGCGGCGGAGATTTTGAACAACTTTTACGAGAAGCAGAGCGAACCGACAGGAACGGCTATTCGGATCATTCTACGGATACCTGCTCTTTACAAGTTTGTGCCACGCTTTTTTACAAAAATGACAAAAATCTCCTTTGGAGAGAATGCCGGTTTCAGGGCCCGATGGCTTCAAGCGAGCAAAAAAGAAATGCGGTTTGATATGCTGGTGTGCCCATATCAGAATCTCTGCGTCAAATATGGTTGCCCGGAAATAGTACGTGGTTTCTGCCGTTCAGATGATATTTGCTACGGCAATATGCATCCAAAGCTCCACTGGGGAAGAGCAAAGACGCTTGGTCTTGGTGGAGATTGCTGCGATTTCCGATTGACAGTTGGATGAAGATTATGAAGAAAAGATTGTTGTATTTGTTTATGCTTATTAGTTCGGTGAGTCTATTTATGAGTTGTAGTGACGATGACGATGTGAAATATCCGGTTGACAGTGAACTTGCAGGTGCATATAAAGGAACGATGGATGTATATTATGTGGGAGTATCTACTCCTATAGCTTCTGATATGGTTCAGAAGGTTTATATCTCAAAGGCTTCGGCTACTGCTGTAAAACTGGAACTGAGAAACTTTACTATTACCGTAGCAGGTACTGAGCTTCTTATTGGTGACATTACTGTGGATAATTGTGCTTTGACAAAAAGTGGTGATGCTTATAAGTTTTCCGGCAATCAGACATTAAGTCTTGTTGTGGGATCATGCAATACATCCGTTTCGGGTACAGTTGGTAAGAATGCTGTAGATATGGTTATTGATGTAGATGTAGAAGGCGGAATGAAAGTTAAGGTCAATTATAAAGGTACTAAACTGTCAGGAAGTGAAAACACGGAGGCTAAAATAACCGATTTTACTATTGATGACGAAGTTATAACAGTAGCACCGGTTATTGATGATGCAAAGAGTGCCATTACGTTTAAAGTTAATGATGAGGCTACTGAGGAAGACTTGAAAGCCTTGGTACCAGTCATTGCTGTTTCAGAAAAGGCTACCGTAACTCCGGCAAGTGGTGTTGCTCAGGACTTCTCCGGAGGAAAAAGTGTTGTTTATACTGTAGTTGCTGAAGATGGAACATCAAGAAAGTATACTGCTTCTATTGAAGGTGTTCAGAATATCATGAAATATTCTTTGGATGAATGGTCTGAATTTGATGCAGGTAATAGTTATGAAAATTATTGGACTCCGGAGCCTGCAGGATTCCTGGCTACTTCCAATGGTGGTGCCAAAATGTTGAATGGATCATCTTCGACAGTAAAAGTAGGCTATCCTGTGATGGAAGAATCTGAAGGCTTTAGTGGTAAGGCTGCCAAATTGGTGACATTGGATTCTAGAGCACATGTTTTAGGCAGTATGGCACCTATTACTTCCGGTTCTTTATTTACGGGTACGTTCAGTCTTAATATGCTTGCTCCTTTGAAATCAACCAAATTTGGTATTGCTTATGACAAGGAGCCTAAGTTATTAAAAGGCGTATATAAATATAAAGCAGGAACGAACTATATAGATGGTTCTGTCAAACCAGCGCAGGAGGGGCTTAACATTATTGACGAATGTTCTATTGCTGCGGTATTGTACGAAGCAAAAGATGCAGCCGGCAAAGATGTGACACTCACAGGAGTAGATATTAATACTTCAGAATATCGTGTGGCAGAAGCTCGCTTGAAAGATGGTACGGATAAAGATGAATGGACTACATTTGAACTTGCATTTGAGTATTTGCCGGAGAAATCTTATGATAGTACTAAAGAGTATAAGTTAGCTATTATATGTTCTTCCAGTAAGGAAGGTGATAAGTTCAAAGGCGCAGCTAACAGTACGCTGATCGTTGATGAATTGGAGGTTATTGGCGAGTAATGGGATTATAGCTAGAATAATAGGTTAGTTATATGAAAATTTGAAAACTATAATATCTTGAATATCGAAAAAGGGGGGACTTGAAATCCCTCCTTTTTGGGTATATATTTGTTGAGTATGCTGTAAATATGAACCTTAAAAAGTAGATAAAAACAGCTTTTTTGCAATATGATCTTAAAAATAGATCATAAAATACAAAGAATGGACCTTGTGATAATTAATATAAATATGTTACTTTGTACCCGATTTTGCGATCAAATAGATTATTAACTAAATAAGAGAATTATGAAAAAGAGTTTGTTGTATTTGTTTATGTTTGTTTGTTCAGTCAGCTTGTTTTCAAGTTGTGGTGATGACGATGATGAGGTGAAATATCCTATAGATACAGATTTGGCTGGAGGCTATATTGGAAAATTGTCAGTAGTTGTTGATGGAAATCAGATGGGGACTACTGAGAATCAAAAGATTGCTATTGCGCAGTCAAATAAAGGTGCTAATCAAATTGCTTTATCACTGAAGAATTTTACTTTCTTGATTAATGTGGGTGATATTGAGGTAGACCCTTGTACAGTGAAAGCTATTGATGGTGGTTACTCATTTGAAGGACAACAGAATCTTGATTTGGTGGCACCTCTCGGTAATTGTCCTATTAGTATTTTAGGTACTGTAAAAGGTAGCAATAT
>ERZ773221.3486-NODE-3486-length-10460-cov-16.781932_pt1 | contig 10460 bp, 8 predicted proteins | sample MGYA00580994_ERZ773221 | MGnify/ENA primary metagenome ERZ773221 (study PRJEB29015, sample SAMEA2737758) | human gut metagenome | biome: human gut; feature: human-associated habitat; material: faeces | place: China | collected 2012 ... | reverse complement strand
CCGCAGCTGCCGGAGCGGTGCTTAAGCCGCTAGGCGGGAATTGTGCGGTGTTGCCTTAGGTTTTTAACGCAAAATCCGGCTGCGTTTGTAGAAATAGGCTACATTCTCGTCTTTTCAGATGTCCTGCAGTCCATGCTGCTCCCGCATGCGGCGCAATGCGCACAGGGCGCGCATTGCCTTTTGGCGGGCGGCGCGCTGTTTGGCGGCTTCCGGCGTTTCGGGCTGGGGCTCTTCCGGCACGGCGGGCGCTTCTTCTTCGGCTTCAGGCTCCTGCGGCTTTTCCCGCGGGGGAAGCGGCATGGCCGGGGCGTCCAGCTCGTCCTCTTCCTCAAAGCTGGGCATTACCGGGGCCATCGGCGTGGCGGAAGGCGGGGTATCGTCCGGGCGCGGGGCATCCGCCGGGCGCACAATGGGCGAAGAGAAGATGGCCCCCGGCACTTCAGTCAGCGCCGGACCGGTCTGGTGGTTGGGGTCCCCGGTGGGATGGTCCGGCTTGTCCTCGGTCTTTTCCGGTTCGGGTGTTTCTTCTGTCTTCGGCTGTTCTTCTGTTTCAGCCTCCGGCGCTGCGTTTTCCGGCGTTTCTTCCTCCGGCTGCACGGCTGCGGGCTCTGCCGGGGCGGCAGCTTCTTCCTGTTTTTCCACTTTCTGCGGGGCGGTGCTCTGCTGGCTCAGGGTTTCGGGTTCGTCCTCCTCCCCGGCAGCAGCGGCCTGGGCGCGCAGTTCATCCACCGCGCGGGCCACCGTTTCGGGGCTTAAATCCAGCGCAGCTTCCGGCGTAGGCACGGTGTGCAGCTCCGGCAGCTCGGTTTCCAGCTCGCGGTCCGCGTTATCGGCAGCGCGGGCTTCGGCGGCGGGGTCATTGGCAATGGCTTCGTTCTGCAGGTTCAGCAGCTTGCGGCTCATCAGGCCAAGGTAGTCAATCAGCGCGGCACGCTGGGCCTCCATCTCCCGCACTTCGGCGCGCAGGTTGTTCAGCCGCAGCTGGTGGGCGTTCTGGATCTCATTGGCTTCCGCAGCGGCGGCATCCACCAGCTTTTGTGCCTGGGCTTTGGCCTGGTCGCGGGCCGAAACATCCATCGCCTGGGCTTCGGCCTGGGCGTCCTCCTTGATCTGGTCGGCGCGCACATGGGCGTTGGCCACAATGTCCTCCGCCTTCTGGCGTGCTTCCTGCATGATCTCTTCTTTGCCGTTTTCCAGCGCATTGCGGGCATCGTCCAACTCACGGCCCTTGATGCGCAGGGCGGCTTCGGCCTGGTCGGCACGTTCCTGCAATTTTTCTTTTTCTTTTTGCAGGCTGCCGTTCTTCAGCCGCAGAACGGCCACCTGGTCGTTCAGCGAATGGTTGCGCTCCTGTAGGGCGGAAACCTGGGCGTCCAGGCTTTCTTTCTGGCGTGAGTATGTAGAGCTGCTGCCCGCCAGCGCAGCGTTCTGGCCGGAAAGCCGGTTGTTCTGGGCGGTCAGGGTCTGGCAATGCTGCTGCAATGCAGCGTTTTCCTGTTCGGCCTTGCGGGCCTGGGCTTCGGCCCGGCCAAGGCGCTGTTCATATTCCGTGCAAAGGGCCTGCAGTGCCGCACGCACATCGTCCGGCTCATAGCCGCCAAAGCGTGCTTTACGCATTCCACTCTGCTCCATAAAACGGGTCACATCAATTTTCGGCACGGTATTTTGCCCCCTCCTGCTCCGGGCAGCAGCACGGCAAAAGCTTTTTGTGCAGTTTTGCAATCCTGTGCCTGGGCAAACGTACAATATTAAGTAATATTATACCAATTCCCCTTGTGGTGTGCAACTAATTTGTGTGATGTATGAAAAGTAAAGGAATCGGCTGAATTTCCGCTCTTTCCGCCGCATCTTGGGGTGGGCGGTGTAAAAAATGTAAAAACCGCACCGCTGGTGCAAAATCCGGGCCGGGGGGCTCGTATGATTTAATAGTCAGCCAAATGCTGTTGCAACGGCCCGCGCAGCCCAGCAAGCATTCCCGGCTTGCTATTTTTGTTGCTTTTCACAATTTTCAATTTCACAATTTAGCAGTGCTGCACAAAAAAATGTAGTTCGATTTGTCAATCCTTGTCGCCGCTTTCCCTTGTTTTTGACACATTTGGAGAGTATAATACTCTATCATCGCAAGGGGAATGGTCCCCCGCGGCGGCCTTTTTTCTTAAAAAGGAGTGTTTTTTGTGATTCGTACATGGTGCAAAGACCATCCCATCCAGTTCATGGCCTGCTACCTGGTCTTTTATCTTGCGTTTTTCAAATTGTTGGAACAGGGCATCCAGGTGCCGGATCTGGTGCTCCACTGCCGGTTGGATGATCTGATTCCGTTCTGTAAATACGCCATCATCCCTTATTACCTGTGGTTCGCCTGGATCCCCTGTACACTGTTCTATTTGTTGTGGTTCAATGACCGGAGGGAATTCTGGCGGCTGTGCCTGCCGCTGTTTACCGGCATGACCCTCTCGCTGCTGTTCTGCGCAATCGTACCCAATGGTACCGACCTGCGTCCCGCTTACATTTACGGCAATGATATCTTTACCCGCACGGTACGCGCTTTGTGGCGCACGGATACGCCCACCAACGTGTTCCCGTCCATCCATGTGTTCAACTCCGTCACGCTGGCGCTGGCTTATCACCACTGCGCACGGCTGCGCGGCCGCAAATGGCTGTGGGTGCGCGTATCTGCCGATCTGCTCTGCGTTTCCATCATTCTTTCCACCATGCTGTTAAAGCAGCATTCGGTGATTGATGTGATAGGCGGCATCATCTTGGCTCTGACGCTGGACGCCGTGGCCGATGCCGTTGCCCTGCGCACAGCGCCCTCGGTTGCTTATCGCCACAACCATCACCATGCGCTGCCCGAACATTCTTAAATGTTTACCGGTTCCTGAAAAGGGGCCGGTTTTTGTTTGCAATCTTTCGGGGGAGAGGATATAATTCCGGCAAGGCCCTGCGTGTGGGACGATGTGGAGCATCGTCCCCTACAAATGTTTTTTAGGGCAATACCGCATAATTCTAAGTGCCGATACGGCGAGCGAGGTGCGGCAGATGCCGGAGCGGTGCTTAAGCCGTAAGGCGGGAATTGTGCGGTGTTGCCTTAGAATTACCACACTAGTAGGGGCGCACATTGTGCGCCCGCCGCCCTATCATCTGCTCCTCTTGCGGGCAAGCCGCTCACCATCCCCACAAACTTCCGCCCCTCAAATCACCACACATCCCATCAAAAGCCCCCGTTTCATCTTGCAGTACGCCCCAAAATGTGGTATTCTATCCTCAGCTAAGTTTTACTGTGTCCTAATCATTCAAAATATTTTTCACTATTTCTACTGATACGGAGGAATATTCATGCAAAGCATTCAGACTGTATCCGAAAATACAATTTATGTCGGCGCAAGTGACCGCCGCCTGGCAAAGTTTGAAAACCTGTTTCCCATTCCGCGCGGCGTCAGCTACAACGCCTATGTGATTCTGGATGAAAAAACCGCCCTGCTGGACACCGCCGATGCCAGCGTTGGCGCACAGTTCCTGGAGAACGTTGCCGCCGCCCTGGATGGCCGCAAGCTGGACTATCTGATCGTGGACCACATGGAGCCGGACCACGCCGCCATGATCGAAGCCGTGCTGGTGCGCTGGCCGGATCTGCGCCTGGTGGTGAACGCCAAAACCCTGCCCATGCTGAAAATGTACTTTCCCACGGACGGCGCCGCCATTGACGATGCCCTGGTGGTAAAAGAGGGCGACACGCTGGACCTGGGAAAACACAAGCTGACCTTTGTGATGGCCCCCATGGTACACTGGCCGGAAGTGATGATGACCTTTGACACCACCACCGGTACCCTGTTCAGCGCCGATGCTTTTGGCACCTTTGGTGCCCTGGAGGGTGCCCTGTTCGCTGATGAGGTAGACTTTGCCGGCAAATGGCTGGACGATGCCCGCCGTTACTACACCAACATTGTGGGCAAGTACGGCGTGCAGGTGCAGGCTGTGCTGAAAAAGGCCGCCACCCTGCCCATCGAGACCATTGCCCCACTGCACGGTCCCGTGTGGCGCAAGAACCTGGGCTGGTTCATTGGCAAGTATGACCTGTGGAGCCGCTGCGAACCCGAAGAAAAGGCGGTTGTTGTGCTGTACGGCAGCATGTACGGCAACACCGCAAGCGCCGCCAACGCCCTGGCCGCCAAAGTTGCCGCCAAGGGCGTAAAGGTTGCTGTGCATGACCTTTCCTGCATTGACAACAGTGAAGCCGTTGCCGAGTGCTGGCGCGCATCCACCATTGTGCTGGCCGCCCCCACCTACAACGGCGGCATTTACCTGCCCGCCGCCAACCTGCTGGAGGACCTGAAAGCCCTGAACCTGCACGACCGCACCTTTGCCCTGGTGGAAAACGGCAGCTGGGCCCCGATGTCCGCCAAGCTGATGGCCGCCAAAATCGGCGAGCTGAAGAATTGCACCGTGCTGAATGCCAAGGTAACGGTGCGCGGCCGCCTGACCGCCACCCAGGATGCCGAACTGGAAGCCTGCGCCGCCGCGGTTGCCGCCAGCATGTAAAAATTTCGCCATTCCCTGAAACGATCAACCATAAATACAAAAGCCATGCCGCCGTGGGTTTTCCACAAAGCGGCATGGCTTTTGTTGAATGTTGGGTTTGCTTTTTGCTTTTCTTTGCTGGCTTACAGCTGCAATTTCGGGCTGTTCCCGGTGTTTCCGGTCAGGCCATCGGCACGCAGCATGTTTTCCATCACATCAATGTCAGTCGAAACGTCCAGCGCGTCATCCTCAAACAGGCGGTCCAGCTGGGCTTCAAAGGCGGTCACAAGGGTATCCATCACCTGTTCAATGCGCTGTTTGGACTCGCGGATGTTCTCCCCCTCCACGCCCTGGGCATCCAGCTCGGCATACGTTTTGAGCAGCTTCAGGGCCGTGGGCAGATAGTAATCCATGAACTTGCGCATCTGCGGCAGCTTGTCCGGGTTCTGCTTGGCCTGGGCAAAAATTTTGGCGCTGACGGCTTCCAACCGGCTGATTTTATCGGACATTTCCTCGCCGGGGATGGCATCATTCAAGGCCCGCAGCTGGTTCAGAATCTGGGCATAATTGTCCTCCGCCTTTGCTTCTCCCGGCTGGGCTTTTGGGGCTGCCGCGGGGGCAGGCTGCGGAGCGGGCGGTGCGCCGCGTACCACCAGGGTACCGGTGCGCATATCCAGGTAGGCGTTCTCTCCAAACACGCCCTTGTCAATGCAGTTTTCCAGGTGCTTGCAGCACTTGGCGTAATTGCAGGGGATGGCATCCGCGATCTCCTGAATTTTCATGTAGGGGGCGTTGCCAACAATGTTACTGATCTTTTTGCGCATGCGGCGGCCGGTGCGCAGCTTCCACCCGGCAAACAGGAAGCCCGCGCCCGCAAACAACAGGGTCACGCTGCCCACAAGATCCTGGAACAGCCAGGTCCAGTAACTGCCGCCCTGCGTAAGGGCTTCCGGCAGCCAATACACGGCTTCCGGCAGGTTGGCCACCATGGCAATGGAAAAAATCACGCCCAGAACCGTCAGGGCAATGCTCCAGCCCTCACCTTTATCCTTGCGGCCGCGCTCATTCTGGCGGGCGGTCTGCTCCGGGTCATACGCCTGTGCGCGGTCCGCGTTCTGGTAGATCTCGACCCGCTTCTCGGCTTTGTGCGCGGCTTCTTCCGCTCTCTGCACCACGCGCTGGGCATCCCGGCGCATCTTTTCCGCTTTCTGCGGGTCCGCATAGATGGGGCGGACGGTGTACGGCTGGCCGGTCTGCCGGTTGTTCTGGCTCCAGCTCTGCGGCGCAGAGATTTTGCCCATTCGCAGCAGATGGTTGATGATTATCATTGCAACGCCAATCGGCCACGCCGCAAAGCAGAATGTGATTACGATCACCCACCAGGGGATTTGGAACACACCATCCCCTTTGTGGTATTCCTGGCTGGCGTCTTGCCGGGGGCCGCCGGGCTGGTCATACAGCGGCTGCTGCCGCGCACGGTCCTGGTCTTCGTTATAGGGGTTCGGGTTATACGGGTTTGGCATTCCTTTTCCTCACATATCTTGGGCAACACCGCACAATTCCCGCCTTGCGGCTTAAGCACCGCTCCGGCAGCTGCGGCACGGCATCTGCGTTGCCAAAATGCTCGATAATACACAAAGTATTATCTGCGCTTTTGGCTTGGCATCTGCCGCACCTCGCTCGCCGTATCGGCACTTAGAATTATGCGGTATTGTCCTTGTTTACGGCAGGTCTGCAATCAGCTGCCGCAGTTCGTCCGAAAGATAATAAGTGCTGCCCTGCTGGTAGGGGTTGTTTTTGTTGTACGGCACATGGGTGCACAGGTAGTCCATCCAGTGGGAGTACCCGGCAACCGTCAGGTGGATGCCGTCATTCTGGGCATAATCCGCCGTCAGGTAGCCATCCTCCCCGGTAAAGGCTTCGGTCAGGTTCAGGTAATAGAACCCGCGCTCCTTGCACATTTCTTTGATTTTATCGTTCATGCTGCCCACGCGCTCGGGGGTCAGGCCGGGGGCCTGGTCCAGTGCTTCGGGCCGCACGTTCAAAATGGACTGCACAAAGATCATGCTGTTGGGCAGCGTGCTTTGCAATTCATCCAGCAGTTTGCCGTAATACGCCAAAAAGCCTTCATCATTGCCCAATCCCGCCAGTGCGTTGGTGCCGATCAGCAGGTACAGCTTGGTGGGCTGCTGCTCGGCCAGGATATCCAGCGGAACCTGCTCGGCATCGTCCTCGTTGGTGTTTTTCAGTGCGGTGCGGTTCACGATCTGGTTGGGGCTGGTGCCTTCATACCCCAGCACCAGCGCACCACCCACGTTAATGTCATAATACGCAATGCCTGCGGTCAAAGAATCGCCCAAAAATGCCGCATCGGAAAACCAATCGGTGCTCACCCGGCCAAACTCCGGCACCATGTCGGGGGCCTGCGGGGCGGCGGTGTAAGTATAGGTTTCGGCCTGCTGCACCGGGCCAATGGTTCCCCAGTCAATGCTTGGGCCGCCGTTGCCGGAGCCATCGCTGTCGGCATAGGGCACGGGGGCCACCAGCCGCCCGGCCTGGGCGGTCTGCTCTGTGCCAACCGGCACATTTTCCACAGCTTTGTTGCTTGGCAGCAGCAGGGTAATCACCCCGGCCAACAGCAGAATGCCCGCCGCTGTGCCCGCAAGGATCACCCGCCGGTCCGGCAGGCGCGGTTTGCAACATAGGCGGGGATGCGGCGCGCTGCCCCGGTTGGGCTGCTGCGCATGATAGGACGACCGCTGCTGCGGGCGGGGTGCTGCCCGGTGCACGGGCTGCGGCTGGGCCGCCGGGCGTTCCGCTGTACGGCGGCGCAGCGGCGGCTCCGGTGGCTGCTGCGCCGGGCGGGTGGGCCGCTGCGGGGGGCGCTGTGCCCCAAGGCCCGCCGGATCCACCCCGCGCCGTACCTTGCCGCTGCCGGGCGCGTTCACTTTTCTGGGCATTCTGTTCTGTTGCGGCTGGCTGCTCTGGTAGCCGCCGTATCCGCCTTCTCGGTTTGGCATTGCCGTACACCTCCCTGCTGGCTTTTGCCGTATCCATAAAAATAAAGCTTTGGTGTTTATTGTAGCATATTTTTGCCGCTAAAAACAGGCCCTGACCATAATTTCCCGCGCAATACAGCGCAAAGCCCGCACAGCAGCTTGCTTTGCCGTGCGGGCTTTTGTCTGTTGCAAATGATTACGGCTGCACAAATACCTGGGCTGTGCTGCTGCACGCAGCCTGCGCAGTTCCGCTTGGGCCGGAACCTGCCGCATCCTGTACCGCCGTCAGGGTCAGTGTCACCGTATATTGGGTATCGCTTTGGGGGCAGATTTGCGGCAGCGGCGCATCCCACCGCCCGGCGCCAACGGGCTGCCCGGCCCCCACGCGGAAGCACCCTATCACCTGGCCATTGGCATCCGTTACCGTATAGGCTGCGTTGCACCACGCATTGTTTGTGCCGTCCGGCAGGGCGTTGCTATCCCCGTGCGGCGGGCGCAGCATGTAGCCAAAGTTCACTGCCTGCCCGTCCTGTATCGTTTGGTCTACCGGGAAGCACGGTGCATTCAGCGGCAGGTCCATCCCAACCGCCGGGTATCGCACCATATAATCGGTTTCATGTACGGTTTGCAGAACACCTCCTTCCCCCACCGGGATGCCCTGCCCGCCAAAGCTGCTGCCGCGCGCTGGCTGCAGCCCGGCAAGCTGGACCACCAGCTTTTTGCCTGTTGTAAAATCAAACCCGGAAGCCGTCAACACCCCATTATCCAGCGCCGCAGCCACTTTGGGGCAGTTCTGCATCGTCTGGCTCCACCCCTGCGGGGTCTTGTCCACCGCCCAGTATTGTAGCCGCGCACTGCCGGCATCCAGCTCCGATGCCAGGGTATAGCGGATCACCGCGTCTGCCCCGCCCGCTTCGCTGCTGGTTTCCAGGCGCAGGGTGTAGCTGCCCGCGGCATCGTCCCAGGTTGTGCTGGCATCCAGCTGCCAGCCGGTCTCTTTTTGCTGCGTGTTCTCCTCTGCCGGGGTGATGGACGGCAGTTTCATCTGCTGCAAAACGGTATCCAGCTCCTGCCGCAGCGTTGCGGGGAGCTCTGCCCGCAGTTCCACCCGGCGCTGGTCCGAAAAGCAGTCCAGATAGGTTTGCAGTGTTTCGCGGTCTTTCGCTGCCAGAACCGACCGGTAAAAGCTTTCCGCCTCCGCCGCCAGCCCTGTTTCCTCTGCCTGGGCCTGAACCGGGGCTGCTGCCCCCAGCAGAAGCATCACCACCAGCACCAGACTGATCCCCGCCCGCTTCATTGACTCTTATCTCCGGGCTGTTCTATTTCCGTTCCGGGCGGTGCGCCCAAGACAGCCTGATCCAGCAGTCCCTCATTGCCCCGTAAACTGCCCGGCTCCACCGCCAGCGTTACCCGGTGCGGCGTACCACCCGCCTGCAGGCCGGTACCAGCCGCCCACGGTTGTTCCTTCAAATCCAGCTGCTGCATCACCGCCCAGCCTGCCGCCTGGGTCACCGCCCCGGCTGCGCAGCGCAGCCACGCCGTAAACAGTGCGCCCATCAGGCAACACGCCGCTAATACCATCGAAGCTGCTCCCACAGCAAAACGTACACGCTCTTTCATTGTGTCAGCCTCCTTCCCATTCCGCCCACAGCGGAAGCCCCGCACAGCCCGCCTTATCCGCCTGCGGGGATCACCCTCTCTGTTCAAGCCCAATGCCTGTCCGCGCTGCATGGCTGGCGGCTATTATGGATTCTCTCCACCATGCCCCGCCGGGTTCTGTTTCTGCTTTGACGCCCCTGCTCCTGCCTGCCGCCAATGGCGGATATGTACGTTGGTACCCGGCAGTGCGCCCCTGCTGTCCCTTTGCCCGGCTGGCGGCTTGTATCGCCGCACCATGCTGTGAACAGCTCCGCCGCCCTGGCCAAAGGCAGCGGCCGCTGTTCTCTTTGCGTGTTATGATGATACCACCCCACCCGCGCATAAAATGCAAAACCCTGTCAGCCCCCGAAAAAACTTCCCGACAGGTTTTTAAAAAATTTTGATTTTTTTTGAAATTTATGCTTGACATTCTCTTGCCCAGTTGCTATACTATAAAAGCTGAATCAAGCAGGCGTGCTTACAGCGCAAAATAAATATTGCCCCATAGCTCAGTTGGTTAGAGCACCTGACTGTTAATCAGGGTGTCGTCCGTTCAAGTCGGACTGGGGCAGCCAAATAAACCTTGAAGCTTCTGCTTCAAGGTTTTTCTTTTATGTTTTTTATGGGCGGTATCAGTATCTGCTCCATATTGCCGCTTTTACCCTCTACCCCAAAATCTGCACTGAATTTTTTCTCTATCCGCAATCACGGGGTTTGGCATTGTTTTGTTCCGCTTCAGCCTGCTTATACATAGTCAGGCCCCCCCAGCTAAGCCGGGGGGCCTGCGGAAGCCCTAAGGTGTATCTGAAAACAAAGAAGATGACGGATATTTCGCAAACACAAGCAGGATTTTGCGTGTGTAGCATGGTGGGAAATTCGGTCTGTTCGGTTTCGTCAAAGCCATCGTAGCTGACACACAGCACCCGGAAGCTGTCTGCCAGAAGCGGAATCACTGCACCGAAATTGCTTTTCCAATGGCAGCAGGTACCCGGCAGCAGCAACAGCACCGGGGCATCCTCTGCACCAAATGTGTAAATTTTCATCGTGATGCGTTCCTTCTGTTTTTTCTGCCCGCAAATGGAAGAGACGTGCTTCTTCGTGCAGAGCAGAGCCACAAGTTAGATAAAGCTAACTTTTAATCTCGTAAAAAACCGCTACTCAGCGGTCCTTCTGCAAAAATAATACGCCCTGCTGTTACCTCTGTCAAGAAGTTTAGGGCAATACCGCATAATTCTAAGTACCGATACGGTGAGCGAGGTGCGGCAGCTGCTAAGCCAAAAGCGCAGATAATACTGGATGCTGCAA
>ERZ773221.3483-NODE-3483-length-10467-cov-5.341433_pt1 | contig 10467 bp, 6 predicted proteins | sample MGYA00580994_ERZ773221 | MGnify/ENA primary metagenome ERZ773221 (study PRJEB29015, sample SAMEA2737758) | human gut metagenome | biome: human gut; feature: human-associated habitat; material: faeces | place: China | collected 2012 ... | reverse complement strand
TTGAACAGCGCACTGACTTCGACAAGCTCATCCTGGACGTGGAGACCAAGCCGGCAATCTCCCCGCGTGATGCAGTCGCATCCGCTGGTTCCACCTTGGTGGAGCTCTTCGGCCTGTGCCGTGAGCTCAACACCCAGGCTGAAGGCGTCGAGGTCGGTCCTGCCCCGGTGGCAGAGGAGACCAACCCGGAGATGGCCGTTCCGATCGAGGACCTCAACCTCACTCAGCGTAGCTACAACTGCCTGAAGCGCGAGGGCATCCATACGATCGGTGAGCTGGTCGCCCACACCGAGCAGGATCTGCTCGACATCCGCAATTTCGGCATGAAGTCCATCGACGAAGTCAAGGAAAAGTTGCAGGCTCTTGGCCTGGCTCTCAAGGCTTCGCCGCTTGGTTTCGATGCCAACAACCTCGAAGGCGGCACCTTCTTCTCGCCGGAAGACGAGTGATTTACCGCTTTTGACCTAACCGCTTCGTCGAATTCGGATGTTCGGGCGATTGCCCACCTGAATTCGACGGGGCTTTTCAAGGAGAAACAATGCCTACACCAAAGAAGGGTCCGCGTCTGGCCTCCAGCCCGGCTCATGAGCGTCTGATGCTCGCGAACATGGCCACCAGCCTGTTCCAGCATGGTCGCATCACCACCACCCTGCCGAAGGCCAAGCGCCTTCGTCCGCTGGCCGAGCGCCTGATCACCCTGGCCAAGCGTGGTGACCTGCACAACCGTCGTCGCGTGATGCGTGTCATCCGCAACAAGTCCGTTGTGCACAAGCTGTTCACCGAAATCGCCGAGCAGATGGAGCAGCGCGAAGGCGGCTACACCCGCATCGTGAAGATCGCCCCGCGTCGTGGCGATGCCGCTCCGGCAGCCATCATCGAGCTCGTCACCGAGCCGGTGAGCCCGAAGCAGGCTGTGGTGAAGGAAGCTGAAGCCGCGACCAAGGTTGCCGCTGAAGAGGCTCCGGTTGCTGAGGCACCGGTCGCCGAGGCTCCGGAAGCCGTCGTTGAGGAAGCTCCGGCCGAGAACGCCGAGTGATTGCTTTCCAGCCGATCGTAAGGGCCGGGAATCGAAAGGTTCCCGGCCCTTTGCTATGCCCGCCCTTTGATAAGCTCAATGCGTGAGATTACGAATCGACTTGGCATACGATGGTGGCGGCTTCTTCGGTTGGGCGAAGCAGCCTGATCGGCGTACCGTGCAGGGGGAGATCGAGCGCATACTGCACACCGTGTTGCGCGTGCCCGTCGATGATGCGGGGGAACCTCTCCGTCTGACCGTTGCGGGACGTACCGATACCGGTGTGCACGCCTCGCATCAGGTATGCCATCTGGACGTCTCTGAAACCATACTCGCCCGTTGCGTTGGGCACATGGATGTGCCGCCAGTGGTCGCGTTGACGCGCCGGTTGCAGCGTATGCTGCCGAACGACATCACGATTCATGGGATCAACGAGGCTCCCCAAGGCTTTGATGCCCGTTTTTCCGCGCTGGAACGCACCTACGTATACCGCATTGCCGATCGGAGCAGCGAAATTGATCCGAGGATGCGTGGTTTCGTCCTGCACGTCGACGACGATCTGGATTTGGAAACCATGAACCAGGCCGCGGCCATGACCATCGGCCTGCATGACTTCGGTTCGTTCGCCACGCCAAACCCCGGCGGCACCACCATACGTGAGGTCAAAACCGCCTACTGGAGGCGCATACCGCAACGTCCACTCATTGACGGCGAGATGACGATGGGGGAGCGTTACCGTACGCCGTCAATGGAATCCGGCCTCGCCTGCTTCACCATCGTGGCCGACGCATTCGCCCGCAACATGGTGCGATCGCTGGTCAACGGATGCGTACAGGTCGGCATCGGCAAACGATCCCTCGATTGGTTTGCGGACAAGATGGCCACACCGCTGCGCGAAGGCTCGACGGGACCAATCGCACCGCAGGGGCTGACACTGGAGCATATCGAATACCCCGATGACGATCAGTTGGCGATTCGTGCCGAAACGATTCGCGCGAAACGTACCTTATGACGAAGGAGCTGTTCCGGCCGATGGATAGGGGGTCGTTGTGACGATTGTGTTACGGGGATTTAACCTGTCCGTTGCTGAGATGTGGATGTAACAATTCCTCGTGGTTTTCGGTAACCGACAGCCGTTACCGTCGCTTCTACTACGGCATGGTCCTGAAGATTGGCATGCGTTATTAGGGGTATGAAGGAGCGTGGAAAGATGATCGAATCGGCTGCACGTAAATTGGCGACGGAACTGGTCAATCGCAGGGAATCCATCAATCGCGAGCTGAGCCGTAACGGCGTACGCTTCGGCATCTATAAAAACGGTGAATACCACGACCGGCTGTTCCCGTACGATCCGGTGCCGCGCATCATCGAATCCGACGAATTCGACGAAATGGAAGCGGGGCTCAAGCAGCGCGTCAACGCGCTCAACGCCTACCTGCGTGACATCTATTCCGACAAACATGCCATCAAGGACGGCGTCGTGCCGGAGGAATACGTCTACACCTCAGCGGGCTATTTTCCGCAGGTCAATGGCGTGACCCCTCCCGGCGGTGTGTTCGCGCATATCGCCGGCGAGGATCTGGTGCAGGGGCAGGACGGCAAATGGTGGGTGCTCGAAGACAATCTGCGCATCCCATCCGGAGCCAGCTATCCGCTGTTTGCGCGTGACATCGAACGCGGAATCACCCCAAGGCTCTTCCGCGACGTGCATGTACGTGACAACCGTGACTATCCGCGACTGTTGCGCAAATCCATGGACTTCGTTTCCACGGAAGGCATCGCCGTCGTGCTCACTCCGGGCCGCTACAATTCCGCATTCTTCGAGCATGCGTATCTGGCCGAGAAAACGGGCGCCGCACTCGCATTCCCGGAAGATCTCGAAGTCGTCGACAACAAGTTGTTCTTCCTCGACTATTCCGGCAAGCGCCACCGTGTAGGCGTGGTCTATCGCCGTCTGTCCGACGAATATCTTGACCCGTTCGCCTTCAACCCCGATTCCGTGATCGGCGTGCCGGGAATCCTATCGGCATACCGTGCCGGCAACGTCGCCATCGTGAACGCTCCCGGCAACGGTGCGGCCGACGACAAGGCCATCTACTATTTCGTACCGGCCATGATTCGTTACTATTTGGGTGAAGAGCCGATTCTGCAGAACGCGCCGACCTATATGCCGATGTTCGAGCAAGATCGCAAGGAAGTGCTTGACCGGCTGGGAGAGCTCGTCATCAAGGACGTTGCCGAGGCCGGAGGCTACGGCGTGATCTTCGGATCGTCGCTCGACAAGGCGCAACGTGAGGAGATGGCCGATCGCATCAAGGCCGAACCGCGCCGTTTCATCGCGCAGGAGGTCATCCAGTTCAAGGACATCGATGTGGTCGATCCCGAAACCGGTGAGATGAGCCCGCGCAAGTGCGACCTGCGCGCCTTCGTGGTGACCGGCAAGAACACGCACGTGTGGTATTCGGGCCTGACCCGATATTCGTCGGTGCCCGGACAGATGATCGTGAACTCCTCGCAAGGCGGCGGCTTCAAGGACACGTGGGTGCTTGCCAAGGATACCGGCGTGGAGCACGATTCCGCACCGGGCTCCGAAAGCATTAACCTGCTGGCACAATCCCGCAAGCATTCGCTGGCGCTCGTGACCGCTTCCAAGGCCGACAATCTGTACTGGCTGGGACGGTACACGGAACGCGTGTTCACCACCTTGAACCAGTTCTTCCCCTTCTACGACCGCGTGATGGACACCGATGTGGACGCTTTCCGCCCGTTCGCCCGCGCACTCGACCTGCCGGAGGACTTCCAGGATTTCGACGCCTTCATCCACAGCTTCCTATACGACGAGAAGAATCCGGATTCCGTGCGCAGTGCCATCGTCTACGCCTTCAACAACGCCGTAATCCTGCGTCCGGAACTCAGCTCCCGTCTGTTGCAGTATGTGGAACTCGCCATGAGTTCCATCGTGGAAGCGGCCGATCGCGCCGCCTTCGACGAAGATATCTACAAGCATCGTGACATCGCCGACAACATGCTCGCCTTCTGGGGCGGCGTGGAGAACTCGCCGGTCGATCCGACGCTGAAATCCTTCATCTTCGTGGGCAAGTACCTGGAGCGTGTGGACCTGTATACGCGGTTCGGCTACTCCATGGAGGAGCTCAAGGCGCCATTGGGCAAGCTTGCATCCTATATCATGCCGTTGAACGGCCTGCCGGTGCCGCAGTGCTTCGCCGACGGCCTGCGCTGGTTGGTCGGGCAGCTTCCGTCCCGCGGGTATGCCGATCTTGCCGACACGCTCGGCACGTTGCTCGACGATTTCGATGAACGCATATGCACGAATGATCTCAAGGATTTGGGAATGCTGAACGCCATGAATATGGACGCCAAACGCGTGTAGTGAACAAGGGTTTGCCATGAGCCGCTCAAGTCGTGTATAACGGCTTGAGCGGTTTCGCTGTGGTAGGGTGGTACAAGGATTTTTTCGCTGGGGAGACGATGTGAAGAAACTGGTGTTTGACTATGAGATGAAGCTCTCATTCAGCTCGCCCGTAACCGATCATCGGTTCCAATTGCGATGCATTCCGACTACGGGACCGCGTCAACAGGTTGTGGACGTGGAGGTCCGGATCGAACCCGAAGTGGAGCTCGACACCACTGTCGATTCCTTCGATTCCGTGGTGATGACCGGTTTCATTCCCGAACCGCATACCATGTTCAACTATTCGGTGACGGGCATCGCCTTCGTGGACAACGAGCATATCAAGCCGGAGATTCACAAGCCGTTGTATCGTTTCAACTCCGCACTGACCATTCCAGGGCCCGCCGTCAACGCGCTTATCGACGTGTGCAAGGCGCGCATCGCCGCATTGCCGGCCGGCGGTTCGCCGATCGATCAGGCCCGCGAAGTGATGGATGAGGTGTTCAAGTCCTTCGTGTATACGCCTGCATCCACTACGATCCGCACCACCGCGGAGGAGGCGCTCGCCCAACACAAGGGCGTATGCCAGGATTACGCCCATGTCATGCTGTCGGTCTGCCGTCATGTCGGATTGACGGCGCGCTATATCGCAGGCCTGCTGGGCGGCGAAGGCGCCACGCATGCTTGGGTGGAAATCTATCATGGAAACCGCTGGATCGGTTTCGACCCGACGCACAACCGCATGGTCGACGACAATTACATCACCATCGCGCATGGTCGTGACTACCGCGACTGCATGCTCGACATCGGCATCTTCTCCGGTTGCAATGTGGAACAAAGCCAGTGGGTGAACGCTTCCGTGCACGAGCAGGAACTGTAGCGTCTTTCGCCGGGACATGGCTGCAAAGGCAAACAAAAAAGGTTGAAACACCATTGTTTCAACCTTATCTGTTGGCGGATGAAGCGAGATTCGAACTCGCGGAGGGGTTCGCCCTCACACGCTTTCGAGGCGTGCTCCTTAGACCGCTCGGACATTCATCCATATGCTGCTTGCACGCAAGCAACTTGTCCATTGTGCCACAGCATCGAGGATTGTCAAATTCCATTGGCGGGTCTTGCGTGTGGGCGCGTTCGTCGGCGTGCCGTCAGTCGAATAGGGCCTCATCGAAGGCGGGATACCCCCAATACAGCGCCAGCTCCGCGCGGTCGGCAATGAGAGCGGCCAGCGTACCAAGCGATGCCTTGCGGGATGCGTTGGATGACGTTCCTTCGCCCGTAGCGTTGGAGCTTGCGGCAACGGCGCTGATTTCGCTGCGCGCACAGTTCATTTCGATGACGGCGCCGGTCGGGGCTTTGAGTCCTGTCGCCCCGTCGACCATGGTGTCGGGATTGGTGAGCAGCGTCGCGGCATCGTACACTTTGTCGCGATGGTCGTCATCGTTGCCGGCGAGGGAGATCAGGCGTTGCGAAGTCGTCTTATGACGGTCGCTGAGGTCGAGGGAGACGTTGCCATCGGAGCGTGCGGCGAGAATTTCGGTCGCGAATCCCGCGGCATCCTCGGCCTCGGCCATCGTCGACAGCGAATCGTCGTCGAGGTCCAGCGAGGAAACGTCATCGAGACGTGACGGCGTCACCGGATCGACGGCTATGCCGAGGCGGGTCGCCAGCGTCCGGACGATATGACGGGCTTGCGCGCCGCGCATCGTGCCTTCGCCGAATCGTGCGGAACACTGCGTGGCGGTTTCGATCCAATCGTATGAGGCCTGCCGCGCCGACAGATATCGTTCGACGATGTGCGTTGACGTATCGTTCATGCGGTCACTGTTGCTCGAAGCCGACAGGTAGGCGCTTTCGCAGGCGCTGAGCCTACGCTCTGACTCGGCCCTTCCGGCGACGCGCGGCGTTGAGCATGCGGATGCCCCCATAGCGAGGGCGAGGATCGTGGCTATGGCACAGGCACGTCTGGTAAGCGGTGAAGCCGAACGATGAAACGGGTGACGTGTCTGCATGAAACATTATACTAATAGTTGACTGTGACCATTGGGCCAAGCGCTCGGAATAACTTCATATAGGAGGTCTTGAAGATGGAACTGGACCTGGCAGGAATGCACCAGCTCGCAGCTGGTCAGGGAATCGATCCCGAGACGCTGGACGCCGCTCTTTCGGAAGCATTGCGACTGGCATATCTGAAAACCCCGCATGCGGCGAAGCATGCTCGTATCGAGCTTGATCCGCGTGCCGGAAGCTTTACCGTATGGGCCCAGGATGAGATTCCGGGCGAACCGACCGAGGAAGATCCGCATCCCGCGCCCACATTGGGCGAGGAGTACGATGACACCCCGCACGATTTCGGCCGTCTGGCCGCCGCGACCGCGCGTCAGGTAATCAGCCAGCTGTTCCGCAAGGCCGAGGATGACAAGGTGTTCGGCGCGTTCTCCGGTCAGAAAGGCAAGCTGATCACCGGTATCGTGCAGCAGGATGCCAAGGATACCGCCAACGTGCATGTTGCCGTCGGCGATGTCGAGGCCTTGCTTCCGCGCCGTGAGCAGGTGCCGGGCGAACGCTATCGCCATGGCGAGCGTATCCGTGTGTATGTGGTGAACGTGGCCCGCGGCCTGAAGGGACCGGAGATCGTGGTCTCCCGTTCCCATCCGGAGCTGGTGCGCCGCCTGTTCGAACGCGAGGTGCCGGAGCTGGTCTCCGGTGCCGTGTCGATCATGGCCATCGCCCGCGAAGCCGGTGCCCGTACGAAGATCGCCGTGCGCGCCAATACCGAAGGCGTCAATCCGAAGGGTGCCCTGATCGGCCCCGGCGGTGCCCGTGTGCGTGCCGTGATGGAGAATCTCGGTCCGGAAAAGATCGATATCGTCGATTGGTCGGCCGATCCGGCGAAATTCGTCGCCGCCGCGCTGTCGCCGGCCGTGGCGACCGGCGTGCAGGTGATCAGCGAGAAGAACAATACCGCGATCGCCTTCATTCATGATGACCAGTTGTCGTTGGCCATCGGCAAGGAAGGCCAGAACGCTCGTCTGGCCGCCAAGCTGACCGGCTGGAAGATCGGCATCGAATCCGCTGAGGCGCACGCCAGGAAGATGCAGGAATCGGCCGGGGAAAGCGCCGAATAATCATCATTTGAGCATGCTTTGAGCCTGTGGGTGTACAATCCACAGGCTCGAGTATGCTGGACTCGATAGTCCAAAGCATGGGGGTGGAACGCCCTTATGCCGGGAAAAGACGAGGTATCACGAACATGGTTGCACGATGAGACGGAGCAAGCTCGCCGTGAATCAGTAGCGGTCGCGCCCGTATGCGCGCGGCCCAAGATAGGAGAATTGAGTGCCGAAAGCACGCGTATATGAACTTGCCAAGGAATTTGGCGTAGACAGCAAAACCGTTTTAAGCAAACTTGAGGCGATGGGCGAATTCGTGAAGTCCGCTTCGTCGACCGTGGAGCCGCCAGTCGCCCGCAAGCTGAGGAGCGCGTTCTCGAACAATGCGTCGGGCAATGCGTCTGAATCCAAGAAACCCGCAGCACCGGTCAAGAAGCCGGCGTCGCCGACCCATACGGCGCCATCCGAGGCCAAGCCGGCCGCGCCGAAGCCCGTTCCGGCGGCCAGGCAGACTCCGAGGGCGGAAGCCCCGAAGCCAGGCAGCCCCTCCGCGCCGAAGCCGGGCCAGCGTTCCGCGCATGCCGGTCGTCCGGGCGATCAGCGTCAGCATGGCAATCGCCAGCAGGGCGGCAATGCGCCGCGTCCGCAATCTTCCGCAGGCATGCGTGGCGGCAAGTCCGCTCCGGTGCCGGGTCCGCACGCACCGCGCAGCAACAATCAGCAGCAGGGCGGTGGCAACAACGCCAAGCCGCATACTCCGGGACCGCGTCCGGGCAACAATCCGTTCAGCCGCAAGCAGGGCATGCATACGCCGACGCCGGGTGACATTCCGCGTCCGCACCCGATGGCGCGTCCGAATGCCAATGGCAACGAAGGTCGTCGTGGCGGTCGCCCCGGTCAGGGCGGTGGCCAGCGCGGTGGCTTCCGCGGTCGTCCGGGACAGGGCACCGGTGCCAAGCCGGGGCAGTGGGGCCAGCATCGTCCGGGTCAGGGCGGCGGCCAGCGTCCGGCAGGTGGCGGCAACCGCTTCGGTGGTAGTGGCAATACCGGCGGCTATCAGGGCAACAGCGCTCCGAGCAGCAGCCCGGCACGCGGCGGCGGCCGCGGTCGCGGAGGCGCTGCAGGCGCATTCGGGCGTCAGGGCGGCAAATCCTCGAAGGCACGTAAGAACCGTCTGGCGAAGCGTCAGGAATTCCAGGAGATGAAGGCCCCGGTCATCGGCGGCGTTCGCATTCCGACCGGTAACGGACAGACCGTCCGTCTGCGTCAGGGCTCGTCCCTGGCCGATCTGGCCGAGAAGATCAACGTCAATCCGGCGGCCCTTGTCACCGTGCTGTTCCATCTTGGCGAAATGGCCACGGCAACGCAGTCCTTGGATGAGTCCACCTTCCAGATTCTCGGCGAGGAAATCGGCTGGGACATCAAAATCGTGTCCGCCGAAGAGGAGGATAAGGAGCTGCTGCAGCAGTTCGACATCGATTTGGATGAAGAGGAACTGCAGGAGGATGAGGATCTGCGGCCTCGCCCGCCGGTCGTCACCGTCATGGGCCACGTCGATCATGGTAAGACCCGACTGCTCGACACCATCCGCAGCACCAACGTCATCGCACGCGAAGCCGGCGGCATCACGCAGCGTATCGGTGCATACCAGGTCACCGTTGATCTTGAGGGTGAACCCCGCAAGATCACGTTCCTCGATACTCCGGGCCACGAAGCCTTCACCGCAATGCGTGCCCGCGGCGCCGAACTGACCGATGTCGCGATTCTCGTGGTTGCGGCCGATGATGGCGTGATGCCGCAGACCGTGGAGGCCATCAACCACGCTCAGGCCGCACATGTGCCGATCGTGGTCGCCGTGAACAAGATCGATAAGCAGGGCGCCAACCCCGACAAGGTGCGCGGCCAGCTCACCGAATACGGCCTGGTGCCGGAGGAGTATGGCGGCAACACCATGTTCGTCGACATCTCCGCCAAGCAGGGCACCAATGTCGACAAGCTGCTCGAAGCCGTGCTGCTCACCGCGGATGCCGAACTCGACCTGCGCGCCAACCCGGATATGGATGCTCGTGGCGCCACCGTGGAAGCCCGACTCGACAAGGGTCGCGGTGCCGTGGCTACCGTGCTGGTACAGTCCGGTACGCTGCATATCGGCGACGCCATCGTGGCGGGAACCTCCTATGGCCGCGTGCGCGCCATGCTTGACGAGAACGGCACCGCCATGAAAGAAGCCACTCCGTCCACTCCGGTGCAGGTGCTTGGTCTGACCTCCGTGCCGACCGCAGGAGACCTGTTCCTGGTCGCCAGCGACGACCGCACCGCACGTCAGATCGCCGAGAAGCGTCAGGCTACCGAGCGTGCCGCTCAGCTCGCCAAGCGCCGTAAGGTCGTTTCGCTCGAGAGCCTCAAGGAGCAGTTCGCCAAGTCCGAGGTCGACATGCTCAACATCGTCATCAAGGGCGATTCCTCCGGTTCCGTCGAGGCGCTGGAAGATTCCTTGATGAAGATCGAGGTCTCCGACGAGGTCGGCATCCAGGTGATCCATCGCGGCGTCGGTGCCATCACCCAGAACGACGTCAACCTGGCTACGGTCGACAAGGCCGTCATCATCGGCTTCAACGTGCGTCCGAACCGTCAGGTGGCGGATCTGGCCGAGCGTGAAGGCGTGGAAATCAAGTACTACTCGATCATCTACAAGGCGATCGAAGACATCGAAGCGTCCCTCAAGGGCATGCTCAAGCCGGAATTCGAAGAGGTCGTCACCTCCCACTCCGAAATCCGCGAGATCTTCCGTTCCTCCAAGTTCGGCAACATCGCCGGCGTCATGGTGCAGGACGGCGAGGTCAAGCGCGGTACGAAGTGCCGTATTCTGCGCAATGGCATCGCCACCGTCAACGACCTCGAGATCTCCTCGCTGCGTCGTTTCAAGGACG
>ERZ773221.3472-NODE-3472-length-10509-cov-3.036158_pt1 | contig 10509 bp, 9 predicted proteins | sample MGYA00580994_ERZ773221 | MGnify/ENA primary metagenome ERZ773221 (study PRJEB29015, sample SAMEA2737758) | human gut metagenome | biome: human gut; feature: human-associated habitat; material: faeces | place: China | collected 2012 ... | reverse complement strand
CGATCTTGCGAATAACTATGGACCGGAATACGGAAGTGCTGAGACGAATTTTGGGAAGATTTTAAAAGAAGACTTTGCACCATACAGGGACGAGATGATCATCAGTACCAAGGCAGGCTATGATATGTGGCCGGGACCTTACGGGAACTGGGGAAGCAGGAAGTATCTGCTCGCAAGCCTTGACCAGAGCCTGAAGAGAATGGGGCTGGATTATGTAGATATCTTCTATCATCACAGAATGGATCCGAATACCCCACTGGAAGAGACCATGGGAGCACTCGATTCCATCGTAAAGAGTGGGAAGGCACTTTATGTCGGAATTTCTAACTATGATGGTCCGACAATGGTACGTGCAGCGGAGATTCTGGAAGATCTGAAATGTCCGTTTGTCATTAACCAGAACCGGTATTCCATTTTTGACCGGACGATTGAACAGAACGGCTTGAAAAAGACGGCGAACCAGATGGAAAAAGGAATCATTGCATTTAGTCCGCTGGCACAGGGGCTTCTGACAGATAAATATCTGCACGGAATACCGTCAGACAGCCGGATTGCGGTGGATGGAAGATTTCTACATGCCGATGCATTGACGAAAGAAAAGCTTGCGCAGATCGAGGCTCTGAACAAGATGGCAGGTGAGAGAGGACAGTCTCTTGCACAGATGGCACTGAGCTGGATCCTGAAAGATGAGGATGTGACCAGTGTGCTGATCGGAGCGTCCAGACCGGAGCAGATCATTCAGAATGTGGAGATTGTGCAGAATACGAAGTTCACCCGGGAAGAACTGAAAAAGATCGATCAGATCAGCAGGGGCGATCTGTAAGTGAAACCTGCGCGAAGAAATTATTTGCAAAGGATGCAAAGAAAATATTGAATAAATGATTGACAGGAAGCAGCCATTGTGTTAATATAGTCCATGGTTGCTTCAGCAATCAACAATTTCATATAGGGGATTGGTCAAATGGTATGACAGGAGTCTCCAAAACTCTTAGCGGCAGTTCGATTCTGTCATCCCCTGTAACTTGAAGGACTCAGTTTGAGTCCTTTTTTTATCTAATGGACCAAGTGCGGAATGGTGATAGCGCAAGTCCAAATCAACTCTTCATTTCCAAAAATAAAATAACCATCCTACCATATATATATTCGACATAGTCACTATACATAGTGCATAAAAATAAAAGAAAATAATTGTAAAAAATGCCAAAAATTCAACTGTACGAAAGCACAAAATCCGTCAAAAAAGAATCTCGAATGCTACAAACTAAAAAAAGTGTCAAAAAATAGAAGTAAAAACAGCTAAAGAAAATAAAAGAAAAATAGATGAAGATGGTGAAAATAGATAAAAAAATTGGTTTTTTTACTGTACAATCTACAAAAGCTGAAAATATTGACAAAGAAAAAGTGTGAGCGTAATATAAGCATGACTTTTAGAGGACACTCTAAAAAGTACTCTAAAATAAGAATAAATAAAACGAAAGGGAGGGAGCGATACGGAACATTTAACAGAGACTCTGTTAGAAGAGCTGAACTGCGAGACGGTGTTTACGATCCCGATATTCGGCGGAATACCGGTAAAAGAGTCGGTCGTAGTTACCTGGATCATCATGGCGGTAATCGTAGGACTTTGTATCATATTTGTCCGGAGCTTGAGCGTCGAAAATCCGGGAAAGGTTCAGCTTTTATTGGAATCCGCAATAGGAAAAGGACTGGACTTCTTTGAAGACATCATGGGAAAAGAAAACAGGAAATATATTCCGTATCTGATTACAGTGCTTATCTATATTGGGATAGCCAATATCATTGGTCTGTTCGGATTTAAGTCACCGACAAAAGACCTCAATGTAACAGCAGCACTTGCGATCATGAGTATGTGCCTGATTGAATTTTCCGGAATCCGGAAGAATGGATTTAAGCACTGGGCGGCGCATTTTGCAAAGCCGGTACCATTCGTAGCACCAATTATGGTTCTGGAGATTGTGATCAGACCATTATCACTTTGCATGCGTCTGTTCGGTAATGTATTGGGAGCGTTTGTTATCATGGAGCTTTTAAAAGCAGTGGCTCCGGTTCTTATCCCGATACCATTTAGTTTTTACTTCGATATTTTCGATGGATTCCTGCAGGCATATGTATTCGTATTCCTGACAGCACTTTTCATGAATGAGGAGCAGGAATAATCCCGAAATGACAGAAGAAACACAAATCTATAAGAAAAAAAGGAGATTAAGATTATGTTAGTAGCAATTGGAGCAGCAGTAGCAGTTTTAACAGGTTTAGGAGCAGGACTTGGAATCAGCCTTGCAACAGGTAAAGCAGTAGATGCGATCGCAAGACAGCCGGAAGCAGAAAGCAAGATCAGCAAGAACCTGATCCTTGGTTGTGCACTTGCAGAGGCAACCGCTATTTACGGTTTCATTATCGGACTTCTTATCATCTTAATGCTGAAATAAGAAAAGTAAAATGAAGAAAGGCAGGTGGGACAGGTGATACAGTTTAATGTAAGCCTTCTCTTTACGATCATCAACCTGATTGTCTTTTATCTTTTGCTGAAAAAATTCTTATTCAAACCAGTAATGGGAATTATGGAAAAACGTGAAAAAATGATTGCTGACGGACTGAAGAATGCCAGTGATAGTCAGGAAGAAGCGGCGAGACTGAAAGCGGAATATGAAAAGGCTCTGGAAGGAGCAAAGGCAGAATCCATTCAGATCGTGGAAAAAGCTAAGAAAACTGCAGCCGGAGAATCAGAGCGTATCCTTCAGGAAGCCAATACGGAAGCCGTAGGAATCCTGAAAGATGCCAGAAAGACGATTGAAAATGAACGCAAACAGACCATGAATGATCTGCAAAGTGAGATCGCAGGACTGGCAATGCAGGCAGCACGTAAGATTGTGGATGACACAAAAGGAAATCAGGATATATATGATCAGTTTCTGAAAGGTGCAGGTGATGCTCATGTCAATGAAGAGGTTAAATAAAGAGTATTGCTGTAGCCCTTCGGCAAAACAGTATGCACATGTTTTATATGAGCTTGGAATTTCAAAAGAAGCGGTAGGAGAGACTGAAAGGCTTTTTGAAGAAGTACCGGTGCTTGAAGAAACATTTGCAAGTCCGGTGGTACCGATGCGGGAAAAATTAAGTTCGATCGACAAGATTTTCCCGGAAGAAATAAAAAATTTTCTCAAGGTTGTATGCCGTAATCAGAGAATGAGCGAGATCAGTCAGATTCTTTTTGCTTATGACAGATACTGTAAAATGCAGGAAGGAATCCAGATGGCAACGCTTACCTGTGTGGAAGCACCAGATGAAAAGCGGCTTGAGAAAATCAGAGAATTTCTTTGTGAGAAGTACCATAAGACAGATGTGAAGATCGAGATAGTCAAAGATCCGGCATTACTTGGCGGATTTATCTTAAAGACCGGTGATGATGAATATGACTGGAGTCTGAAAGGAAGATTATCGAGATTAGAGCAAAAATTGACCTGGAGGTGAACAAAGTGAGTTCAATTAGCTCAGATGAAATTATTTCTATTCTGAAAAATGAAATAGAGAACTTTGATCAGATCAGTAAAGACAGCGAGGTCGGTACGGTTGTCTCTGTCGGTGACGGAATTGCAAATATCTATGGAATAGAGCATGCAATGTACGGAGAAATCGTGACATTTGAAAATGGACTGAAAGGTATGGTTCAGGACATTCAGAAAGATACGATCGGCTGCATCCTGTTCGGATCAGATGTAGAGATCAAAGAAGGTACGAAAGTGATGCGTACCAAAAAGAAAGCCGGAGTACCGGTTGGCGATAAATTTATCGGACGTGTCGTAAATGCACTTGGAGCTCCGATTGACGGAGCGGGAGAAATCGAAGCAGAAGATTACAGACCGATTGAAAATGAAGCACCAGGAATTGTAGACCGTAAATCCGTCAGCGTTCCAATGGAAACAGGAATCCTTTCTATCGATTCTATGTTCCCGATCGGACGTGGACAGAGAGAGTTGATCATTGGAGACCGTCAGACAGGAAAGACTTCCATTGCTACAGACACGATTTTGAATCAGAAGGGTAAGGATGTCATCTGTATCTATGTAGCAATCGGTCAGAAAGCATCAACGATCGCAAAGGTTGTCAATACTTTTAAAAACGGCGGCGCAATGGATTACACCATCGTAGTAGCATCAACAGCAAGTGACTGTGCACCGCTTCAGTATATTGCACCATATGCAGGAACCGCGATCGCAGAACATTTCATGCATAAAGGAAAAGATGTCCTGATCGTTTACGATGATCTTTCAAAGCACGCAGTTGCATATCGTGCGCTGTCCCTGCTTCTTGGACGTTCACCGGGACGTGAAGCTTATCCTGGAGATGTATTCTATCTGCATTCAAGACTGCTTGAGAGATCAAGCCGTTTAAGTGATGAAATGGGAGGCGGTTCGATCACAGCACTTCCAATCATCGAGACACAGGCAGGAGATGTATCTGCATACATTCCGACCAACGTCATTTCCATTACAGATGGACAGATCTTCCTGGAAAGTGATCTGTTCTTCTCAGGAATGAGACCGGCGGTTAACGTAGGTCTTTCCGTATCCCGTGTTGGTGGTGCAGCACAGACAAAGGCAATGAAGAAGGCAGCCGGAAGTATCCGTATCGATCTTGCACAGTATCGTGAGATGGAAGTATTCACACAGTTCAGTTCCGATCTGGATGCAGCAACAAAGGAACAGCTGGAATATGGATCTGGTCTGATGGAACTTCTGAAACAGCCACTCGGACATCCAATGTCCATGCATGAGATGGTTATCACCCTCTGCGCAGCACGAAATAAAGTGCTTCTGGGAATTCCGGTAAAAGAGGTTAAGAAATTCCAGATAGATATGCTGAATTATTTTGCAACAGTTCATCCGGAAATCAGTGAAGAGATTGAGCAGACAAAGGCTCTGTCCGATGAACTGGCTGCAAAGATTGTGGAAACAGCGAAGGAATTCAAAGACAGCAGGTGTTAATATGGCAAATATCAGAGAAATACAGACTCGAATCAACAGCGTCAAAGATACGATGAAGATCACGAACGCCATGTATATGATCTCGTCTACCAAGATGAGACAGGCGAAGAAAAAGCTGACAGATTCAGAGCCGTACTTTTACGGACTTCAGGGAGAGATTTCCAGAATCCTGAGGCATATTCCTGAGATCGAGCACCGGTATTTTGATGTGCGGGAAGAGATTCCAAAAGAGAAACGAAAGATAGGTTCCATTGTCATTACTGCGGATAAAGGACTTGCAGGAGCTTACAACCACAACATTGTCAAGGTGGAGGATGAGATCCTGGAGGAATCGGGAGAGCATAAGTTGTTCGTAGTCGGTGAGCTTGGCAGACACTATTATGCGAATAAGGGTGTGGAAATTGACACCAATTTCCTCTATACTGTGCAGAAACCGACCATGCACAGGGCAAGAGATATCGCGGAAGTGATTCTTTCCCAGTATGAGAGAGGTGAACTGGACGAGGTCTACATCGTTTACACCAGAATGGAAAATTCGATGCTGACAACGGTTGAAAAAATGAAGATCCTGCCGCTTGAGAGATCTTCATTTAATGAAATGAAAATGCCGCTTAACATCCATAGAGAGGCGATCGCGCTTTATCCATCAGCAGAGGCGGTTCTGGACAGCATCGTACCAAACTACGTGGTTGGTATGATTTATGGATGTCTGGTAGAGGCATATGCAAGCGAACACAATGCGCGAATGACAGCAATGCAATCAGCAACAGACAGCGCGCAGGAAATCATCAAAGATCTTTCTATTATATATAACAGGGCAAGGCAGGCTGCGATCACACAGGAAATTACTGAGGTTTGTGCAGGCGCCAAAGCCCAGAAACGGAAAAGGAAGTGAAAACAGGTATGAATAAAGGACGTATTGTACAGGTCATGGGACCAGTTGTTGACGTTGTATTTGAAGACGGAAATCTGCCGCGCATCAAAGATGCCCTGCAGGTGGAGAACAACGGAAAAACCTGTATTATGGAAGTTGCGCAGCATCTGGGAAATGATGAGGTTCGTTGTCTGATGCTGGCAGCAAGTGAAGGACTTTGCAAGGACATGGAAGTAACCGCTACCGGTTCTGGAATTAAAGTACCGGTTGGAGAGCAGACCCTTGGACGTCTGTTCAACGTACTTGGAGAAACCATCGACAATGGCGAAGAAATCAAAGAAGATACCGAACACTGGGTGATCCACAGAGATCCGCCGTCATTTGAAGACCAGAGCCCGGTTGTAGAAATCCTGGAAACCGGAATCAAGGTTATCGACCTGCTTGCACCTTATGCAAAAGGTGGTAAGATCGGTCTGTTCGGCGGTGCCGGTGTAGGTAAGACTGTACTGATCCAGGAACTGATCCGTAACGTAGCCACAGAGCACGGCGGATATTCCATCTTTACCGGTGTTGGAGAACGTTCCCGTGAAGGTAACGACCTCTGGACAGAAATGAAAGCATCCGGAGTTCTGGATAAGACAGCCTTAGTGTTTGGTCAGATGAACGAACCACCTGGAGCACGTATGCGTGTCGCTGAGACAGGACTTACGATGGCTGAATATTTCCGTGATAAAGAACATCAGAATGTGCTTCTTTTCATTGATAATATTTTCCGTTTTACACAGGCAGGTTCCGAAGTATCCGCACTTCTTGGACGTATGCCATCAGCCGTAGGTTATCAGCCGACACTGGCAACTGAAATGGGTGAACTGCAGGAGAGGATCGCATCTACAAAGAATGGTTCTGTCACATCCGTACAGGCTGTTTATGTCCCTGCCGATGACCTGACAGACCCGGCTCCGGCAACTACATTTGCTCATCTGGATGCAACAACCGTACTCTCCCGTAAGGTTGTAGAACAGGGTATTTACCCGGCAGTTGATCCACTGGAATCTAACTCCCGTATTCTGGAGGCAGATATTGTCGGAGAAGAACATTATGAAGTTGCAAACCGTGTAACAGAGGTTCTGCAGAAATACAAAGAGCTGCAGGATATCATCGCAATTCTTGGTATGGAAGAGCTTTCCGATGAAGACAAGGCAACGGTTATGAGAGCAAGAAAGATTCAGAAATTCCTCTCCCAGCCATTCTTCGTTGCAGAGACATTTACCGGAGTTCCGGGAAAATATGTACCTCTGAAAGAGACGATCCGAGGATTTAAGATGATCCTCGACGGAGAAATGGATGAGTATCCGGAGAATGCATTCTTCAATGTAGGAACGATTGATGAAGTCATCGAGAAGGCAAAGGCTGAAAAAGCAGAATAGAGGTGCCAGGTATGGATACATTTGGACTTAAAATCATTTCCAGTGACCGGGTATTCTATGAAGGACGTTGCAGAAAGATGATCGTGCCGGTACCGGACGGCGGTGGAATGGAAATTCTTCCGCACCATGAAAATATGGTGATCGCTGTGGTGATCGGTGAGGCAATGCTTCAGTTTGAAGAAGGCGAATGGGTGAACCTTGCGGTCGGAGCCGGATTTCTTGAGATCGTTAACAACCGTGTGACGATGCTGGTGCAGACGGCAGAGAAACCGGAGGATATCGATGCCAGACTTGCCCAGGAGCAGATGGAGTATGCAGAAGAAAAGCTTCGCCAGAAACAGAGTATACAGGAATATTACCGGACACAGGCTTCGCTTTCAAGGGCGATGAACCGGTTGAAGGTGTCGAAGCGAAAAAAATGGTAAATAGGAAACAAATTTATGTGGAAGCGCGTAATCTACTACAGATTGCGCGCTTTTTCAATACGGAATTTTTGACAAAATTTATTGGGAAAAATGGTACAATCTTTTACAAAATAAAAGTTCCGATACAGGGTAGTTTGTGGTAGAATATATAACAGTGTGCGTGTACTGAGAAAAAGGATTTTGAGGTGTTCAAATAGAGTGTATTTCATCATAGAAGGAGCAAAAACGTGGAAAAAGAGGAGCTTACGCAATTATTTAATTTCTTTCGGGAGATTGATAAGGAAAAATTTATTGGAAGGCAGACATATCTGACGGATGGGGTGCGTAAGGAGAATGACGCGGAGCATGCGTGGCATACGGCGATCATGACGGTTCTGCTTGCGGGATATGCCAATGAGAAGATCGATGTTCTTAAGACAGTGACGATGCTTTTGATCCATGATATTGTAGAAATTGATGCGGGGGATACCTATGCCTATGATGAAGGTGCGAAGAAGACGCAGAGGGAACGGGAAGTGAAGGCTGCGGACCGGATTTTCGGACTTCTTCCGGAAAAGCAGGGAAAGGAATTTCGGGCGCTCTGGGAGGAATTTGAGGCACAGGAGACTTCTGAGTCGAAGCTTGCCCGGACGATGGACAATATCCAGCCGATCATGTTAAATGCGGCTACAGACGGCAAAGCGTGGGAGGAACACGATGTTCATATTGAACAGATCCTGAACCGTAACCGGAATACGGCAAAAGGCTCAGAAGCGATCTGGGAGTATGCGAAAGAAGAATTCTTAAGACCGAATCTGGAAAATGGCAGGATAAAAAAATAACATAAAAAAAACAAAAATCCCCCTTTTCATTTTCGTGAATATGGGGTATCATATACTACAGAGCGCAAAATATAGTGGAGAAACTTAAAAGTGACACTATATTTTGTGGAGTGATGGAACAAAGTTAGGAGAAAGTTGGGATGGATTTGGAAGTAAAGACGAGAGTAATCAAAAGAAACGGTGAGGAAGTAGACTTCCGGCTGGAGAAGATTGTGAATGCGATCAAAAAAGCGAATGAAGAGGTTGAGAACATCCACAGGATGAATGACTTTCAGATCATTGCAATTGCGGAGAAGATTGCACAGCAGGCAGAGGAATTTACGCATGCAGTGAATGTGGAGGACATCCAGGATATGGTTGAGACCGGCATTATGGAGATGCGTGGTTATGAGGTTGCCCAGAAGTATGTCCGCTATCGCTATAAGAGAGAATTAACCAGAAAGTCGAATACAACGGATAACGGAATTCTTGCATTGATCGATCATATGAACGAGGAAGTAAAGCAGGAGAACTCCAATAAGAATCCTGTGATCAACTCTACACAGAGAGATTACATGGCAGGAGAGGTCAGCAAGGACCTTACTAAGAGAGTCCTTCTTCCGGAGGAAATCGTCCGTGCACACGAAGAAGGAATCATTCATTTTCATGATATGGACTATTTTGCGCAGAAAGAGCACAACTGTGATTTGATCAACCTGGAGGATATGCTCCAGAACGGAACTGTCATCAGCGAGACGATGATCGAGAAACCACATAGTTTCTTTACCGCGTGTAATGTGACCACACAGATCGTTGCACAGGTTGCAAGTAACCAGTATGGCGGACAGTCATTTACGCTGTCACATCTTGCACCATTCGTAGATGTAAGCCGTCAGAAGCTCCGCAAGAGTGTCATTGAAGAAAGAATAGAATCCGGAGAGGTTCTGGATGATGCGATCATCGACAAGATCACAGAGAGAAGGCTTCGTACCGAAGTACAGAGCGGAATCCAGACGATCCAGTACCAGCTGATCACACTGATGACCTGTAACGGACAGGCACCTTTCGTAACGGTGTTTATGTATCTGGATGAGGTCCCGGAAGGAAGAACCAGGGATGACCTTGCGATGATCATCGAAGAAGTGATGAAGCAGCGTATGCAGGGTGTTAAGAATGAAAAGGGTGTATGGATCACACCGGCGTTCCCGAAGCTGATCTATGTACTGGATGAAGATAATATTACTGAGGATTCCAAATACTGGTATCTGACTGAGCTGGCTGCAAAATGTACGGCAAAGCGTATGGTGCCGGATTATATTTCTGCAAAGATCATGAAAGAACTGAAAAACGGAGATGTTTATCCGTGCATGGGGTGCCGCTCATTCCTTACCGTAGAAGATTCCCAGAGAAATGCAGACGGAAGTCATAAGTTCTATGGACGTTTCAATCAGGGGGTTGTAACGATCAATCTGGTCGATGTGGCATGTTCTTCAGAGGGAAATATGGATAAATTCTGGGCTATCCTGGAAGACAGACTGGAACTGTGCCACAAAGCACTGAGATGCAGACATGAGCGTCTTCTCGGAACGATTTCCGATGTCGCACCGATCCTGTGGCAGAATGGTGCCCTGGCAAGACTGAAAAAGGGTGAGAAGATCGATAAGCTTCTGTTTAACGGATATTCTACTATTTCACTGGGCTATGCAGGACTGTATGAAATGTGCATGAGAATGCTTGGAAAGTCCCATACAGACCCGGAGGCACGTCCATTTGCATTAAAGGTAATGCAGCGTTTAAATGATAAGTGCAAAGAGTGGAAAGCGGCTGAGAACATCAGTTATTCCGTATATGGAACACCTATGGAGTCTACTACTTATAAGTTTGCAAAATGCCTTCAGAAGCGCTTTGGCATTATTCCGGGAGTAACCGACAAGAACTACATCACCAGTTCGGTCAGCGCGCCGGCATGGTCCTCTT
>ERZ773221.3454-NODE-3454-length-10559-cov-12.431169_pt1 | contig 10559 bp, 9 predicted proteins | sample MGYA00580994_ERZ773221 | MGnify/ENA primary metagenome ERZ773221 (study PRJEB29015, sample SAMEA2737758) | human gut metagenome | biome: human gut; feature: human-associated habitat; material: faeces | place: China | collected 2012 ... | reverse complement strand
CCCAGGCTCTGAGAGCCGCTTAATATGAACCATCCAACTTTATGGGGTCAGTCCACTGCGCTTGCCGGGCCTACGGGTTCCGCGCTCACCGGCTGGACCGTAGGCCAGATAAGGCGAAGCCGCCATCCGGCATCTTGTCCGACACGCGGCCTTACCGGGCCGCCTGAGAAGATTAATGCCCTTTGCGTGCCGCCGTCAGCTCGGCGATACGCACGATCACCTGCACCGCTTTCTCCATTCCTTCCAGGGTGACAAACTCATGTTTGCCGTGATAGTTGTAGCCACCGGTAAACAGGTTTGGGCACGGCAGTCCCATAAATGAGAGCTGCGCGCCGTCGGTGCCGCCGCGGATCGGTTTCATCTGCGGTTCAATATCGCAGTCCACCATCGCCTGGCGGGCAATATCGACCACGTGCGGATGGGCGATCACCTGCTCATGCATATTGTAATAACTGTCCTCGATCACCAGCTCAATATAACAGTCCGGGTGCAGTCCCTTGCCGACCTTTTTGGCGATCTCCATCATCTTGCGCTTGCGCGCCTCGAAGTGCTTACGGTCAAAATCGCGGATGATGTAATGCATCTCGGCCCGATCGACGCTGCCTTTCATGCTGGTGAGGTGATAAAAACCTTCATAGCCTTCAGTGGTCTCCGGCGCTTCATCGGCCGGTACTTCGGCATGAATGCGCGCGGCCAGCGACAGCGCGTTGACCATCACCCCTTTCGCGGTGCCGGGGTGCACGTTATTACCGACAATTTTTATCGTCACCGAGGCGGCGTTGAAGTTTTCAAACTCCAGTTCGCCGACCCCGCCGCCGTCGACGGTATAGGCCCAGCGGGCGTCAAAGGCTTCGACGTCGAAATGCTTCGCCCCTTTACCCACCTCTTCATCAGGGGTGAAGGCCACGCGGATATCGCCATGAGGAATATTTTTCGCCTGCAGGGTCGCCAGCGCGGTCATAATTTCGGCAATGCCGGCTTTGTCGTCCGCCCCGAGCAGCGTTTTCCCGTCGGTGGTGATCAGCGTCTGTCCCAAAAGCTGATGCAGAACCGGGAACATCACCGGGGAGAGCACCTCATCGCCGATACCCAGCGCGATATCGCCGCCGCGATAGTTTTCAACAATCTGCGGATTAACGTTTTTACCACTGAAATCCGGGGAGGTGTCGACGTGGGAGATAAAACCGATGGCCGGGATATCGCCCTCAACGTTAGCGGGCAAAGTTCCCATTACCGTCCCTTTTTCACTCAGCGTTACCTTGACCAGTCCCATTTCTTCCAGCTGCGCCTGCAACAGGCGTAACAGCTTCCACTGCCCTTCCGTGCTGGGGACCTGACGAACGCCAGGCTTTGACTGCGTGTCCAAAGAAACGTACTGCAAAAAACGCTCAAGCAATTTATCCATGTAGCCACCCTCTTCTTTTGTGACAACATTATTCATAAGCCAGAAAAGACAAATATTGCGTCAGGTCATTTTTAGCCCGTAAAGCGAAATTTAATAACGGAACCGACGTTATGGTGTAAAGGTAGACTATGCGGGCGTATCAAGGATTGGCGATTACCCTCGTTTGCCGTAGAATGCTGGCCCTTATTAAAAACGTGCAACCCCAAAGGTGGTTAATCACAAACCCCGCAGCGGCCGGAAATTTGCCGTTGCGTCTACATGGGACAGAGTCAAAAATTGAATATACAACCGCGTTCGCGTTCGCCGCTGGTGCATCTGGCGGGAATTCGCAAGAGCTTTGATGGTAAAACGGTCATCGACAACCTTAACCTGACCATCAACAATGGTGAGTTTCTCACTCTGCTTGGCCCCTCTGGCTGCGGTAAAACCACCGTTCTGCGCCTTATTGCCGGCCTGGAAAACGTCGACAGCGGACGGATCCATCTCGAAGATCACGATATCACTCATGTTCCGGCGGAAAACCGCCACGTCAATACCGTATTCCAAAGCTACGCCCTGTTTCCGCATATGACGGTGTTCGAGAACGTCGCCTTTGGCCTGCGGATGCAGAAAACACCGGCGGCGGAAATCACCCCACGGGTGATGGATGCCTTAAAGATGGTGCAGCTGGAGGCGTTTGCCCAGCGCAAACCGCACCAGCTCTCCGGCGGCCAGCAGCAGCGCGTGGCCATCGCCCGCGCGGTGGTCAACAAACCGCGTCTGCTGCTGCTCGATGAGTCTCTTTCGGCACTGGATTACAAGCTGCGCAAGCAGATGCAGAACGAACTGAAAGCGCTGCAGCGTAAGCTCGGGATCACCTTCGTCTTCGTCACCCACGATCAGGAAGAGGCTCTGACCATGTCCGATCGCATCGTGGTGATGCGTGATGGCAAAATCGAACAGGACGGCACCCCGCGAGAGATCTACGAAGAGCCGAAGAACCTGTTTGTCGCCAGCTTTATCGGCGAGATCAATATCTTTGACGCCACGGTAATTGAACGTCTCGACGAACAGCGCGTGCGCGCCCGCGTTGAAGGACGGGAATGCAACATCACCGTCAATTTTGCCGTGGAGGCCGGCCAGCGTCTGCATGTCCTGCTGCGCCCGGAAGATCTGCGCGTCGACGAGATCCACCATAACAGCGACGCCGACGGCCTGATCGGCTATGTCCGCGAGCGCAACTATAAAGGCATGACTCTGGAGTCGGTGGTGGAACTGGAGAACGGCAAAATGGTGATGGTCAGCGAGTTCTTTAACGAAGACGACCCGGATTTCGACCACTCTCTTGACCAGAAAATGTCTATCAATTGGGTGGAAAGCTGGGAGGTGGTGCTGGCCGATGAAGAACACCAGTAAATTCCAGAATGTGGTGATCGCCACTATCGTCGGTTGGCTGGTGCTGTTTGTCTTCCTGCCCAACCTGATGATCATCGCCACCAGCTTTTTGACCCGCGACGATGCCAACTTCGTCAAACTGGTCTTCACGCTGGATAACTATTCGCGGCTACTGGATCCGCTCTATTATGACGTTCTGCTGCATTCGCTAAACATGGCGCTGCTGGCGACCCTCGCCTGCCTGGCGCTTGGCTATCCGTTTGCGTGGTTCCTCGCCCGGCTGCCGCAGAAGGTACGGCCCCTGCTGCTGTTCCTGCTGATCGTCCCTTTTTGGACCAACTCGTTGATCCGCATCTACGGGCTGAAGATTTTCCTCAGCACTAAAGGTTACCTGAACGAGTTTCTGCTGTGGCTGGGGGTGATCGACACCCCGATACGCATTATGTTCACCCCCTCGGCGGTGATCATCGGCCTGGTGTACATCCTGCTGCCGTTTATGGTGATGCCGCTCTACTCCAGCATTGAGAAACTGGATCGCCCGCTGCTGGAAGCGGCGAAAGATCTCGGCGCCAGCAAGCTGCAGACCTTTATCCGCATTATCATCCCGCTGACCATGCCGGGGATCATCGCCGGCTGTCTGCTGGTGATGCTGCCGGCGATGGGGTTGTTCTACGTTTCCGACCTGATGGGCGGCGCCAAGAACCTGCTGATCGGCAACGTGATCAAAAGCCAGTTCCTCAATATCCGTGACTGGCCGTTCGGCGCGGCAACCAGCATTACCTTAACCCTGGTGATGGGCCTGATGCTGTTGATTTACTGGCGCGCGGCGCGCCTGCTGAATAAAAAGGTGGAGCTGGAATGATCGGTCGACTGCTGCGCGGCGGCTTTATGACCGCCATCTACGCGTATCTCTACATCCCTATTATTATTCTGATCGTTAACTCGTTTAACCGGTCGCGCTTCGGCATCAACTGGCAGGGGTTCACCACCGACTGGTATAGCCTGCTGATGAACAACGATAGCCTGCTGCAGGCCGCCCAGCACTCGCTGACCATGGCGGTGCTGTCGGCGACCTTCGCCACCCTTATCGGCTCGCTGACCGCCGTGGCGCTGTACCGTTACCGCTTTCGCGGCAAACCGTTTGTCAGCGGCATGCTGTTTGTGGTGATGATGTCGCCAGATATTGTGATGGCCATCTCTCTGCTGGTGCTGTTTATGCTGATCGGCGTCCAGCTTGGTTTCTGGTCGCTGCTGTTTTCGCATATCACCTTCTGCCTGCCGTTTGTGGTGGTCACCGTTTACTCCCGCCTGAAAGGCTTTGACGTGCGGATGCTGGAGGCGGCGAAAGATCTGGGCGCCAGCGAGATGACCATCCTGCGCAAAATTATCCTGCCGCTGGCCCTGCCGGCGGTAGCCGCTGGGTGGTTGCTGAGCTTCACCCTGTCGATGGATGACGTGGTAGTCTCCTCGTTCGTGACCGGTCCGGGGTATGAAATCCTGCCACTGAAGATCTATTCGATGGTCAAGGTTGGCGTTTCGCCAGAGGTGAACGCCCTGGCCACGATTTTGTTGGTTCTGTCGCTGGTGATGGTCATCGCCAGTCAGTTAATTGCACGTGATAAAACTCAGGGGACGTTAAAATGAAAAAATGGTCACGCCACCTGCTCGCGGCGAGCGCTCTGGCAATCGGCATGGGCGCTGCGCACGCGGACGATAGCAAAACGCTCTATTTCTATAACTGGACCGAGTATGTGCCGCCGGGCCTGCTGGAGCAGTTCACCAAAGAGACCGGCATCAAGGTTATCTATTCGACCTACGAGTCGAACGAAACCATGTACGCCAAGCTCAAAACCTATAAAGACGGCGCGTACGACCTGGTCGTCCCGTCGACCTACTTTGTCGACAAGATGCGCAAAGAAGGCATGCTGCAGAAGATCGATAAGAGCAAGCTGACTAACTTCAGCAACCTCGATCCGCAGATGCTGAATAAACCGTTCGATCCGAATAACGACTACTCCATCCCCTATATCTGGGGGGCGACGGCCATCGGCGTCAACAGCGAGGCGATTGACCCGAAAACTATCACCAGCTGGGCCGACCTGTGGAAGCCGGAATACAAAAGCAGCCTGCTGCTGACCGACGACGCGCGCGAAGTGTTCCAGATGGCGCTGCGTAAGCTGGGCTATTCCGGCAACACCACCGACCCGAAAGAGATTGAAGCCGCCTATAACGAGCTGAAAAAGCTGATGCCCAACGTCGCAGCGTTTAACTCTGATAACCCGGCGAACCCGTATATGGAAGGCGAAGTGAACCTCGGGATGGTATGGAACGGCTCGGCTTACGTCGCCCGCCAGGCAGGTACTCCGCTGGAAGTGATCTGGCCGAAAGAGGGCGGCATCTTCTGGATGGACAGCCTGTCGATCCCGGCGAACGCCAAAAACGTCGACGGCGCGCTGAAGCTGATTAACTTCCTGCTGCGCCCGGATGTCGCCAAACAGGTCGCTGAAACCATCGGTTATCCGACGCCGAACCTTGCGGCGCGCAAGATGCTCAGCCCGGCAGTGGCCAACGATAAATCGCTCTATCCGGACGCCGCAACCATTGAGAAAGGCGAATGGCAGAATGACGTCGGCAGCGCCAGCGCCATTTATGAAGAGTATTACCAGAAGCTGAAAGCGGGCCGTTAAGTTTATTATTAGTCGGGTAAACGTTGTTTACCCGGCTAACCTATTTTTGCTAATCTATCCTTTCTTTAAAATTTCTAAACAGAAGCCAATTGCAGGTATCACGCGCTTTCAATAATCAAAATTCATATGTGTAACAAGGACTGATACGCATGAAAAAAAATGATCGCACGCTTTATTATATCTTTCTCAGCCTTGGCTTGGTCATGATATTTATTTCTGCCGTTATTTATTATTACCAACGCCATTCAATGGGCAACGTAATACATACCACTGGCATTATCGTCGATACCCAGCAGCGTAAACCCAACCCATATCGACGCAATAGCGTATCCCGTAATGCTAAGTCATGGTTCCCCGTCGTTGCTTTCCGCCCTTCCAACGAGGTTACTCTCATTTTTACGTCAAAAACCAGCAGTTCGTTGTATGAAAAAAGTGAAGGCACTACGGTTGACGTGATTTATCCACCAGGAAAACCGTACGAAGCTAAAATATACAATATATGGATTAATTTTTTTAAGTGGGGCATCATCGGTATTATTGGACTCGCCTTTTCAGGAGCCAGTTTGCTTATCCGTCCATCCTCCGCAAAAGGACAGAGGATTGTGCAATGAAAAATACCTTTTCCCTGCTAATTTGCCTATGTACTTTTATATTTGTTCATCCAGCTTATGCAGCTCCCTTCCCCTCTCTCACGGGATCTGTCACTGATACCACAGGGCTACTAACGGGAAAAAAAGATATCATCGATCGCGCTGAACGCTTTCAACAGAATACGGGGATCACAGTTTACATTTTGTTCACCCATCAGGAAAATATTATCCCGGCAAATAATTCTGAACTTCAGGCAGTCGCTCATCCCATCACTGATATGGATCACAACAGTATACTGCTGATCGTCACTGCTGATAGCCAGCAGATATATCTGCTCAGCTCCTCTGCGCTCCAGCCTCGCCTCAAAGCCAGCCGCGCCTTAACCATCATCGTAAATCACACCAGCGCTTACCTACAGCATGGCCTGTGGTTCCAGGGAATCAACACTGCGCTGGACGTATTACAAGCGGCATTACTACAACAGCCCACGCCATCGCTAACCTGGTATGCATCATCGGAAAATCCCCATCAGGATGATTTCCCAGGCCATCCTCTGGGCTTTCTCCTCTGGATCTTGGTGTTTATGTGCTGCACCTGGATATTCCGTTACACCACCCGCCTGCGTTATGCCCTGAAATTTGCGTTCGCCATGGCCTGCGGCAACTTATGTTATCAGGCATTGTGCCTGTACTTTGGCTCAGGCGTCCACACTTTAAACCGAGTCGCTCCGCTGTGGGCCACAATCATCGGAGTTAGCACATTTCTGGCCACCTTACTGTGGACGCGAAAGCGAAGATAAGAATTCGACACTCAGCCCCGCAGCGCGCGCCACAGGATCGCCGGCAATTTGCGCCAGCGCGGCCGATGGTAAAAATCCACCAGCCGCTGCGCCACCGCTTCCTGCCCCCGGTGGGTGATGAACCAGGGCGGCAGGGGCATCAGCGTCAGTTCGCCATGCCAAAGACTACGCGGAAACGGCCGAAACGGCGCCTCAATCACCGTGCGCTCGGTTTTCTCCAGCATAAAGCTGTTATGCACCTTGCCCCGCCCGCTCTGAATATCGTCGAGCGTGTGGCCGGGAAACGCTCCCCACGGGCAAGGGGCTAACAGGAAGGCCACCCCGCTCCAGCAGTTGATCGCCACCGTGCCGTAGCGCAGCTCGGCGATCAGCGCATTAAAACGCTTACGTCCAATCGCTTTGCGGGTGCGCGGGTGGATCACAATATTGGCCCCCAGCGTGCCCTGCAGCCGCTGATTCGCATAGCCGATCGCCTGGCGCAGAAAGCTTTCCGCACTATCGGCCTCAAGACGGCTGACCGACAGCCCCGGGCCAAAGACCTCCTGCTGGCAGAACCCGGGATCATCGTCGGTATTCGCCACAATCAACGGCAGCGCGTCACCGCGGGCTATCTCCAGCGGCTGACGGGCGCGCAGGCGAAAGTCGGTCAGCCGGTTTTCAGCGCCGGGGTAGTAGTCCGGGCGGGTATTCGCGGCGATCAGTCGGTACAGCTGATTCAGCAAGGCCGTCGCAGGCTCCCAGCCTTGCTGCAGGATCAGCACCTGGCTGGCCACGCAGTTAAACCCGCCGTTGTTCATCTTCTGCGTCGCCAGCTGCTGCGCCTGAAAAGCGATGTCCGCCTCGCTCCACGGCCCGGGTACGATAATGGTGGGGCTGACGCCGCCCAGCTCCGAGGTCACCCGACGCGGGTTCAGCGGCATCCCGGCGGCCCGACGCTGGCGAGCCGCCTCACCCTCGCCCCAGACGATGACGTCATGGGTGTCGCGGGAGCCAGTGATATGGATCTCATCGACAGCGGGATGGGTGGTCAGCCACGCTCCCGCCCGGGCGTCGCCGGTGACGATGCGGAGCGCATCCATGGCAATCACCGGCGCCAGGGCCTGGACCAGCAGATCGTGCAGATAATCATTCACCGGGTTGAGCTTCAGCAGGCAGACCTGATTCTCAATAAACAGCTTGTGTAGTACATCCAGTGGCGCAATCGAGGCCACATTGCCGGCGCCAAGCACCAGCGCCAGCTTGCCCTGCCGCGCGGCAGGCGGGATGTCGTATGCCCGCGCCGCATAGCGGTCGAGATGGGCCCGGGTGACGCCTGGCTGCATCCATATCTCAGCGCGAACACCAGACAGAAGCAGCCGATCCCAGAGCGTGCCGGGCACCACCCGCAGCGCCAGGCGGCCGTCCGCCAGCGTCCGCAGCGGGATCCGCCGCAGAAAGGTCTTCTCCTCCAGTTGCTCCAGGGTGGCGATAAGCCCGTTGCAGCCGACCATTAGCGCGCAGGGGCTCGCCAGCCACTCTTCCCCCGCCAGCGGATCGCCCGCCGGCAGCCCTTTGGCCGCCGCTGCCGCGGCCACCCACGCCGAGGCAATGCCGGCCAGGGCATCCTTGATCTGGCGCAGGAGCGCCAGACGACGGTTCACTGAGGTTTCCGCCCAGCGCTGGCGCGCCGCCGACAAGGCGTGCAGGGCCGCATCATACTGAGAACAGGTCGTCAGACCGGGTCGCGCATGGCTCATTTTCCCTCACTCATTAAAATCTCTCCGTAGGCCTGGCGCAGCTGATTTTTGAGCACCTTACCCGTGGCGCTGACCGGCAGCGCATCGACAAATATCACCCGGTCCGGGATCTGCCATTTAGGCACCCGCTTCTCAAACCAGCTCAGCAGATCGGTCTCCTCCACTTCGCCCCCTTCCGCACGGACGCAGAGCAGCACCGGCCGCTCGTCCCAGCGCGGATGGCGGGCGGCGATGGCCGCCGCGCTGCGCACCCCCGGATGCGCGATGGCGATATTCTCCAGCTCAACGGTGGAGATCCACTCGCCACCGGACTTGATAATATCCTTTGCCCGATCGCTGATCACCAGATAACCATTGGCGTCGAGCGTACCGATATCACCGGTATCAAACCAGCCTGCCGCGGTCAGGGCGCTCGCGTCCTGACCATAGTATTGCTCTACCACCCAGTGCCCTCTGACCTGCAGATACCCCTGGCTTTGACCATCCCGGGGCAACGGTTCGCCATCCACGTCCACCACCTGCAGTTCGATGCCGAAAATGGGCCGCCCCTGACCGGCGCGCTGCTTTTGCTGCTCCTGTGCCGGGAGCGCGTCATGTTTGCTCAACGGTGTGTTGATGGTGCCGATGGGCGATGTTTCGGTCATTCCCCAGGCGTGGGTCAGCGCAATGCCGTAATCACGCTGAAAGGCCTCGGCCATCGACGGCGGCAGCGCGGAGCCGCCGACCAGCGCACGTTTAAATTCAGGCAGCCGGACCTCTGTCCGGCGCATCGCCGCCAGCAAGCCGGCCCAGATCACCGGCACGCCAAACCCCACCGTCACCTTCTCGGCGGCCAGCAGCTGCAGCAGGCTGTCGCCATCGAGGTGCGGCCCCGGCAGCACCAGCCGCGCGCCGACCATGGCGGCGATAAACGGCGTCCCCCACGCGTTGACATGGAACATCGGCACCACCGGCAACAGGCTGTCCTTCGCCGATATGCCGGCGGCGTCCGGCTGGTTGCCGCTCAGGGCGTGCAGGACCAGCGAACGATGGGTATTCAACACCCCTTTCGGCCGGCCGGTGGTTCCCGAGGTGTAGCAGAGCGAAGCCGGAGTCAGTTCATTGAGCTGCGGCCAGCGATAGTCTGCCATCCCCTGCTGCAACAGATCGTCATAAAACAGCAATGAGGGCAGCTGGCTGAGCGCCGCTTCGCTGCGGGACTCCATCAGCACGACGTGTTTCACCGTCGGCAGCTGCGGCAGCAGCTGCGCTACCAGCGGCAAAAAGGTCTGGTCAAAAAACAGCACTTCATCGGCAGCGTCGTTGAGGATATACCGCAGATGGTCAACCGACAGCCGCGGATTGACGGTATGCGTCACCCAGCCGCCGGAGGCGACGGCAAAATAGATCTCCAGATGGCGGTGGTTGTTCCATGCCAGCGTGGCGCAGCGGGCGCCCGGCGGCAGCCCCAGCGACGCCAGCGCCGATGCCAGCCGCTGAGCACGGCTGGCCACCTCCCCCCAGCAGCTGCGCTCCTTCTCACCGCCAGTACTCACCGAGACAATCTCGGTCTCGCTGTGATACTGCGCCGCATGGCCGAGCAGCGCGGCAGTGGTGAGATCCTGATAAATCATCGGTGACGGCATGGCGGGGTCTCCTTTACAGACGTCCGGCGGAATCGAGGGGCGCGGCGCGATCGTGCGGGCGCCTATTGAATCTGGTCTACATTTGCCGGTCTGCACAAAAAAACGTACAGAAATCAGCGGTCACGCACAAAATAGAGTGGGAAATGGTTCAGAAAGGAAAAGACAAACTCATGACCGGAAGATCATTACTCAGAGAGCGTATCGCCCGACTTCGGGCCGGGCGATAGCGGTGGGGATTTACAGCAGCGCTTTCGCTTTAGCAACCACGTTATCGACGGTGAAGCCGTACTCCTCGAACAGCTGCTCAGCCGGCGCAGACTCACCGAAGGTGGTCATGCCAAC
>ERZ773221.3452-NODE-3452-length-10565-cov-4.925880_pt1 | contig 10565 bp, 9 predicted proteins | sample MGYA00580994_ERZ773221 | MGnify/ENA primary metagenome ERZ773221 (study PRJEB29015, sample SAMEA2737758) | human gut metagenome | biome: human gut; feature: human-associated habitat; material: faeces | place: China | collected 2012 ... | reverse complement strand
CTGAGATCTCTCAGAACGCTTTTTTTGTTGTCTGTATCCGATACGAAGAAGGGGCTGCTGCACATCGTTTTAGCCGAAAGTGCAGCAGCCCCTCTTACTGTATCAAAAATTTATACCTACTCGCCGCTGAAATGGTAGCTGCCCACAAGGCCCGCCAGATTGAAGGTCTTGCTGGGGGCTGCGCTCGTTCAATGATGGCGGCAAAATTGTACTGCGTAGCGGTGCTTCTTCTATATTTACCATTTACAATGCCCTACATCACCCACGGCTTCCTGCGGGCGGACAGCCGCAACAGCATGGGCTTCATTCTGCTGTACGGCAAAAAGAACGTCTCCCGCTGCGGCTTCCGTCACTCGGTGCTGGAGGCCACACGCCGCCCGGTGTGCCATGTCATCCTGCAGCGCTGCGCGGGCAGGGATATGCTGGACGATGCCGCTGCCGAGGCCCAGCTGGCCGAGGCGGATGAACTGTTGACGGCTGTGCTTTTTGTTCCGATGGGTGGAAAGTTCTTCCGCTTTCTTGTGATCGTGAAGGTTTTTGCCGGATTTTGTTTACGCACCCGGAAAAAGATGGTATGATAAACTAGGTATAATCGGGTGATATGGTAGCCGGAACGTCCTGCTGCGTGAGCGCCCTCAGGGGAGAAAATCGATGAAAAAATATCTCAAAGCGGTCGTGTCCGGGCTGTGCGCCGCGGCGCTGGCCCTTGGCTGCGTGAGCGGCAGCAGCGCCCGCAAGGTGCTGGAATACGGCCTGAGTGACCTTGCCGCTGCGGACCGCGAGACCGTGGAGCAGCGCATCGCCGAGGGTCAGAGCGCTGCGGACGCAGAAGCCGAGTTCCTGACCAACGATCACTTTGAGGCATGGTATCAGGATATCTGCAGTCAGCTCAAACAGTACGAGGGCTGAGCCGACGGAACACGCTGAGGAAGAGAGGGGATGGCGATGCTGCGCAGACAGAAGGATACGGATGCCGCCCGGCGCAAAAAAACAGGCAGGCCTATCTTCCGCACCATTTTTAACGCCATGATGCTGGTGATGCTGGTGGAGGTGGTGCTGCTGGCAGTCAGCATTGCCATTACCAATGTGGACGGCAGGCTGAACCAGAACGCCAAGGACATGCTCAACATGCAGGTGCGCAACCGCGTTAGCTACGTGCAGGACCTGATGCAGGATGCACAGAACCTGACCGATCTGTCGGAGCACATCAACAATACCGTTCTTGCCATGCAGGAAGAAGGCCAGCTCGATCTGGCCGAACTGAACACGAGCCGTGAGAAGAGCGACGCACTGCTCACGGCCATTGCGCCGGAGTTGGTGAGCACCCTGCGAGCAAAACCGGTCAGTGGCATCTTTGTGGTACTGAACACCGTGAATCTGCACAACCTTGATGTGGGCTGCGGCCTGCCCGGCATCTACCTGCGGGATCTGGACCCGGATGCCCGCCCTTCGGAGGACAACGCCGATCTGATGATCGAGCGCGGCAGCTCGGCGGTGGTCAAAAAGCTGGGCATCACCACCGATAAAAGCTGGCAGCCCACCTTGCGCTACTACGGCCTGAAGGGCAACGGCTTTTTCAAGACTCCCTTCCAGACCGCGTGGGAGGACGGCGCAAGGCTGAACGCCGAGGATTACGGCCGCTGGACCACCAGTGCCTATAAGATAGGCAACGACAGCCGCACCGCCATTGCCTACTCCCAGCCGCTGATCCTGCCGGACGGCACGATCTACGGTGTGGTGGGTGTGGAGCTGCTTACCAGCTACCTGCAGACAAAGCTGCCTTACAGTGAACTGCAGGACGGCAATACCGGCACCTACTTCTTAGTCTCCACCACTGCTGATGAGGAAGATACCTCCTTTATCGTCAGCAAGGCGGTCACTTCCAGCGAGGATATGATCACTTCGGAAGCACCGGCCGGCATGATGAACTGCGAACTCCGGGCGGACGAGTGCTGGCTGACGCTACGGAATAAAGACTATTATGCCGTGGCCCTGCCCATTACCCTGTACAGCCGCAACGCGCCATTTTCCAATGAGCGCTGGCTGCTGATCGGCACCGTGAACAGCAAGGTGCTGTTTGCCTTTGCAGACAATGTGCGCAACGTGATCGCCATTGCCATTGTGTTTACGCTGGTGCTGGGCGCGCTGGGCAGTCTGGTCATTGCCCGCAATCTGGCCCATCCGGTGGAGCTGCTGTATCACGAAGTGGTGGACGGGCAGGAGAAAAAGCAGTTCCCGCAGCTGTCCCATACCAACATCCGGGAGCTGGACCGTCTGGCCGATGCACTGACCAGCTTGAACAGCGAGCTGCTGAACAACTCCACAAAGTTTTTGCGCATCATGGACATGGCCAGTGTGGAGCTGGGCGGCTATGAGCTGAGGTTCGACACTGGCAGTGTGTATGTTACCGATAACTTTTTTGCGTTGCTGGGTGCCTCCCAGCCCAAGGATCACTTCCTGAGTGTGCGCCGCTTTGAGGAAAAGCTGAGCAACATCCAGCTTTCCCATCCCTGCACCACCACGGCAGAGGGAGACAAGATACTCACCATCCGCAGGGAGGGCGAGACCCGCTACATCATGCTGCGCGTCACCAACGACCAGACCACGCAGGTGGGGCTGGCTGAGGACGTTACCGCCACCACGCTGGAGCGCATGCGTATTGAGCACGAACGCGATTACGATATCCTGACCGGCCTGTATAACCGTCAGGCCTTCCACCGCGTGAGCGAAGAGCTGTTCCGCGATCCGCACCAGCTAGGCGTTGCAGCTCTGCTGATGATGGATCTGGACAACCTCAAGCACATCAATGATACCTACGGCCACGACTGGGGCGACCAGTACATTCACCGCACTGGCCGCTGCCTTGCGGAGAACACACCCAACGGCACTGTGGTGTCCCGCCTTTCCGGCGATGAGTTCGTGCTGCTGTTCTACGGCTATTCCAGTCAGGATCAGATCCGTGAGAAGATCCGCACCCTGAGCAGCGCCATGAAGAAGAGCGTTGCCATCCTGCCCAGCGGCAATGAGCTGCGTATCAGCATTTCCGGCGGTGTGGCGTGGTACCCGGCCAACGGCACCGATATGGACACCCTGAAAAAGTATGCCGACTTTGCCCTCTATCAGGTCAAGCGCACCAACAAGGGACATCTGGAAGAGTTCAGCATGGAGATCTACCAGCAGGAAGCACAGGCCGCACAGCTGAGACGCGACTTCCAGCAGCTGCTTACCGAGGAGCGGGTGTGCTATGTGTTCCAGCCCATCTTCTCGGCCCGTACCGGCAAGGTGATGGCCTACGAAGCCCTGATGCGCTCCGATATGGAAGCGCTGCGCTCGCCCGCTACCATCATGAAGCTGGCGCGGGAGCAGGGCGCACTGTGCGAGATCGAGCGGCTGACCTTCTTCAAATCGCTGGAGAACTTCGACCACCTGCGCAGCGAGGGCCTTGTGCGCAGGGACACGATGCTGTTCATCAACTCCATTGCAAGCGTCTGCCTGCCCAGAGAGGACAGCGAGTATATGGAAAGCCGCTGGCATGAGCTGTGCCGCCAGATGGTCATTGAAATCACCGAGGAAGAGGAGATTAACCACGAAGCACTGGAGGCCAAGCGCCATGTGCCGGGCTTCTCCGGCATGTTCGCGCTGGACGATTACGGCAGCGGCTTTGCCAACGAGAACAGCCTGCTGGAGCTTTCGCCCCGGTTCATCAAGGTGGATATCGCCATCATCCGCGGCATCGATACCGACCCGGACAAGCAGCAGATCGTGCAGAACATCGTGGCCTATGCCCACCCGCGCAACATGCAGATCATTGCCGAGGGCGTGGAGACCGCCGCCGAACTGCGCAAGGTCATCGAGCTGGGCGCGGATGCGCTGCAGGGCTACTTCCTTGCAAAACCTGCCGCCGTACCGGCCAAAATGGCACCTGCCGCCCGCAAGGTCATTGCCGAGTACAGCTCTGCATCCGACAGCGGCTGAATACGAACATAAAAAGTCCCGCAGAAATGCGGGGCTTTTTGCATCTGCCACTGGCGTATTGCAGTTTGCTGCGGTATACTGGAACCGGGCAAACAACAGCACAGGAGGTGCTTTTTTATTATGGTACAGGTAGACCTTATCACCGGCTTTCTGGGCGCAGGCAAAACCACCTTTCTGCGTCGGTATGTCCGGTATCTGGTGGCACAGGGCCACAATGTCTGCATTCTGGAAAACGACTTCGGCGCAGTGAACGTGGATGCCATGCTGGTGCAGGACCTTCTTGGCCCGAACTGCGACCTTGAGACCATCAGCGGCGGATGCGACTGCGACACCCACCAGCGCCGGATGCGCACCAAGCTCATTGCCATGGCCATGCGCGGGTTCGACCGGGTGGTGGTGGAACCCAGCGGCATCTTTGATGTGGACGAGTTTTTTGATGTGCTGCGGGACGACCCGCTGGACCGCTGGTATCACATCGGCAATGTGATCGCCATAGTGGATGCCATGCTGCCGGAAACGCTTTCGCCGCAGGCTGAGTATGTGCTGGCATCCGAGACGGCCAACGCGGGCCGGGTGCTGGTCAGCCGTACCCAGCTGGCCGGGCAACAGCAGACCGCTGCCGCCGTGGCCCACCTGACCCGTGCGCTGGAGGGCTGCAAGTGCTCCCGCCGCTTTGCGCCGGAAGAGATCATCACCAAGGACTGGGCACGGCTTACCGATGCCGACCTTGCCGCCATTGCGGCCTGCGGCTGCAGGCAGGCCAGCTGCGAAAAGCTGCATTTTGACGAGCACGAAGCCTTCAGCTCTCTGTGCTTTCTGGAGCAGCACCTGACGCTGCAGCAGCTGCAGGCCGCTGCCGACCACCTGTTTGCGGATGCCGCCTGCGGCCATGTGCTGCGGGTGAAGGGCTTTGCACCGGACCCGCAGGGCACCACCGGCTGGCTGGAGCTGAACGCCACCGCTGCCGGCAGAACGCTGGAACCCATCCCGCAGGGGCAGGATGTGCTCATCGTCATTGGCGAAGGACTGGACAAAGCGGCCATTGAAGCCCGGCTCAAGGCCTGAATTTTCAACACAAAAACAACAGAATGGTGAAAAACAGAAGGAGAAAGAGAAGGAGGTCATGAACAAGACCCGGCAGGCTCCCTCGGCACGGCGCATCATCGGCATGGTGGTGGGTGTTATCATCATCGCCTTTGGCCCCTTCATCCAGTTCTTCGATGGACATTTCGCCCAGAAGGTGCTGAAATATAAACAAGAAAAGGAATAACAAAAAAGGCGTGGGCCTCCGAATGGAAGCTCACGCCTTTTACGATTACGATCAGAACTTGAACAGCGGGGTGCCGGCCAGCACATCGCCCTCGGCCAGCATCTTCAGCTCGCCCATGTCATCGCCGTTGGTCACGATGATGGCGGTAGCGGTGGGATGGCCTGCGGCGCGGATGGCGTCCAGATCCACCTTCAGCAGCGGGGTGCCGGCCTTGACCTTATCGCCCACCTTGACCAGTGCCTTGAAGCCCTTGCCCTGCATCTCCACAGTGTCCATGCCAACATGGATCAGGATCTCGATGCCGTCCACGCTGGTCAGGCCCACAGCGTGCAGGGTGGAAGCCACCTGTTCCACGGTGCCGTCAAACGGAGCATACACGGTCTTGCCGGTGGGCTCGATGCCGCAGCCGGGGCCAAGGATGCCCTGTGCAAAGGTCTCGTCGGGGATGTCGGCCTGTGCCAGCACCTTGCCGCGGATGGGGGTCAGAACGGTCTTGCGCTGACCGAAGAATTTGGCAGTCTCTTCCTGCTCGGTCTTGCCGCCGAACAGCTTATCAAAAAAGCCCATGTTAAAATACCTTCTTTCCGATTATTTCATAGAGCCAGCCGGCCGAAACGCTGTCCTGCAAGGCCCACCGGCTCCAACCCATTGGTCTACCCAAAAGATACCACATTGTGAAAGAAATTGCAATTGGTATCCCGCATAAAACCGCCAAAAATCTTTGGCGGCATCACATCAGGTCGATCAGCTGCTCGATCTCCTCCATGCGGGTGGCCCAGCTGGTGGCAATGCGCATCACGGTGTGGGTGTCGTCGTACTTCTCCCAGAAGCCGAACTTTGCCAGTGGCTCCAGCGCTTCCAGCTGGCTGTTTTCCAGAATGGGGAACACCTGATTGGTGGGCGACTCCATATAGAAGCGGTAGCCCTTGGCAGCAAGGCCCTCCTTCAGACGGTCTGCGGTCTCGATGGCGTTCCGGCTGATGCGGGTGTACAGATCATCGGTGAACAGCACGTCGAACTGCAGGCCCAGCAGACGGCCCTTGGCAAGCAGCGCGCCCTGCTGCTTGACCATAGTCATAAAGTGGGCCGGTGCGCCGTGGGGGAACACCACGGCCTCGCCGCACAGCGCGCCCACCTTGGTGCCGCCGATGTAGAACACATCGGTCAGGCGGGCGATATCCTGCAGGGTAACATCGGTGCCCTTGGCCATCAGACCGTAGCCCAGGCGTGCGCCGTCCATGAACAGGGGCATGTGGTACTCCTGACACACAGCGTGCAGCTCTTCCAGCTCAGCCTTGGTGTACAGGGTGCCGTACTCGGACGGGTGAGAGATATATACCATGCCGGGGAACACCATGTGGTCGTGGTTGGCATCGGCATAGAAGGTGGCGCACCAGTCGCGCACATCGGCGGCGCTCACCTTGCCCTCGTGGGCGGGCAGGGCAATGACCTTGTGGCCGGTATACTCAATGGCCCCGGCTTCGTGTGCGGCCACATGGCCGGTGGCAGCAGCCATCACGCCCTGCCAGCGCTGCAGCATGGACGCAATGACGATGGCGTTGGTCTGGGTGCCGCCGGAGATGAAGGTCACGTCTGCATCCGGGCAGCCGCAGGCAGCGCAGATCTTTGCTTTGGCGCTGGCGCAGTAGGGGTCGGTGCCATAGCCGGGCACCTTTTCAAAGTTGGTCTCGGCCAGCTTTTGCAGGATGGCAGGGTGTGCACCCTCACAGTAGTCGTTCTCGAAATACAGCATATCGTTACTCCTGATCCAGTGAGATAAAGTGTTGATAGGGCTATTCTACTACGGGGGAGAGGGAGTGTCAAACCACGTCCCTCTTTACGGCAAAGGATTTTTACTGTATCTTTAGTTTTTCTATGGTATAATGCGGGAAACGGAATATATTATTTGGGAAGGGGAATGTGCATGAAAAAACAGACGCTTGTGCGGGATGCCACCGTAATGCTGCTGGCTCTGTTCGCCGCCTATGCCATGGTGATGCTTACACAGGCCGTTATGGGCCGCATTGAGGGCGTAGCAATGCTTATCTTTATGCTGGCGGTATTCGTCACCTCTATGTATACAGAAGGTTATGCGTGGGGCGTGGCGGCTTCGCTCATCAGCGTGCTGGCTGTGAACTTTGCCTTCCTCTCACCGTATTTCGCCTTCAACTTTACCCTGTCGGAAAACCTGTTCTCCGGCCTTGTGATGCTGGTGGTGTCCATCATGACCAGCACCCTCACCACCCGCATCAAAAAGCAGGAACAGCTGCGTATGGAAAGCGAGAAGGAGAAGATGCGTGCAAACCTTCTGCGCGCGGTTTCTCACGATCTGCGCACCCCGCTCACCTCCATCTACGGTGCCTGCTCCACTGTGATCGAAAATTATGACTCGCTGGATAAGGAAAAGACCATTAAACTGCTTGGCGAAGCCTGCAGCGATGCCCAGTGGCTGACCCGCATGGTGGAGAATCTGCTTTCCGTCACCCGCATCGACAGCGAGAAGGTGACGGTGCAAAAGACCCCCACTGTGCTGGACGAACTGCTGGATACGGTGCTGGTCAAGTTCCGCAAGCGCTACCCGGAGATCCCGGTGGAGCTGGAAACGCCGGATGCCTTTATCGTGATCCCCATGGATTCCATGCTCATCCAGCAGGTGCTGATGAACCTGCTGGAAAATGCCGCTCTGCACGCCGAGGGCATGACAAAACTGACCTTGAAGGTGTTCACGGTGGGCAATCGTGCGGTGTTCGAGGTGACGGACGATGGCTGCGGCATCCCCAGAGAACGGCTGAAAACGCTGTTCTCCGGCACCGACCCGGATGTACCGGCAGACAGCCGCAAGCACGGCATGGGCATCGGCCTTTCGGTGTGTGCGGCCATCATCAAGGCGCACGGCGGCGAGATCAAGGCCGAGAGCCGTCTGGGTGAGGGAACGACCATCCGCTTCTGGCTGGAGACCGAAGAAATTGAAATGGAGGATGCAGAAGATGAGCAATAACAAATTCAAGGTCCTGATCGTAGAGGATGAGGCAAATATCTGCAGCTTTATCGAAACGCTGCTCACCACCAACGATTATCAGGCTCTGGTGGCTCATACCTGTACCATGGGCCTGACTCTGTTCGCCTCCCACAACCCGGATCTGGTCATTCTGGATCTGGGCCTGCCGGACCGGGACGGGCTGGAATTCATCCGCACCGTGCGGCAGAAGTATATGACCCCCATCGTGGTGCTCTCGGCCCGCACCGACGAGATGGATAAGATCGAAGCGCTGGATCTGGGTGCCAATGATTACATCACCAAGCCCTTCAGCACCGGCGAACTGCTGGCCCGCGTGCGCGCTGCCCTGCGGCTGAACCGCTACAGTGCCATGCACGGCGGCAATGCCCCGGCGGGTGAGTTCCGCGCACAGGGAATGCGCATCAACTATGACCGCCGTAAGGTGTTCGTGGACGAGCAGGAGATCAAGCTGACCCAGACCGAATACAACATCGTGGCATTCCTTTCCCAGCACGCGGGCCGCGTGATGACCTATGCGGCCATCGTCAAGGCCATCTGGGGCGATACCGACATCGGCAGCACCAAAAAGCTGCAGGTGAACATGGCCAATATCCGCAAAAAGCTGGGCAGCCGCCCCGGCAGCAACCCCTACATCCTCAACGAGCTGGGCGTGGGCTACCGCATGATCGACGAGGACCCGGAGAGCCGTCAGACTGCAGAGGAGGGCGCATGATCCTTGCACTGGTAATTTTTGCGGTCACCTATCTGCTCATGCTGGCACTGCCCAAAGAGCGCCCGTGGGTGGCCCTGTGCAGTGCGGCGGTGTTCGTGGCGCTGGGACAGCTGGGCGTGTATGATTTTTCGCTCTCGGCGGCGCTGGGGGCGGTGGATTACAATGTGCTGCTGATGATGTCTGGCACCATGGGGATCGTGTCGCTGTTCATCCGGAGCCGGATGCCGGCCCGCCTGGCTGAGCAGCTGATCGTCCGGGTGCCCAATGCCCAGTGGGCTGTGTGCGTGCTGGCACTTTTTGCCGGGGTCATCAGTGCATTTGTGGACAATGTGGCCACAGTGCTCATGGTGGCACCGGTGGGCCTGGCCATTGCCCGCAAGCTGAAGATCTCGCCGGTTCCGGTGATCATTGCCATTGCGGTGTCCTCCAACCTGCAGGGCGCAGCCACGCTGGTGGGGGATACCACCAGCATCCTGCTGGGCGGCTTTGCGGAGATGAACTTCTTTGACTTTTTCTGGATGCACGGCCGCCCGGGCGTCTTCTGGGGTGTGGAGCTGGGCGCGTTGACCTCCCTGCTGGTGCTGCTGTGGCTGTTCCGGAAGGAAAAACAGCCCATCACCGCCCGTGTGGAAACACAGGTGGAGGACGATGTGCCCACCGCCCTGATGCTGCTGACGGTGGGGCTGCTGATCGTGGCGTCCTTCCTGCCGCAGCCGGAAAGCGGCCTGCTGGCAACACTGTACGAGCTGCGCAGCGGGCTCATCTGCATGACCCTGTGCGTGGTGGGCGTGGTCCGTGCCTGCCTGCGGGACCGCTCGGCAAAGCCGCTGGTGCAGGTGGTGCAGGAGTTGGACCGGGACACCTTGCTGCTGCTCTTCGGGCTGTTCATCGTGATCGCGGGCATCCGCACGGCGGGTGTCATCGACGCTGCTGCGCAGCTGTTCCATACCGTGGCCGGGGAGGATCCTTTCCGGCTGTATGTGCTGCTGGTGGTGGTATCGGTGGTGCTGTCGGCTTTCATTGACAACATCCCCTATGTGGCCACCATGCTGCCGGTGGTGCAGGGCATTGCCGCGCTGATGAACAATGGTGCAGGCATGGCACCGGAGGTGTTTTACTTCGGTCTGCTCACCGGCGCAACGCTGGGCGGCAACCTGACCCCCATCGGGGCATCGGCCAACATTGCGGCCATTGGCATCCTGCGCAAGAATGGTGAGACCGTGCGCACAGCCGACTTTTTGCGCATCGGGGTGCCCTTTACACTGGCGGCAGTGCTGACCGGCTCGGTGTACCTGTGGCTGGTGTGGGGCCGCGCGTTGTAAGCAACAGAAAATGTCTGCCGCCAGCGCCCGGCGGCCACGCTCAAACGACCAAATAAACCGCCCGTCCTGTGCCGGAAAACCGGCCTGCGACGGGCTTTTTTACGGAAGTATGACGTTTTACAAAAAGAGAAAACTTTTTTGCAGAAAACGCTTGACAATTCCGGCATATCTGGTATAATAACTATCGTTCCGAGCGACACAGCTCACGAACGAAACAGAATATGCGGATATGGCGGAATTGGCAGACGCGTTAGATTCAGGTTCTAA
>ERZ773221.3447-NODE-3447-length-10577-cov-18.469588_pt1 | contig 10577 bp, 5 predicted proteins | sample MGYA00580994_ERZ773221 | MGnify/ENA primary metagenome ERZ773221 (study PRJEB29015, sample SAMEA2737758) | human gut metagenome | biome: human gut; feature: human-associated habitat; material: faeces | place: China | collected 2012 ... | reverse complement strand
AGCGGAAAACGGGGTCTGGCTGACATCAACGGTTGCTGTTGAGTTTCTTGAGTGGCCGTTCATGCCGGCTGGGGTACAAAAACAATAAATTCAATATATTGCAGGGGTTATATAGGCCTGATAAGCGCAGCGCATCAGGTAATGTAGCGTTTGTTATCAGTCTGAAAGGATACCCTCGCACAAGGGTATCCTTAATAACCTACTAAAATTAAAGTGATTTACGGCAGGCGGTCAGTTGGGGGCTGGAATCAGCGTCGCTTCCGGTCATACCGGTTAGCATCTGCACATAGTAATGCCTATTGTAATCATCAGATTCATTTGTCCAGTAAGCACCTTGTGTAAATTGCGAATTACTGGAAAACGCTCCAACGTTCCCCCATTCACCATAGAGCGATCCCTGCGTGCGTTGGTTTTCGCCAGACGTCAAATGTGTGATGCCAGGAAGATTATATCCATCATTTTTCGCATGACAGAGCGCATTGGCAGCTAGCCAAATATTGGTTTGATTTCCATTATTCACCCACCAGCCTTTCAGCTTAATTAAGGTCTGGTAGGTTGTACCTCCTTGTCGGGGAACAGCGCTTATTGTGACTGACGTTTGATCGCCGATATTTGCGAAAGAAACCTTACCTGAAGCATCGACCGACACCCAACTCTGTGAACTTGAAAACATATAATCATCAACGGTTTTACCCGCTTCAAAGTTATCATTGTTGAGTGTGTAATACGCTCCTGCAAAACCTTCGCTCGGGAATTTAGCCGTGGAGAAGGTATGGTTGTTTGCAGTGACATGACCGGACATTTCTTTTATCGAGCGGATGAGATTCAGCGATACGCTTAAGTTTGCCTGATGAACCCCGTTCAGCATGGGAATGAGAGTCGCTGTTCCCTCTTTTCCGCCAGTGACAGTCACGGTGTACTCGCCATAATTTCTTTGGCTGTAATCAATATCACTCAACTTGAGAAAGTTCACGAAGGGACCTGACTGGACAAATTCCAGATGATCAGACGTCACTATCGGGTTACCGTACTTGTCTTGCAATGTTAGCGTAAGTTTCGCGCTATGCTGGTAGTCAGCCATCAGAGTGCCAACGTCGGATTTCAAAATTGACTTACTTTCATCCGCCGTGTCGGCAATCAAGGTAATGGTTGCGGATTGGTTGGCTGTACCAGGAACTTGCACATTGACCGTTAAGGTTTCTGCCAATGTACTGGTTATTGTCGCCGTGACTTGCCCGGACTGATCGGTACGCGTAGTTGGAATATTAACTACCGGGCGACCTTTGGTGTCTAAGGCGTAACGAACATCGACACCTTCAACCGGGAATCCGTAATCATCTTCTACTCGTGAAGTGATGGTGCTGCTATCAACGCCGTCGGCGGTGATGGTGTCAGGAGAGGCCACGACGCTCACAACATGTGCCGTTTTAGCATCTGCCTTAACCGCAACCGTTACCTGGCTCTGAACGGGAACATCTTTGCCCATTGTGGCCGTAACGGTATAGACATTCACTTTGTCACTGGTCAGCGTCACTTTGGCCTGACCATACTGGTCAGTAAGGACTTCCCCTGTATTGCTTAGCGTTGCACCTTCAGGCGTTACGCTAAAGGTGATAATTTGTCCAGGCATTAATTCATCCCGAGCATTTCTCGCCGTTGCGGTCAGCGTAATACCTTCACTGTTATGGACCGTGGTTTCTGGCTTCGATGATGTTAACTCGAGCTTGCCATTTGCCACATTCACGTCAACCTTACTACTACTGTTATTGTCCAGCGTTGCCGTCACCTGATAAACCCCAGGCTGGGTGCTGAGAAGGTTAACGTACGCGTAACCGTTATTATCAGTGTAAGCCGTATCGCCTATCGTAATGTTAGCTGTTGGCTGCGCACTTAATCTGACGCGTTGACCCGCTATTACATTGTTAAACGCGTCCTGGGCGAGTATCCGTAGCGTGATGTTTTCGCCAACCGTTATCGTTTTTTCGGCTCCGGTTATACTTATTACCTTCGCCGAACTTTCATCCGGCAGCACTGATAAACTAAACGTTTTATTATCGGAGGCTTGCGCTTTCCGGTTCACCACGACGTTATGTTGCCCGGCAATATTGCTGGTCATTGTTACCGTCGCCTGACCCAGTGTATTGGTGGTGATTTCTGTTCCACTTAGAGTGACATCGTTACTCTGGAAAGTGACCAGCTGGTCTTTAAGCGGATTTTGGTAAGCGTCCAGGATCGTTGCAGTCAGGGTACTCCCCGTACTGTTACCCGCAACAATGGTATTTAATGAGGCAGTCAGCGGCTGGAGCTGCGCGCTGTTTGTATCCCCAATAAAAGTGACTTGCTGATGAGCAACGGTATTATTTCTGGTCAGCGTCGCCGTAACTGTAAACTCACCCGCTTTTGTGCCACGCAATGTGACCACGGCATCGCCGTTTGCATCGGTGCGGGCGCTTTCACTACTTAGCGTGAAGTTCCCGGTCATAGAGGCTGGCAAGGTAAATTTCACATCCTCATCCGGCAACGGGTGTCCATAAACATCTTTCACACTGGCTGTCAGGATAACGGTATTTGTATTGTTAGCGATCGCACTGCCTGACCCGGCATTTAAGGTCATTACCGATTGTTCCCTGTTTGGGACCAAGGTGATCGTGACCGACTGGTGAATATTTTTATCCGCCTCAAGCGAGGCATCGACGGAATAGCTACCAGCTTTTGAACTGGTCAGGTGCACTCGCACAATACCGGACTGGTCTGTTGTGGCGGTCGTGTTGTCCAGTTGCGAACCACCAGGTGCCACAAAATTCACTTTCATATCTTTTAATGGGTTGTTATGAAAGTCTGTGACGGTGGCGGTCAGAGTACTGCCCTGGCTGTTGCCAGCAATAATGGTATCTGGATCGGCAACCAGTTGTTTGAATTTTGGCGTACTCGAATCGCTAACGAATTTCGCAATTATCCGTTGTGAGAAACCATTTGGCAGCGTGGCGCTAATCGTATTTTCTTCCGCAACCTGACTTACCATGTTGATTGTGGTAACACCATATGCATCCGTATTTTGCTGCGGCGGTTCGACAAACTCCGCGCTTCCTTTTTCATTCTTAAAGGTGACCTGATGATTTGTCAGGGGATTATCACTCTCATCAGTGATGTTGATCGTGAGGGTATTAAATGTCTTTTTATCGGCGTAAACGTCATTATTCGTCGCTGATAATGTGGCGACGCGAGCCTTATTCTGGTTTGCCTCAATGTTATAAATATGCGATTGCAGTGGAGCATTCCAGTTGTGAAGGCTAAGTTGTGCCCTTAGTGCTGTCCCTTGCTTATGGGCCGGATAATTCGCGGTATAAACGCCAGGCTGCTCTTCGTGCCAGACAATCGTGGCGCCAGGTTTGCTGTTTTCGACAGTAACGGCTTTTACCAATTCCTCTTTTTGATATGCAACCGGTTGATTGCTGTCGTCTTTCAGTTCCACCCTAACCTTGATGTCGTCTCCGGCATAATACGATACGTTATCTATTGTTATTGATGAATGGTCGCGGGATGAGACAACAGGGACGATATTAACGACAATGGATTCTTTTACCGCACTCTCACCGTTAATTTGCGGCGTCAGTGTTACTGAACCTGATGTCGTTCCGGCGGTCAGCATCTGTGTGTAACTACCATCACCGTTATCTGTCCAGTCAGACAGGGTGATATCCTGAACGCCTTCACTGCGGGTTTGCAGCGCCAGCCCCGGCACCGGAGTTCCGTCGGAATCGTGCGCAGTAACGGTCAATGTGGTCGTCGATTTTTTATCTGCAGCTACGGTTAGCGGATTAACGGATAACAGAGAATCTTTCTGGCTTAATGTCGGAGCCTGAATGACGACCATGCTTTGTTCATGCCGTGACAGGTTCCCTTTTACATCCTCGGCGGTAACGTCTATCGACCATGTATTATCGGTTTCTGGAGTGTTAGTGAAGCGATAACCTGGCAGCGTAACCGTGATATCTTTTCCAGACGTGCTGACTTTACCTCCGGCAGCTTCCAGCGCAGCGGCTTCGATGTTATAGCCTTTCAGGGCATATTTGGTCTGTAGCGAGGAAACCAGCGGTTTTATTTCTCCAGACTTTCCTTTCACCGGATCCAGCAGACTCAGGCGAATCAGCTCTTTCTTGCGATATTCCAGAACGATGTTGTTGTTGCGATCAATCAGGTCATAACGACTACCGGCCAGACTGCGCCGTCCGGCCACTTCGTCCGGGTTAAGCTGTTTCTGCATTGAACTGCTGGGTTGCCAGGTTAGATCAACGGCAAAACGTGTGTCATTTTCACCTTGTTTTCCCTGACGCTGTTCCGCACTGAGAGTCAGAAGCGGGAAGGGGGTATAGTTGAGGCCCGCGGTAATAGCATGGGGATTACTTTGGCGATCATTCTTGTCAAACAGCGCCACTTCATCACCATAGTATTGTTCATAGACCAGTTTTCCACCCAGTTGTGGCCAGGCTGGTAACCAGCCTTCCGCGCGTAAATCCCAGCCGTTGGCCGGGCGGGCTTCGTAGTCATTATCCAATTCCGGTGCGCTACGCCAGCCAGTCAGGCCGATATAAGCGTTGCTGCTCAACTTCAGATAATCACGCCAGTATTCTGCGCCAAGACCCGCGCGGGAGTGATAGCGGCTCAGGTCGTGGTCAAAAAACAGGTTGATGCCTGACATCCAGCTGGGGGTGAAATGACGCCAGCCCAAACCGGTGTTGATCTGGGTACGATCGTCTGTTCGGTGAAGGGTATGCTGGCTGAAGAGCAGATAATCAGGTGTGTCATACCACGGATGCAGGAAGTCGAATTGCGAATTTTTCAGGCTGAAATCTTCATCCACACCCAGAGAGATTTTCGCAGTGCCAAAGTTATTTAACCAATCAGTCATCGCGCCTGAGGCTTCTGAAGACGCCCAACCACGCGCCATGCCGCTGGCCTGCTCACTATTCATATCTTGTGAAAGCAGGGTGCCAACTCGCTGCGAAGTGCTGGCTATTTGATTCTCCAGCGTGTTTTCGCCATTCGCAGGCGGTACGGCATTTTGTTGCTCATGACTTTTCTGCAAGGTTGTTGCCGGAACATCCAGCTCTTCACCCAGGCGCACGTTATCAAAGCCGCGAGCAAAAGTACGGAACTGATTAAGACGACGAAGCTCCTCCAGTGAAATACCGAATCGATCAGCAACGCTTTGCGCTGATTCCAGCGCACCAAGCGTGTAAGGCACAGTATTATTTTCTATTAGAGGGGGGGCAGATGAAACTGTCGTCTGAGGTTTAGCATGTACCACATTTTGTGCCGTCGCCATGACGGGGAAAAAAATTTGTGTAAATAAACAAACTCCGGCGGTCAGGCGGCGTATTTTGTCACCCAGACCACATAAAGAGTTTTGATCATTATTTTTTATTTGATGCGCATTTGTTGAAGACATAGTGACCTTCCGTGAAAAAACAGAATTAAACTTGTTTTTTCTAGCACGGAGATATAAAACGATCCTGACTATAATGTGACCAGAAATAATGAATTGGCCGTGGAATTGCTAAACCAGGAACAATAACGGCGGTGGCTGAGTACCTCCAAAGAAAAAGGATGTTTTAATTATTTTACGTGATGTACTGAAAAGTTAAATTCGTTAAATTACTTAAGAATAATTCGTATGCAATTTGAATATTTGCATCCCGCAGATTAATGCTGCGATAAATAGCGCCGCTGCGCCGCAGAGCGTGGCACTGGCGAGGGCCGACGTTCCGTTGCCGAGCATACTGGTCAGCGCCGGGCCAAGAATTTGCCCGATACCATAAATGAGTGTCACAAAGCCCAAAAGGTTAAGATTTCCCGGCACGCTAAGCTGGCGGGCGATGGTCATCACCAGCGAGGTCGTCCCCATAAAGGTGCCGCCAAAACCAATACTGCTGATGATGAGTAATAAAGGAGAGCTGCTGGCGAGGGTTAACAGCACGCAGATCGCCTGCACCAGCAAATTCGCGGTCAGGCAAGGTAATGCTCCCCACCGTTTGGCTGCCCACAGCCAGCCAAAACAACCTGGGACAATCGACAAGCCAACCAGTGTCCAAAGATGAGCCGTCAGCACAGGCTGGCCCGCGTCTTTCGCCATGAGCGGCAGGTAGGTGGCGACGATGATATAACCAAAACCCGCCAGACCATACAAAATCGCCAGTAACCACCAGCTCATGGGTTGTTGCGCGATTTTTGCCAATGGCGCTGGCGCGATAATGTGTTTATTCGACGGGATGAGCAGCGCCAGAGCAAGCAATATAATGGCAGAAAGTGCTCCGGCACCTTGCCACAACGTTTGTGAAGAGAGGGCAAAATGCAGGCCTGCCAGCACATATTCATTGCCCAGAGCGATGCCGACGCCAACACCAGAAAATAGCGCCGCAAGGACAAAGGGATGGCGGGTATGTTGCATGATGAGCGTTGAGCCGAAAATCAACATCCCGGCGCTGGCGACTCCCGCCAGAAAGCGAATGATGAAAACCAGAAAAAACGGCGGTAGCCACGCCATCGCGAGGATTAATAATCCGGTTGCGAGGGCGGAAGCTAACAGGAACGGGCGCAGGCGTGAGGGTAAATGAAACGCGCCGAATGAAAACAGCAGGCTCCCCGCCAGATACCCGGCATAGTTACCACTGGCGATCCATGAGAGTTCGCTAAAGGAAAATTCGCCTTCCGCCAGCATGACTGGCAGCATCGGCGTATAGAGAAAGCGGCCTAAACCCATACCTAAGGTCAGAACCAGCATCCCGAATAACGCGGTGCTGAAAGAAAAACGTTCTACGGGATGCGATGTCGAATTCATGTTCTGCCTGGTTTGTATTATTTTGAGTTAACAAGTTAATAACAAAAAAGGAGAACCTGCCAGACTGTTATCATGATTTTGTCGACGTAAAGCGATAAAAAAGATTCGGTTCGCCAACGATATAAATGTTGCCGCTGTCATCCATCGCTATCCCTTCCGCCTGCTTGATGTTGTGTGAAAGGCCATACTTGCCTTTGGTTAACGACATTTCGCCGATCACGTCACCTATCACGGTCACTTCCTGCAGGGCGCGTGACTCATGTGACAACACCAGCAACGTATTTTTCTGTGGGTTAAATTCCGCGCCAGAAACATCATCCAAAGTAAACTGACGCTGCAACGCTTTATCTTTGCTGATATGCAACTCATCGCTACGCAATAGCCCGGTTACTTTGTAGACCTCTATCGGATTTTTCTCTTTAAAAAACCAGAAGGTATGGTCCTGAGAGGAGTAAGCCAGCCCTTCAAAGCCACAGTTAGTTGGTGTTTCCTGCAATGGGATTTTAATTTTTTTGAGGATGCTTACTTCCGACTCAGCGTTAAGTGAAATCACATAAATGGCGTAGTCACGTTCATCACTGATGACAAATTTATTATCACCAATGTATTCAATCGTCTCGAGATCCTTAACAAAATCGAGCGGAATGGTGCGGATCAGGTCACCCTCGGTCGTCATTTCAACGATGGTTGCAGGTTTGTTGATAGTGCTAAACAAGGTATTGCTCTGCGCAGACCAGGTCAGTGAGGAGATATTTTTAGTTACTCCTGTAATCTCTTTACCATCGATAGTGGCCTGATAATTCTGAAACCCTGCGACATGCTGGCTTTTACGGACGCAGGATTGCACAAAAAACAGGCTCACCGCCACGATGGCGCAAAGAAAAACGATAAAGGTGATGCGCTTTTTCAACTTGTTGTTCCTTATTATTGCTTTTTTTCTCGTCAAATTCAGTGCGACAGATAAGGAGTATACGGATGAAGCTTAATGAATTCTTAACGTGGGCGATGAAATAGTAAACGCCGCAGGGGGGCGGCGGTTGTCTCTGGATGGCAGAACATTTTCAGCTTACATCGACTGATAAATGCGCCTCATCCATGAATGATAGATGAGGCGGTTAGCAATTTATATCCTCTGCCATACCCACTCTGTTTGGATGATTATTGAACTATTCTTCAACTATATAAGTTGGCTGATAAGACGTTAAACCCGGAATGGAAAAACTGCTATTCACTTCTTTCTTTAAACGGGCTTCATTAAAACTGGTACTGTCCTGTTGCTCGGTACTGTTCTTGGCTTGTTTATCGGTACTGTCATTGGCTTGTTTCTCGATACTGTCACTGGCTTGTTTATCGGTACTGTCACTGGCTTGTTTCTCGATACTGTCACTGGCTTGTTTCTCGATACTGTCACTAGCTTGTTTCTCGGCACTGTCATTGGCTTTTTTATTGATATTATCATTGTAAAGATATGCATTCTTAAGAGAAACATTATTCACTTTGGCATTGAAAAAACAGGCATTTTTAAAAATCGTATCTATAAATATCGTATTGAACAACCATGCATGGTTAAATAGAATATTAGAACCTTCTGTACCAGTAAAATTAGTATTGTCCAATTTTGCAGCCGAAAAGTTTGTATTTAAGAGTTTGCATTTTGTTAAATTAGCGTTAGTAAAATTGGTATACATGCAGCTAATATTAGTAAGATCTTTGTCTGAAAGATTTTTCTCTGATAGATTGGAATAATCAAATACCGCTCCAATAATTAATGACGGAAAGAAAATCACTTTTGTGAAATCTATGTGTGCAAGATAAGCGTTACTAAGGTCACTTCCAGTAAAATTAACGCCAGTGAGAACTTTTCCGCTGAAGTTACTGTTCCGTAGATTTGCATTTGTAAAATTTATATTAAGCAAGTGACGAGCTTTACGAAAATCGATTTTTTCTAATGAGGCATTTTCGAATTCTGCATTACGCAGATCACAATCGGTAAAATCCACGCCTTCACAGATCGTACCGGAGAACTTGGCATTTCTAAGAATGCTGCCATTAAAATTGACATTCCTTAGAACCATTTTAGACAAGTCTATGCCGGTTAAATCCATTCCCGCTAAATTCAACCCTTCTATACACCATTGACCCGATTCATCTTTAGGAATAGCAGTGCTAATAGTATTGATGACAACATCACCTATCTTGAAGGTCATTGTAATTCCTGCATCAGAGATAGAGACTTTTCGCGTAAGACGTTCACTCTTATCTCCAGTGATACTCTTCTGAGCATCGTAAAAGCGCTCGCATGTATGACAAAATCTTTTCCAGCTCTCATTTGGTTTCAGATTATTGTCCGGGAGGAAATTAGCAATGCTATAAAGATCGTTCAGGACGCTACTTCTTATTTCAGGAGAGGCGCACTCAATAATTTCAGAGGTGGATATTGTATTTTTAATTTTATCTCTATTATCCGTGAGATTTCGTGATCCTGCTATATTTGGCTGCTGCTGGTTTTCTTTGTAGTATTGCAGCACATTTTCCCATTGTAGGTTTGTGAACGAGAAAGTTTCAGTCTCGTTATTGTTATCCCGTATGGTTAATTGATTTTCTAATGGGTCAAAAGCAATCATGAAGTTATTCAGATGTCGATATTGATGAGTGGCATCTAATTTCACTTCAAATGAATTTGAACTTTTGCAGGCATGTTTTAAAAACTTTTCACAGGGAAGGTGTTGATCTTTATCTACGTGTTGTGGGTCATTGTGCAAAACAGAGAAAATACTCTCTTTCAAATTGTTCTTGTCAATATAGATTGGTAGTTGCGCTTTTTGTTCCATTATTTTAATAAACTGCTGCAGTTGCTCGGTTTTAACATTGCAATGATGACTTAGATCTTTATCTTTAACAGTTAATACGCTTTCATTATCATCTTGTCGATTAAATATTATTTTTAGATCGTCAATTTCAAACTCATGTAAACCATTTCTTTTGGTTTTGGCGATGATTTGTTCTGTTGTTGATGAATAACGATTTAAGGTTAATTCGAGATTGTCGGGATTAGAAATAAAGTGAATAAAAAGATTCAATACACGCTTAATCAAACCATCATTCAAATGATTTATATCATAATTAATTTGTTTTTGTATGGTTTCAATTTCCGAGTTAATATCATCAGATGATTGGTTGTTTTTGTTATAGCAAGGTTTCAGTCCTGAATACATGTTGAGTGTTGGGAGAATATCTTGGTATATGTTTAGGGAGCCCATATTTTTATCCTTGAATTGTGAAATGTTCTTCTAAATCTAAAATAATCAGGGGGTGTGGGTAAAGATAAGCTTCACACTGAAACTTATCTTTACCCACACCCGGTAATCATTTTATTGCTCTATGTATAATTATGGGTTTAAGTATAATACAATGTATATTGTATTTTAGACGCGCAATAGCAAGGTGCTATCAAAAATCGCTCATTTTGTGGATGGGAAATATTTCACGGCAGGCGAGATATTTAATACAACTTACTTCATGAGGATTATGTGCAGCCAAATATCCGGGCGTTATATTTAAAGGTCTTATTGCCTGGTTGACGCTTCTGAATCGTAATGCACCACGCACTGCCAGTCGCTGCCCTGCTGGCAATATATCGCTTCGGTCTGCCCAGGGATCACCCATTGTATTTCCTCGCCGGGCGGACAGGTCAGCCAAATGCATAACCCGCAGCCGCCGCGTAAATCACGGGGAATAT
>ERZ773221.3439-NODE-3439-length-10603-cov-2.894862_pt1 | contig 10603 bp, 8 predicted proteins | sample MGYA00580994_ERZ773221 | MGnify/ENA primary metagenome ERZ773221 (study PRJEB29015, sample SAMEA2737758) | human gut metagenome | biome: human gut; feature: human-associated habitat; material: faeces | place: China | collected 2012 ... | reverse complement strand
CAGACGCTCACGAATTCAAGAGAGACCCATTCAACCTGATCCCGGTTGCACTTGGACATGAGGGAACTGGTGAAATCGTAAAAATGGGTAAAAACGTTAAAGTTGATACAGCTGGAAAACCAGTTAAAGTCGGCGATAAAGTTGTTACATGTATGATCTTCAAAGATGATCCGGAAATCACAATGTTCGACCTTAACAAGAAGAACGTAGGCGGCGCTGACGTATATGGACTTCTTCCGGATGACGACGTTAAATTCAACGGCTGGTTCGCTGATTACATCTTCATCAGAGGCGGAAAATTCGGTTCCACATTCTTTAATGTAAGTGATCTGGATCTTGATTCCCGTATCCTCATCGAGCCATGTGCAGTACTTGTACATGCTGTAGAGAGAGCAAAAACAACAGGAATCCTGAAATTCAACAGCAGAGTTGTTGTTCAGGGTTGCGGACCGATCGGTCTTATCTGCATCGCAGTTCTCCATACAATGGGCGTTCATAATATCTGTGCAGTAGACGGAAATGAGAAACGTCTTGAGTTTGCCAAGAGAATGGGAGCAAACACAACCGTTAACTTCATGAACTTCAAGGGCATTGAGGCACTTACTGAGGCTGTGAAAGAGGCTCAGGGCGGACATCTTGCAGATTTCGCTTTCCAGTGTACTGGAAATCCTCATGCACACTCCAACATCTACAAATTTATCCGCAACGGCGGCGGTCTTTGCGAGCTTGGTTTCTTCATCAACGGTGGAGACGCTACCATCAACCCGCACTTCGACCTCTGCTCCAAAGAGATCAACCTTGTTGGTTCCTGGGTATACAACCTCAGAGACTATGCAACAACATTTGATTTCCTTAAGAGAGCAAAAGCAATCGGACTTCCAATGTCTGAGCTGATCACACACAAGTTCCCGCTTGAGGAGATCAACGAGGCACTTGAGACAAACCTGGCAATGACAGGTCTTAAGATCGCGATTGTTAATAAATAACCTTAACGGGAAAGGAGAAGCAACATGGCAGAAGCTGTAGGAATTCTTGAGGTCTTCGGACTTGCAACAGCCTTTGTGGCAGCTGACGCCGGGTGCAAGGCTGCAAATGTCCACCTGGAGGTATTCGATAAGAATAAACCGGCGAATGCTGACAGCCTGCCAGTACCGCTTCTGGTATGCATCAAATTCCGCGGAAGCGTCGAAGACGTAACCGCAGCTGTGGAAGCAGGAATGGCAGAAGCAAACCGGAGAACTGGTGTAGTGCAGCACTACGTAATACCGAATCCTACCGAGGATACGGTAAAGATGCTGAAAATCAGCGCCCTGGATAAAGATTAAGAGGATTCCGAAGTTCACTTTACAAAAGTGGCGGAATCATATATGATAAAATGTAACGAAGATAAGATTCAGGAGGATAGAATCATGGCACAGGAAGCATTAGGAATGGTTGAGACAAGAGGACTTACAGCAGCTATCGAGGCAGCTGACCAGATGTGCAAAGCAGCTAACGTTGCATTAGTTGGAACAGAGAAGATCGGATCCGGTCTTGTAACAGTTATGGTTCGTGGAGACGTTGGAGCAGTTAAATCAGCAGTTGAGTCTGGAGCAGAGTCAGCAGGAAGACTTGGAGAGCTTGTAGCTACACATGTAATCCCAAGACCACATACAGATGTTGAGAAGATTCTTCCACAGATCAAATAATAGTCAAAGGTAAATAAAACCGGTACTTTCAGGGGATTAAGCGCCGGGCGCTGATCCCCTGAGAGTGCTTAAATAAGTAAGTGGAGCAATCCACTTTGCGAGGAGACACAAATATGGATAACAGTAATGTGGAATTAATTACAAAAATGGTTCTCGAAGCAGTAGAGAAAAAGAATGCTGCTCAGTCTGGAGAAGGTTTTCTCGTTCCAATCGGAGTGTCCGCAAGACATATCCATCTCACACAGGAGCATGTCGAGATTCTGTTTGGAGAAGGCTACCATCTTACAAAGTTCAAAGAACTTATGGGTGGACAGTTTGCATCAAACGAAAAGGTTACAATTGTTGGTCTTAAATTAAGAGCAATCGAGAATGTAAGAGTTCTTGGACCAGTCAGAAAGAATACTCAGGTAGAGATTTCTGCAACAGATGCAATCAGCCTCGGTGTAAAAGCACCAATCAGAGAATCAGGAAATATTGCAGGAAGCGCACCAATCGCGATCATCGGACCAAAAGGTGCGGTGTATCTGAACGAGGGATGCATTGTTGCGAAGAGACATATTCACATGGCTCCGAAAGATGCGATGGCAGCAGGAGTTCATGATGGTGATATCGTATCTGTAAAAGCAGATAATGAGAGAGGAACCATCTTTAACAACGTACAGATCCGTGTAGATGACAGCTTTACACTTGAGATGCACATCGATACAGATGAAGCAAATGCAGCGCAGATTAAGAGCGGGGATACCGTGAGGATCGTATCATGTTAATGGGAAAAGTTGTTGGCAGTGTTGTATCAACACGCAAGAATGAAAACTTAGTCGGAAATAAATTCATGATTGTAGAAGTGGCAGATCATATGCGTCAGGGAGCAAAACAGATCATTGCAATCGATAAGATCGGCGCAGGAATCGGCGAATACGTTCTGGTTGTACAGGGAAGTGCTGCGAGAATCGGAAGTGGTATGCCGGAAGCACCGATCGATGCTGCAATCGTTGGAATTATTGACGAAGGATTAGGACTGGAGTAGTGAAATTATGGATATGAAAGAATTAAGCAGCATATTGCAGCAGAACGGTATCGTTGGTGCTGGTGGTGCAGGCTTTCCTACATATGCTAAATTAGATGAACGTGCAGAGACAATCATTCTGAACTGTGCAGAGTGTGAGCCACTGCTTCGACTTCACAGACAGCTCCTTGAGAAATATGCAAAGGAGATCATTGATACATTTCATATGATCGGCGAGACAGTCGGTGCGAAAGAAGTCATCATTGGTATTAAGAAAGCTTACACAGCAACGATCGAAGCTGTAAAGGCTGTTATGGGACAGTATCCGGAAGTAAGACTTGGACTGTTGGATGAAGTATATCCGGCAGGTGATGAGGTTGTTCTTATTTATGAGACAACAGGTAAAGTTGTAAGACCGGGCGGACTTCCAATCGAAAGCGGCGTAGCTGTATTCAACGTAGAGACAGTTTACAATGTATACAGAGCACTGAATGAGAAGACACCTGTTGAGGACAAGCTTGTATCAGTAGTAGCTGAGGTAGAGCACCCAATCACAGTACGTGTTCCAATCGGAACACCACTGGAAGAGGTAGTAGCTCTTGCCGGCGGTGTGACTACAAAAGATGCAGTTTACTTCGTTGGTGGACCTATGATGGGTAATATCGGAACAGGAGCGCAGCCTGTTACAAAGACAACAAATGCAATCCTTGTTCTTCCGAAAGACCATCACATCATTCAGAAGAAATTAAAGAAAAACTCAATCGATATGAAGAGAGCAGCAGCTTGCTGTTGCCAGTGTACAATGTGTACAGACTTATGTCCAAGACATCTGTTAGGACATCCGATTGAGCCAAATAAATTTATGCTTGCAGCAACATGCAAGGATGTACAGGAGCCGAACATCTTCATCAATACGTTGTTCTGCTCATCCTGCGGACTTTGTGAGATGTATTCCTGTTTCCAGGGACTTTCACCAAGAAGTCTTATGGCAGAGTACAAGGGAGGGCTTCGTGCAAACGGAATCCGTCCTCCGAAAGTAGAAGCAAAACCTGTAGGACCGGAAAGAGAATACAGAAAAGTTCCGATGGAGAGACTTATGGCGCGTCTTGATCTTACGAGATATAACCGTGAAGCACCGCTTGATGAATCAGCAGTGCCGGTTAAGACAGTACGTATTCTGTTAAGTCAGCATATTGGAGCACCTGCTTCTGCAATTGTGAAAGCAGGCGACATGGTAACTAAAGGACAGATGATTGCTGAACCAGGAAAGGGATTAAGCGTTGGAATCCACGCATCCGTGAATGGTTTAGTTACAGAAGTAAATGAGAAATATATTGTCATAGAATCTCAGGAAGGACGTGCAGGCAATGAGTAAGGCTATTGGAATGGTAGAATATAAGACTGTTTCAGCAGGTATTACCGCAGCTGATGCTATGGTAAAGACTTCTGAAGTCAGCATAATCGAAGCACAGACAGTATGTCCGGGCAAATATATCGCGATCATTACAGGTGACTTAAGTGCCGTTAAAGCAGCAGTGGATAATGCAAAAGAGATGCATGGTCTTCACCTGATCGACAGTTTTGTGCTCGGTAATCCGCACGAGTCCATCTTCCCGGCAATCTACGGTGCTGCACATATTGAAGACGTATCCGCTCTTGGTATTATGGAGACATACGATGCATCTTCAATTATTGTAGCTGCTGATGAGGCTGCGAAGACGGCTATCGTTGATTTGATCGAGCTTCGTATCGCACGTGGTATGTGCGGAAAATCCTACATGCTGCTCACTGGTGAAGTGGCTGCTGTAGAAGCTGCAATCGAAAAAGCTAAGGAAGCAATCAAAGATAGAGGAATGTTCCTTGACTCTTCCGTTATTGCTCATCCGGATGCTCAGATTCGCGACGCAATCTTATAATGAACTCTGCTTTAATGTCTGAGGGAATTATAGTTCAATACCAGTAACATTATATTGGACTTAGGACAGGAGGCAGTTAGATGCTTGCGATAGAGAGAAGAAATGAAATATTAGAAAAACTGCAGAACGATAGAAGAGTCGTAGTAAGCGAACTGAGTCAGATTTACGAGGTTTCTGAGGAGACAATCCGAAGAGACCTCGATAAACTGGTTCAGGACGGTTTCGCCATAAAAAGCTATGGCGGTGCCGTGATCAATGAAAATGTGAATATCGAGCTTCCTTTCAACATCAGAAAGAATCGCAATATTGTTGGTAAACAGCATATTGCGGAACTGGTGAGTGAACAGATCAAAGATGGGGACAGCATCATGCTTGATGCAAGTTCTACAGCAGTATATGTTGCAAAGACACTTCTTGAACAGGGAAAGAAGAATCTTACCGTGCTCACAAACTCTGTGGAGATTATCATAGAGCTTTTTGGGGCGCAGGATTGGAAGGTTCTCTCTACCGGAGGAGAGTCAAGAGAAGGATCCTTTGCACTGGTAGGTTATCAGACAGACCGGATGCTTCGATCTTATCATGTAGATAAGGCAATTATCTCTGCAAAGGGAATCGATATGAACGCTGGACTTACAGATTCAGATGATCTGCATGCGAATAATAAGCGAACAATGCTGACAAGAGCAAAAGAAAAAATTCTTGCTGTAGACAGCAGTAAGTTCGATCAAGTAGCATTTGCTGAGATAGGTTCATTAGATCAGATCACAACTATAGTTACGGATGCAAAGCCGGAAACAAGATGGCTTCAGCATTTTGATAAGATTGGTGTAAAATGTATCTATCCAAAGTAAGGAAGGGCAGTTATGAAAAGCTTTCAGATTAAAACTAGAGTAAATTTTGGAGATAATGCGCTGGATCGACTGGCAGAAGTGCCATATAAGAAGATCCTGATCGTTACAGACCCATTTATGGCGAAAAGCAAAAATCTGAACCTGATTCTCGATCCAATCAAAAAAGCAGGTAAGGAATATGATATCTTTCAGGATATTGTTCCGGATCCACCGATTGAGAAGATCAGTCTCGGTGTTAAGAAGATGCTTGAATATAAGCCGGATGCAATTGTTGCAGTTGGTGGCGGATCAGCAATTGACTCCTCCAAGTCAATCCGTGAATTTGCACTTCGCGTAGATCATTACGCAGAGGTAGGGCTGATCGCAATCCCGACAACAAGCGGTACAGGATCAGAGGTAACTTCATTTGCCGTTGTATCAGACCCGGCAGAGCAGAGAAAATATCCACTTGTATCCTGGGAATTGACACCGGACGAGGCAATCCTCGATGCAGAACTTGTAAAGAGTGTGCCAGCGGCGATTACAGCAGATACAGGAATGGACGTATTTACACACGCACTTGAAGCATGTGTAAGTACAGATAGAAGCGATTTCTCAACAGCACTTGCAGAGAAATCAATTGAGTTGGTTGGAGTATTCCTTCTCAGAGCATATCTGGATGGAAATGATACTCATGCACGTCAGAAGATGCATTCTGCATCCTGTCTGGCAGGATTGGCATTCAACTCAGCATCTCTCGGACTGAACCATGGTATGGCTCATCAGTTAGGTGCAAAGTTCCACATCCCACACGGGCGTGCGAACGCAATGCTTCTTCCACATATCATTGAATTCAACAGTGATATCAATAAACATAGTAAGAGTCAGAAAGAATATCTTCCGGCTGTTAAGCGTTATGCAACCGTAGCTCAGATCCTTGGACTGAGCAGCTACAATGAGATTATGACAGTCAGATCCCTTGTAAACTGGGTACAGTTTATGTTAAAAGAGATGGATATTCCGCTGTCAATCTCTCAGATGGGTACAATCTCAGAGGAAGAGTACTTCAATGCAATCGACAGTATGGCAGATGCCGCACTCGAGGATGGATGTACAGCAACAAACCCGAGAGTACCAAATAAGGAAGATGTTATTGAAATCTACAAGAAATTGTGGAAATAATAAGCATAAAAAAGAAGTAAAAAAGAAGCTGCGTATTGTAGCTTCTTTTTTTACACTCTCTTTTGCTTCTTTTTTAGGTATATTTTTAAAGTTCTCGGGTAACGGTACCTATTTATTAATTGAGTGTTATCTGAAAGAATTCTTGTATATACTATATCAAATACCTGGGAAATGGACAGGAAGCGCGAAATGAAATTACCTATTTATATAGAAGCAGCAATGGGAGTCTTTCTGGTAGTGATTCTGGCAATGGCAGGAAGAAACGGAATGATTCCTCAGAACCAGAAAAATAATGTTATGAAACAGTCAGAAGTAGAACAGAAATCAGATTCTGACATGCAAAATGAAAAGGAAGCAGTTGCAGAAGAGGCAACAGATTCGATAGAAGAAGTTGCACAGACCGACAGTGCAGCAATAACAGCACAGATGTGTTCTCCGGCCGGACAGTATCCGGTCATGGGGGAGAGTGTTGTTACGGTGGATGAACTTGCAGATTATTTCAATCAATCGGGATACGAATATCCGTCGGAAGAACTGGCAAAAGGCGGAGCAGATTCCATAGAAACATTCTGCCAGATTTACTGTGAAGAAGCAGAGGCAGAAGACATCCGGGCAGAGGTTGCATTTACCCAGGCAATGAAGGAGACTGGCTTTCTTCAGTTTGGTGGAGATGTAAGTATTGAACAGTTTAATTTTGCCGGAATAGGAACAACCGGAGGAGGGGTGCCTGGCAACTCTTATCCGGATGTCAGAACAGGAGTGCGGGCACAAATCCAGCATCTGAAGGCCTATGCGACAGATGAACCGCTGAATCAGACTTGTGTGGATAATCGTTACGAATATGTGAAAAAAGCTTCCGCACCTTATGTACAATGGCTGGGGCAGAAAGAGAACCCGGAAGGAGCAGGTTGGGCGACAGGAGAGAACTACGGGTATGATATTGCAGGGATGTTGCAACATTTACTTCTAAAAGAGCAAGGTTAAGAAGATATGGCTGGACTTCCGGCTGTGGTTATGATATTTTAAGATTTCTTAAAGAAAGGGAAATCCCTTGACAAATCAGCCTTTGACAGCTATAGTAGTAACAGTTAAAAAGTATTTAACAACTATGTAAAGATACAGGTGTTGAAGAAGAGGAGTACATCATTACTTCCCACAGAGAGAACCGTTCAGATTGCTAAGAGGATCTGGCTGTGAGACGGTTTGGAAAAAGGATGATGGAAGGTAGCTTCGGAGCCGGAATTCTGAAAGGTCGAAGAGGTTGGATAGGAGTTCCCGGAGTCGTTCACGTTACAGAACGAAGAGATGTATATGTAAAGAACAAGGTTAATACAAACAGTAATAAGTTCTTACATATATAAATAAGGTGGTACCGCGAGATTTTCGCCCTTTACGTGAAGTAGAGGGCGTTTTCTAGTTATAGAAGAAAGAGATATCCACTTTTAAAACAATGAGATTGTGGAAAACAACTACAAAATTAACATAATATGTGGAAAAAGGAGAACAATCATGAGCAAAGAACTCGCAAAGACTTACGATCCGAAACAGATCGAAGAGAAACTCTATGAGAGATGGTGTGAGAACAAGTATTTTCATGCTGAAGTAGACAGAAGTAAGAAACCATTTACAACAGTAATGCCGCCTCCGAATATTACAGGAAAGCTGCATATGGGACATGCACTTGACAATACACTGCAGGATATCCTGATCCGTTACAAGAGAATGGAAGGATATAACGCACTGTGGATCCCGGGAACAGACCATGCAGCAATCTCTACAGAGGTTAAGGTTACAAATCAGCTCAAAGAAGAGGGAATCGACAAGAAAGAGCTCGGACGAGAGGGATTTCTTGAGAGAACATGGCAGTGGAAAGAAGAGTACGCAGGAACAATTGAGAATCAGCTGAAGAAGCTTGGTATTTCCTGTGACTGGGACAGAGAGCGTTTCACAATGGACGAGGGATGTTCCAAAGCTGTAGAAGAAGTATTCATCAACTTATACAACAAGGGATATATTTATAAAGGTTCAAGAATCATCAACTGGTGTCCGAAATGTAAGACATCTCTGTCAGACGCAGAGGTAGAGCATGAGGATCAGGACGGAAACTTCTGGCACATCAAGTATCCGATCGCCGGAACAGACCGTTTCCTTGAGATCGCAACAACACGTCCGGAGACACTGCTCGGAGATACAGCAATCGCCGTTCACCCGGATGATGAGAGATACAAAGATATCGTAGGAAAGATGGCGATCCTTCCGCTTGTAAACCGTGAGATCCCAATCGTTGCGGATTATTATGTAGATAAAGAATTCGGAACAGGTGCTGTTAAGATCACACCGGCACATGACCCGAATGATTTCGAAGTAGGAAAGCGTCATAACCTTCCGGAGATCAACATCATGAATGATGATGCTACGATCAATGAGAAGGGTGGAAAATACGCAGGAATGGATCGTTACGAGGCCAGAAAGGCAATCGTAGCAGATCTGGATGAGCAGGGATACCTTGTAAAGGTTGTTCCGCACATGCATGCAGTAGGAACTCATGACCGTTGTGGTACAACAGTTGAGCCGTTGATCAAACAGCAGTGGTTCGTAAAGATGGAAGAACTTGCAAAACCGGCGATCAATGCACTGAAGACCGGCGAGCTTCGTTTCGTGCCGGAGCGTTTTGACAAGATTTATCTTCACTGGCTTGAGAACATCAAAGACTGGTGTATCTCCCGTCAGATCTGGTGGGGACACAGAATCCCGGCTTATTACTGTGATGAGTGCGGTGAATTCGTAGTTGCAAAAGAAGCACCGGAGAAATGCCCGCACTGTGGATGTACACATTTCACACAGGATGAGGATACACTGGATACATGGTTCTCTTCCGCGCTGTGGCCGTTCTCCACACTTGGATGGCCGGAGAAGACAGAAGACCTTGATTACTTCTATCCGACAGATGTTCTTGTAACAGGATACGACATCATCTTCTTCTGGGTAATCCGTATGGTATTCTCAGGATATGAGCATACAGGAAAAGCTCCGTTTAACACAGTACTGATCCACGGTCTTGTAAGAGACTCCCAGGGACGTAAGATGAGTAAGTCTCTTGGAAATGGTATCGATCCACTGGAGATCATCGACAAATACGGTGCAGACGCCCTGAGACTGACACTGATCACAGGAAATGCACCTGGTAACGATATGCGTTTTTACAACGAGCGTGTTGAGGCAAGCCGTAACTTTGCAAACAAAGTATGGAATGCATCAAGATTTATCATGATGAACATGGAGAAGAACGTTGTAGAAGAACCGGAAGACTTCGTGCTCAAACCGGCAGACAGATGGATTCTTTCCAAGGTAAACAGCCTGACAAAAGAAATGACAGAGAACATGGATAAGTTCGAACTCGGTATCGCAGTTCAGAAAGTTCATGACTTTATCTGGGATGAGTTCTGTGACTGGTATGTAGAAATCGCAAAATATCGTATCTACCATGCGGAGGAAGATTCTCAGTCCGCAAACTGTGCTCTGTGGGTACTTAAGACAGTACTTGGACAGGCACTGAAGCTTCTTCATCCATTTATGCCATTTATCACAGAAGAGATTTATGGAGCACTTGTACCGGAGGAAGAGTCACTGATGATGTCAAGCTGGCCGGTATACAGAGAGGATTGGGAGTTCCCATATGCTGCAGAAGTTATGGAGCATGTAAAAGCAATCACACGCGGAATCAGAAATATGCGTGCTGAGATGAATGTTCCGAATAACAAACGTACAAAGGTTTATATTATCAGCAGTGATTCAAAACTGCTTACAGCACTTGAAGTATTCAAGGAATCTGTAAAACCGTTGATGCTGGCAAACGATATTATTCTTCACTATGAGAAGAAAGATGTTGCTGATGATGCAGTATCTATCGTTGTTCCGGGAGCAACAGTTTACCTGCCGTTGGAAGACCTTGTAGACTTCGAGCAGGAGAGAGAAAGACTG
>ERZ773221.3438-NODE-3438-length-10603-cov-4.984073_pt1 | contig 10603 bp, 10 predicted proteins | sample MGYA00580994_ERZ773221 | MGnify/ENA primary metagenome ERZ773221 (study PRJEB29015, sample SAMEA2737758) | human gut metagenome | biome: human gut; feature: human-associated habitat; material: faeces | place: China | collected 2012 ... | reverse complement strand
TAGCCTTGATACCCTTAGCCATAGCTTCGATATTCATGTATTCTCTCTTGCTGATATTGCTCTTTCCGATGTTGAATACAACAACAAGACGTGGAACAAATCCGCCTTCTTTCTTAACGATAACTTCCGGTTTCTTGTTACGTGCTTCAACCAAGTCACGTTTCAGAGATTCGTTTTCACCTTTCAAAGCATTTACTCTGTCTCTCATGTCATTCAACTGGCTTTCCGGAACCATTGGTACAGTAGGAACAGCATTCCAGCCGCGTTTCTTGAACTTATAAGTAACACCTACTGTCACGCCACCCATTCCTTCTTTGCTAGCGCCACCAAATGCATTTTTCATCAAAAGGCCACGCAATTCTACATTAAGGTCTAAAGCAGGAGACAAGCGGAAACGGTTGATCAAACCGGCATTTATACCCAAATTCTTCTCACGAGGTTCTGACCATGACACAGCCAAACCAGCTCCTACATAAGGAATAAATGAATAAATACGATCTTCATTGTATCCGCACAACATGTTAGAAAGGTTGAACAGAACATCACCATGGAAATTAGCCATATTCCATTTCTGTTTGTAATATCCGTTAGAATATGTACCACCTTTTGCATACCTAGCGTCAGCAGAAGGAGCTGCCCCCTTAGCTTGAAGACCATTGTATGCAAGACGCAATCCGATTCCCGGAGTAAACCACTTACCTACGGCAATATCAAGTGCCGGAGCAAGACGTTTTCCGAAATCAGCTTTACCGTCATTGTCGCCAAAATACATTTGTGCGCCAATACCACCACTAATAAACCAGTTAGCACCGAAGCGATTTGTTTCTACGGTATAGCTCTTCGCTGCATTTTCTTTTTCCTGAGCAGGCAGACATACAGAGGCCGCTGCCAATAAAATAAACAATAAACCCTTTTTCATCTCAATTTATTTTAGTAAATAATATATTTCTATATTTTGTCTTACAGGAAATCAACCGACTCCCAAACATCTCATGCCTGACAAAGAGACAATAAGCAACTTCCTTTTCTTGAAATTTAATGCAAATATAGATATTTAATATAACACAAGCAAAAAAACGCGTAAAAAATCATTCCCACACAAAAAAAATAAGGAATGATAAAAGTGTTATATAACTCCGAAAGAAGACGAAAGGCATTTATTACCAAAGAATTAAAACAAAAAAAAATAGCCGGCGATAATTGCATCACCAGCTATTTTATTTCTTTAATATTATATCTAATAAACCAGTTTCACATTATCAACCCATAATGAATTACCCGGCGAACCGATATAAGCTCCTCCATGACTGGACGTAAACTGTATATATATATGTGTAGGCACATCATCTTCATTTCCCCAGGCAACTTCATGAATAGGAACGCTTTCCCCTTTACTGTTTACCGTATAGTTTTCGGTAACTTGTAATCGCATCATATGCGCTTTATATTCAGGGCGCCCTGTAATATCACCATACATAATCTCATACGAAGCATTATTTTTCCAGTCGGTAGAATGATAATAATAAGTCACCATAGTCCCTATCCGTTTGGCATAAACATTTCCGTTCGCATCTTCCCAACGTTTTTGCAAAAACAGAATAGCTGCCGGATAATCTTTTCCGGGCACATCCGTAATCTTACTGAAACCGGTAGCACGGATACGATTCTCCCTGTCCGACATCTTCACTTTATAATCAAATTGAAGTGCCACCGGTTTTTTAGTAAACGGCACGCCACATTGCAACATCTTCTGCGGATTCTTAGTACCCTTAATAGGTTCATGCACCGTCCCTGTAAAAATAGAACCTGCCGCCAACACAGTGATATTAACAAGCCCCAACACTTTCACACTTTCCATGCGTGTATCCAGACGTGCACAATACCCTTCTCCCCTTTTTTCCGGGAAAACAGACGTATTTGTTTTTGTAATTCCCGCTACCTTTGCCATTACATTCGAAGTACCCCACGGTGAACCACCCATGTTTTTATAAACCTGATCTCCTTGAATTACAGCCGTCGGTGCAATCTCATACACATTCTTCGTATTTCCTCCGATAATTCCCGATTCCTTTATCTGCCGGTCTACCCATTGGTCCATATCTCCAAAAGGAAACATTTCCACTTTATGCTGTGCCAGCAAAGACAAGGAAGAAATAAATGCGACAAAAGTTGTCACCACCAGGCGATGAACGATTTTCTGAATCATTAATACCTTTCCTTTCTTTTATAAATTATAATCCCATTGTTTCAAAGCAAAACCCCAGTTTTCTTCTACCAATCGAATTGTCCGGTCATCATATTTATATTTATTCTTTTTATATCCTTTCTTACCGCCGACATATTTTTCAATATCTCCACGCGCTTCGGCAAATCCGGGAATAGAGAGTGACTTATAAATATCCTCCGTCATTCCCATTGCATCGGCTTCGAAATCCTCAAACTTCACTTCCCTCAGATTACCCTCAGGAATAAACTGCTTGTCCGATTCATATTTATGATAGAGTTTCGCATAGATAGAAAGGATATTTTCCTCTAATTGTTCATTTCCGATATCCTGCAATTTTAATGGTTGGATCGTATTTGTAAAGAAACTGCGTGTAGATTCAAATACCGTATACGGATTGCGCATCAGATAAATAAACTTAGCATTCGGGAACATTTTCACCAGTTCCCTCACTCTACCGGTATGAGGCGGATTCTTGCTAAGGAATTGCGTGCCATGAGTATTCCACAAAGAAATCTTTATCAGCTTCGTAAATACTTCTTCAAACACCTTCAACTCCGCATCCGAGATATTGTCAAACAACAGATACTTGTCAGCATATTCCTGTTGATATTTCGGCAAGAACCAAAAATTATAATAAGTATAAGGCATCATGTTTGCCAGTGCAAATTCTTCTTCCTGCGGCAGGTCTACTGCCAGCTCCATGTTGTCCGTCGGACGTTTATCCGGCATCAGCCAACTCATATTCTTCTTGAAGAAAGGCTGTCCCCACATCATCAAATGAGGAAACACGGTCTGATAGGTCGTATTATAGCCAAAATGCTTATCACAGGAGAATACATTGTGCACAAAAGTAGTTCCGCTCCGCCAGTGCCCCAAAATAAACACCGGATCATGCTCCAGCGGTTGATTCGCCAACAACTTCTCATAACGTTTGTCCTGCAATGAGGCCAATGGAGAAAGCAATCGGCATACAGCCTTTGTCAATCGGTACTTACCCTTATAGGCTGCATCAATTTCACGACCGGCAGTAATTGCTTTAAAAGTTTTCCAGTCGGCACCTACCAATGTATTGATCGGAAGTTTATTAAATTCGAGTAATCCCATACTTTCTTATTTTATTATTTTCACGGCAAAACCCTGGCGTTCCAGTTCTTTCACCGCCTTTTCTACTGCTTCATAATGTTCGGGGGCGATTCCCAACTTCGACAGATCCAATACAGGAATATCATCCGTATTGCTCATATCCTTCATTTCCACCCGATCGATAATCATACCTACCGCAGAAGTATTGTTGGTAATCGGGTCGATCAGGATAAATGAGCCACATGATTTATTCTTCTTATAAGGATCAAAGAACAACTCTTTCGCGGTTGTCAGCACCACGCAGGCAATCTGATTCAATTGCAAAGGCAGAGTCTCTTTTGTCAACTGTCCATTGTCCGGCGACAGATGTTCCATTGTGTTCACATCCACCTTATACTTAATCGTATCAATGCGCGTACGACTCAGATTTGTTGTCTGTTTGATAAAGAACGATTTATTTATATCCATTGGCTCCTCATCCATCCATACCAACATTGCTTCAAAGTTACGGTCAACAATCGGCAAGTTATCGGGATGTACCAGCATTTCACCACGGGATACATCAATTTCATCTTCCAGTGTCAGTGTAACCGACTGTGGAGGGAAAGCATAGTCCAACTCACCGTCATAAGTCACGATACTCTTCACTTTGGACGTCTTTCCTGAAGGCAACGCCATTACCGTATCCCCCTTACGAACAATACCCGAAGCCACCTTACCACAAAAACCTCTAAAATCCAAATTCGGACGCAGCACATACTGCACCGGGAAACGAAAATCCTCCAAATTATGGTCATTGTCAATATGAACAGTTTCAAGGAAATCAAGTAAAGAAGTCCCCTTGTACCACGGAGTACGCTCCGACTTATCCACTACATTATCACCGTCCAATGCGGAAAGCGGAATACAGTTTACATCAGGGATTCCCAGTGGAGATACAAATTTCTTATACTCCGCAACAATCTCATTGAAACGCTCTTCCGAAAAATCCACCAAGTCCATTTTATTGACCGCCAATACCACATGTTTGATACCCAGTAAAGACACCAGGAAAGTATGGCGGCGAGTCTGTGTAATCACTCCTGTGCGTGCATCCACCAGAATAATTGCCAGATTTGCCGTAGAGCCGCCGGTAATCATATTACGGGTGTACTGCTCATGTCCCGGAGTGTCCGCAATGATAAATTTACGTCCATTGGTGGAGAAGTAGCGATAAGCCACATCAATTGTAATACCTTGTTCGCGTTCAGCCTTCAATCCATCGAGCAGCAATGCATAGTCGATATGCTCACCTGCATTTCCTACACGTTTACTGTCGCGTTCCAGCGCATCCAACTGGTCCTCATACAATTTCTTGCTGTCAAACAGCAAGCGACCGATCAATGTCGATTTTCCATCATCCACCGAACCGGCTGTCAACAGCCTCAGCAAGTCTTTCTGTTCATCTTTATCCAGAAAAGCCTTTATATCTAATTTATTATCTGCCATCACTAATTACAATTAAAAGTATCCTTCACGTTTCTTCTGTTCCATACTCGCGTCCTGATCAAAGTCAATCACACGAGTCGTCCGTTCACTCTTGGTAGTAGTCATCATCTCCTCCACGATTTCTTCAATCGTAGCGGCACCACTTTCCACAGCACCCGTCAGCGGCCAACAACCTAATGTACGGAAGCGAACCATCTTCATTTCAATCCGGTCGCGATATTTTTCCGGCAGACGATCATCATCCGCCATTATCAGGTTGCCATCCATTTGCACCACCGGACGTTCTTTCGCATAATATAACGGAACAATCGGAATATTCTCCAAACGGATATACTGCCATATATCCAATTCCGTCCAGTTGCTCAATGGGAACACACGGATACTTTCTCCTTTATGTACGCGGGCATTATAAATATCCCACAATTCCGGACGTTGATTTTTCGGGTCCCACTGGTGAAACTTATCCCGGAAAGAGAAGATACGTTCTTTCGCACGCGATTTTTCCTCATCACGGCGTGCACCGCCAAAAGCAGCGTCAAACTTATACTTATCCAGTGCATGAAGCAACGCCTGTGTTTTCATCAAGTCCGTATGCACTTTACTTCCATGTGTAAAAGGTCCTACCCCTGCATGAAAAGCCTCCATATTACTTTCTACGATCAGGTTCCATCCATATTTCTTCGCATACTCATCACGGAACTGAATCATCTCCTTGAATTTCCATTTCGAATCAATATGCATCAACGGGAATGGTACTTTACCCGGATAAAACGCTTTTTCAGCCAAGCGTACCATTACAGAAGAATCCTTTCCAATACTATAAAGCATCACCGGATTCTCAAATTCCGCCGCCACTTCGCGGATGATATGAATAGACTCGGCTTCGAGTTCTTTCAAGTGGCTTAATTTATATTCTTCCATTACTAAAATAATGATTTTATTCTTCTACTAAACACTTCTTTTTACTTTGGGCAAAACCAGCTCCAACAAGCAATTCACCGATTCTTCCAGTGTCAGTTTGGAAGTATCCAATGACAATGCCGGATGTTCGGGAACCTCAAACGGTGCAGAAATTCCGGTAAAATTCCGGATTTCCCCCTTACGTGCCTTGGCATAAAGCCCTTTCACATCTCGTTTCTCGCACTCCTCCAACGGGGTACTCACAAAAATCTCCAGAAAGTCATCCTTACCGATAATATTTGCCGCCATTTCCCGGATATCGTTATTAGGACTGATGAATGCCGCAATTGTAATAATGCCACTATCCAAAAAGAGCTTTGAGACCTCAGCTATGCGACGGATATTCTCCACCCGGTCAGTTTCGGAAAATCCGAGGTTATTATTGATACCACTACGAATATTATCCCCGTCAAGGATACGGCAAAGCAATCCTCGCTTATGAAGTTCACGCTCCAGTGCGATAGCAATCGTACTTTTGCCCGATCCGCTCAATCCGGTAAACCAGATCATCACACTATGTTGCCCCAAAAGTTCCTCTTTGTCCTGCCGTGTCATCATGCGGTCAAATATAGGATATATATGATTCTTTTCTTCCATTTATAAATTCGTTTTATTAAAAGTTCCAGATCATCGGAATCAGAATAACAGAGATTATAAAGGTTATGATATTGAGCGGCAAACCGATACGAACAAAGTCCATAAATTTATAGTTGCCGATACCTTGCACAATCAGATTAGTCTGATAACCGATAGGTGTAGAGAAACTGGCTGAAGCAGCCATACAGATCACAACAAAGAAAGGCGTCGGACTGACTCCCAACTGCGCTGCAATCGACAGGGCCAATGGGAATGCCAATGCTGCCGCCGCATTATTCGTAATCAACTCCGTAAACAAGTTCGTGATGATAAACAACATGGCAAGCAACACGTGCGGACCGTAATCATCGCTCAACCCGATAATGAACTTCGCAACACTATCAGCCACTCCCGAATTCACCATAGCCTTACTGATTGCAAATGCACAAGCAATCGTAATCAAGATATCCCACGAAATGTATTTTGTATATTTACGGGCAGGAAACAGATTCGTCCACGCCATAACAATGGTGGTGATAGACACAAAAAAGAACATATCCAGTTTGATATCCGGAAACATCTCTTTTGTCACCGGCAATTCACCGATCGTAGCACCGACAATCATCAGCACCAATAAAATCAGAGCTAGCCAGCGTTTTTTCTTTCCTGCGGTATCAGGGTCATTTCCGTTTGTCAGCAACACAAACACAGAAGACTCCCCCCATGTAGGAATAAAGGTATCATCAGCCATTACAACAAGCGTATCTCCTTCACGTAGCACCACTTCATTCAGATTAGTTACGAACCGCTGTCCGCTACGTGTCTTGATCTCCTTTACTTCCGCTCCATAATGACGCTGGAAATTAAAATCACTCAACTTCTTATTGATACCGGGGAAACGTGCCCCTAACACCGCTTCCACCCGATGCAATTTCTCCCCCTCTTCCATTTCCTCATCCGGCACAGCCGTATCAGGACGAGCATCCGGCAAAAGTCGTTTGGAGAAAAGGAAAAGATAAACAATTCCGGCAACAGCAATAAAAATGCCGACCTTTCCCAGTTCGAACATGGAGAAACCTTCAAAACCGGCTTCTAAAATCATTCCGTGCACTACCAGATTGGTAGAAGTACCGATCAACGTACAAATACCACCAAGAATAGTCACATAAGAAAGAGGAATCAGGAATTTTGTTGCCGGGAGATTAACCGATTTCGCCCAATGCTTGATAATCGGGGCGAAGATAACCACAACAGGAGTATTATTCAGGAAAGCGGAAATGAAAGCCACCGAAGGTAAGATACGCAACTGTGCTTTAAACACCGACGTCTTGCCCTGTGGAAGCAATTTCTTTATCACTTGCCCTAATGTACCCGATTGGCGGATACCTTCACTTACCAGAAACAGTAGGGCAACGGTAATCATGCCCTTATTACTGAACCCTTCCAGCATTTCTTTCGGGGTCAGAATACCGGCACACAAAAACAAGACCACTACCGAAAAAAGTATCATGCCCGGACGCATTTTGTCAGCGACCAAAGCAGCTACCATTCCTAATAACGACAACAGTACAAATACAATTTCAAATGTCATATAAACATTAATTAGTGTTTTCTTTTTGGCTCGACGATAAACCACGGATTCAATAAATCCTCCTTGTTATATCGTAGAGGTTCGTCCTTTCCGGCTTGATACACTTCCATTCCGGCGGCACGCGCTATCGCATGTCCGGCAGCTGTATCCCACTCCATTGTCGGAGCGAAACGCGGATACACATCCGCACTACCTTCTGCAACCAGACAGATTTTAATGGAACTTCCACTTGATATCAGTTCGACACTGCCATGTTTCTTCTTCAAGTCAGCGATATATGTTTCCGTTTCAGGTGACAGGTGCGAACGTGAAGCAACAACAATAAAATGATCACGTACATCCTCTAAAGGCATCGGCTCCGACTCTTTTATCATCTGTTGTAATGTCGTCCCTTTCCCTACCGGAGCGACAATACCGGAGTACTTATAGGCTCCTATACCTTCCACAGCAAAGTAAAGCACTCTCTTTACAGGCACATAAATAACGCCTAACACAGGTACTGAATTCTGTACCAGGGCTATATTTACCGTAAATTCTCCATTGCGTTTAATAAATTCCTTTGTTCCATCCAGAGGGTCAACAATCCACAAAGTATCCCATTTGCGGCGAACCTCATAATCCAGATGCTTTCCTTCTTCACTAAGAACAGGAAAAGGAGTATCGTTCAAAATAGCCACAATCGCTTCGTGCGCTTTCCTGTCTGCTATTGTCAGAGGAGAATTATCAGCCTTTCTCTCTATCTCGAAGTCCGATGCCGGATCATCATAAATAGAAAGTATGTTTTCACCGGCTTTCAATGCTGCATCGATAGCAGCCATTACATATTTTTGTTCCATTTAATTCCTTTATTAACACCTCACTAATATCAAGGCTGTAAATCCTCTAAATTAAGAGTTGACAAAAGTAAAAACTTTCTTTGCTATAAAAGTTTCCCCACCTACATTTATAACTTCTTTTAGTAGAATGATAAAAATATCTAAACGAAACATCATTTTCTCTCTCAACAAAAAAGCAGTAACTTCCCAGTTACCGCCTTCTTATTCGGAAAAAACGTTGGTTCTTCCCAATATATATTACCAAAAAGAAATCAATATACACGATACAGCAACCAAGCGCCTTGGAAATCCGAACGATTCGGATACTTAGCCTTGAAAGCATCGCGAGCGTCAGCAGCAGCAGCCTTATCAGCAAATGAGCTAACTATTACACGATACATTGCCTTATCAGCGTTAAATGCGATTGTAGCCTGATAACCTTGTGCATCCAGCCAATCTTTCAATCCTTCGGCATTTGCTTTTACACCAAAGCTACCGGCCACTACACTATAATCTTTCAAACCGTCATTACCGGAAACAACTGTCACCTTTTCCTGACGTACACCCGATGTATCTGCTACTTTAGGTGTTGTCACAGGAGCTGCCACTACCGGAGTCACCTCAACCGGAGCTTCCACTTGCGGTTCTGCCAGTTCTTGCTGTTTTGCTTTCTCGTAAGCCTTCTTATAGGCGCTTTCGCTGGATTTACAAGATGCAAAAGCAAGCACCAAGCACACTCCCATTCCTAATACGACCAATTTTCTCATATTCCTATACTCTGTTTTAATTAATAATTCATGTTCTCGTCTATCAATATTCAGTTTCGGGCAACAAAATAATAGAAATTTTATCATCCGGCAAAGAAATCCGGCGAAAAAACGCTTATTCGGACTTTTTCTTATAAGAAATCGTTCCTGTTGCCTGATTAGTCGGCATTAAAAGCACTTCCGCAATCTGAATATGTTCGGGAGCCGAAGCAGCGAAGTAAACTGTCTCAGCCACATCCTCTCCGGTCAACGGGCGAATTCCTTTGTAGAAATTATCAGCCGCCTGCTTGTCACCCCGGTAACGCACCACCGAGAAGTTGGTTTCCACCATACCCGGTTTGATATTCGTCACTCTCAGCGGAGTATCCACCAGATCAATCCGAAGTCCGTCCGAAAGGGCCTTTACAGCAGCCTTAGTCGCACAGTACACACTTCCCCCGGGGTAAGCCGCATCACCTGCAATAGAACCGATATTGATCACATGCCCCCGCCCGCGCTCTATCATACCGGGAACCACAAGACGCGTCATTGTCAACAATCCCTTTATATTCGTGTCAATCATGATGTCCCACTCGTCCAGACTACCCTCGAACTCTTTATCCACTCCGATCACCAGTCCGGCATTGTTAATCAACAGATCAATCGTTTCCCAGTCCGCCGGCAAGTTTTCCAGTGCAGCCTTCACCTGTTCACGGTCACGTACATCACAAATAAGCGGCCTTGTCACCAGTTTAGGACACTCCATTTCCAACTCATATATCAGCTTCTCCAACTTTGAAGTATCACGGGCATTCAAAATCAAATTCCAACCTTCTTTGGCAAACTTACAGGCACAAGCTTTACCAATTCCGCTAGTTGCACCAGTAATTAAAACAGTTTTTATTTCCATTATGTTTAAATTATAAATACTGAATGACAAAAGTACGCCTTAACTTCCATTGGTTAGTCTCCAAAGTCCGTTAAATAAGATTAAACCATAAAAGAAAAAAAGAAATATAAAACTATGCACTTTTTTTTAGTTTTACTGAACAACCTTAGAAGAAAAATGTTATATTTGTTGTATCATAATCATTTTAAACATTATACATTATGAAAG
>ERZ773221.3431-NODE-3431-length-10621-cov-2.289419_pt1 | contig 10621 bp, 7 predicted proteins | sample MGYA00580994_ERZ773221 | MGnify/ENA primary metagenome ERZ773221 (study PRJEB29015, sample SAMEA2737758) | human gut metagenome | biome: human gut; feature: human-associated habitat; material: faeces | place: China | collected 2012 ... | reverse complement strand
CGGGCAAATACTATCTGCCACAGTGGACGGTTAAGGATATCGAGGAAATCAGCAAGCTGATGTTTGAGGATTTTTCTGCAGATGATTTTCACAGATATTGTGAGGAGCTTGCAATATTTTCGCATGGCAGCATTGATATGAAGAAGGCCAACAATTCATTTTCGGATGGTATGAAGATGAAGCTCATGCTGGCAGGGGTCATGGCGCGAAAGACAGACCTTCTTTTGCTGGATGAGCCGGCATCGCCGCTTGATCCGCTTATGAGAGATAAGCTGTGTCAGATGATTGGCGAGTATATCCATGAGGGCAACGGTAAGCGCAGCGTATTTTTCTCTACACACAATATCTCTGATATGGAAAATATCACCGATTATGCCATTATAATGGAAAACGGACAGATTGTGGAGCAGGGCTTTGACGGAAATCCGGTAAATATTTATTATACATATGATGGAAGAGGACTTGTGCCGGGACATGTTGAACATGGAAAATTTACGATTGTATGTAATGGTGGAGAGTATGATATTGCATTTACTGCAATTATTGAGAAACCATTTGTTATGACTCGATACGGAAAGGTTCAGAGTCTGGAAGATTTTAAGAAGCTTACATATCGTGATGCAGCTGAGGCAGTGAAGTTATTCCGATCCAGAGATTTCTTTGAGATTCTCAAATATGAAGATACGAGGATCAAGGCGCTTTATAATAATATGCGTAAATGGGAACTGGATCAGCACGCCCTTGAAGAATTCTTGGTAGGGTGCAAGCAGAAAGAGAAGATTTTTCTTACATTAGAAGAAGAAAGCCGTGCTTTTATTTCTCTTGTAGAAGACAGAAAAGAGACTTTTACTGTGAAGAAAAATACCTGGGGATATCTGGAGATTGATGTAAGAACAGAAGGCGATTTCCTTTCTGTTGAGCACAGACATCTGACGACAGACGAATTTATAGGTAATGCCTATCGTCTGGAATATGGTATTTCTATGGACAAGCTTCACAGAGGAAGTAACTTTGGAAGGATCATTCTGGAAACTCCATATGAAACATTGAGTTATGAGGTCGTAGTGGAAAAGGATATTTGCAGAGATGAGGAACATCGTGCAAATGAAAAAGAATTTAATGGAATTCTGAAAGATTATCTGAAATATGAAGGTGACAAGATGTCACTGGAAGATTGGACAGAGACTTCTATAAAGAAAATTTCACATCTTCGCGAGGTAGATGAACGTAATGAATTTTACCTTCTTGCCCAGGCACATATCTGCATTTTGGGTAATCGGATGGATGAGGCAAAATGGCTTTTAGAATCTTATAACTACAATCGTTTTGCAATCGGTAAGGATGTTGAATTGAGTTCCTATTACCTTTATCTGACGACAAAACTGAGTAATGATTCGATTGGGCAGAGAAGGGTCGCAGAAGAACTTTCACGTTCTTTTATGAAGCATCCGGACAGCTGGCGGATTCTTTGTATGCTGATTGAGGTTGATTCAGAATATAAAATCTACAGTGAAAGACTGAATGTGCTTGAGAAGCAGTTTATGGAGTATAAGTCTCACAGCTTATGGTTCTATCTTCAGGCATTCCGTTGTTTTAAAGAGAAGAGCTCATCTCTTAAAAAACTCGGACAGTTTGAAGTACAGGTTCTGCTTTTTGGCGTGAAATATAAACTGATGACGAAGGAACTTGCATTATATACAGCAAACCTGGCAAGTCAGATGAAGAATTTTGATAAACATCTGTATAATGTACTTGTGAAGTGTTATGAGATGTATGATGAAGCGATGATATTGACTTCTATCTGTACATTGCTTATAAAAGGCAGCAGAACAGAACACATCTATTTCCATTGGTATGAGAAAGCGGTAGACGCAGAGTTGAAGATCGCGCAGCTTTACGAATATTATATGGCGGCTGCGAGACCGGAAGAATTTCATAAGCAGCTTCCTCGTTCAGTATATTTGTATTTTATGCATGGAAATTCTCTGGATTATAAGAAATGCGCATTTTTATATGCAAATCTGATTACTTATGAAGATGAGACAAGCGAGATTTATGCGCACTACAGGGATGAGATGGAAGAATTCACATGGAATCAGCTGGAGAAGAGAAATATAGATGAAGATCTGCGAATCATTTATAAGCGATTCCTTGTAGAGACAGACATGAGTCAGGACAGAATCCGCGCTCTTTATGATGTGTGTCACGCATATTGGATTACAACAAAGGTTCCGAATATGAAATTTATTCATGTAATCGCAGCTGATGGAACAATTACACAGAAGGCAGCATATACAGAGAATGGAGCCAGAGTATTTCTGTATGCAAAGACGGATCGCATTGTATGGGAAGCAAAAGATGGAAGACATTATACAGATTCTATCCCATATGAGAGTAAACGTCTGTTTTATGAACTTAGATATATGGATATCTGCAGAAAATATGCCAATAGTCTGAACAGAAGTAAAGCACTTGAGGAAGAGGAAGAGCTGACTCTGGAAATCGTAAAAGAAAAAGGTCTGGAAAATTTCCCGGAGGATGAGATCCAGGTACTGTGCAGCAAGATGATTCGTGAGACAAATTATGAGAATGATGATTTCCTGACCTATGTTTGTTATGACTTATTTAAGAAAAAACAGTATGATAAAGTGATTCTTACTTATTTGGCAAACTTCTACTGTGGAGCAACACAGGAGATGAAGGAATTGTGGAAAGTTGCTAGAGAGTATGAAGTCCATACGCACAAACTGGCAGAACGGATCATTACACAGATGCTCTTTTCTGAGGAATTATTCCAGGAGACAAAAGTATTTGAAGCTTATTATGATGAAGGGGCATATTTCCGGCTCCAGCAGGCTTATCTGGCATATGTCTCCAGAGAATATGTTGTAGAAGCACGTAAGATTGAGAAATCTATAATTGATATTATCTGCAGGGAAGCAGAGAAGGGTGAGGCAACAATCGATATTTGTATGATTGCTGTTTTAAAATATTATTCGAATCAAGCGTATGAAACAAACCTTAAGAAGACGCTGAAAAAGTTTATGCAGGAACTTTGCGGCAAACAGATTTATTTCCCATTTTTCCTTAAGTATGATAAGGAGTGGCTGATTGAATTCCAGTTGTGGGATAAGACACTGGTAGAATACAAGGGTCAGAAGGATAGCCGTGTCATGTTGTATTATCAGTTGCAGAAAGGTGGAAACGGAGATTCTGATTATGCAACAGAACTTCTGACACCAATGTATGAGAATTTGTATGTGAAGAAGTTTGTGCTGTTCTCACATGAACGACTGATCTATTATTTTAAAGAAACAATTGACGGAAATTCTTACAGAAGTGAGAAAGAGCTCTGTCAGCATACGGTTGAAAAAGGTGAACCGGGCAGATATGGAAGGCTCAATGACATTATTCTGGAAGAAGATCCGGAAGAACGAGAGAAGAAGATGAAGCAGTATGCACTGGAAGATGCGGTTGCATCACATATGTTCATACAGTATTAAGGAGGAAATCTTTTCATGGGACAGGGAAGTATAATTGGATATGAGATAAATGAAAAGACATGCCAGATCAGTTTTTATAATGATAAAGAGATGGAGCCTCAGACACTGGAAGTTGATGCAGATAATTTTCAGATTCCTTTGATTATTGGAAAACTAAGAGACACATGGGCATATGGAAAAGAGGCAAAACGTCTTGCAACACTGAAAGAAGGATTTACAGTTGCCCGTCTGCTTTCGAGAAGTCTTGCAAATGAAAAAATTGAATTTGGAGATGAGACATATGATGCAGTATGGCTGCTTTCTCAGTTTATTCAGATGTCTTTACAGGCATTTCCCAAAATTGATGGAATTGTGTTTAGCGTACCGGTTCTTACAGAAGAATTGGCACAGATGCTTCGAAAGTTCGCATGAATATTGATAAAAGACATATCTTTATTCAGGATTATAAAGAGAGTTTTTGTAATTATCTCTTCTATCAGCCGAAAGAACTGTGGCAGTATGATGCAGCATTGTTCTGCTGTGACCGTAATGAGATCAAAGCATATATGCTGCGCAGACTGAAGCCGGGACTTGGTGGTGGAAAGACTACATTTGTTACGGTTGATGAAGTTGCAAATGCACATATGAAAGAACTGGCGCTTGTTTATCCGGTTTTGAACGAGGACAGAGCAAAAGAAGCCGATGCGATGTTCTGCAAATTTATACAGAGCGTGTTTGATAAGAGAATTGTTTCTTCTGTATTCCTGACAGGAGAAGGGTTCGAAAATAACTGGTATCCGAAGTCATTGCGAGTGCTTTGCAATGGAAGAAGAGCATTTATCGGAAATAATCTGTACAGCAAAGGAGCTTGCTATACTGCATACAGAAAACTGTATATGCATATAGAGAATCCGGTTTATCTATCGGAGACTAAGCTGACAGATCAGATCACAGTCAATATGCGTGTGGATGGTCAGGAAATGTGGTATCCGCTTGTTTCCTGGGGCGCACACTGGTATGAGTCGAATAATCAGTGGGAAGTGATCCTTGAAGAGGGTGATGATATAGAATTCCATATCGAGTCACTGGTTCAGGGAACGGTTAAGACCGAAAAAATCTCTCTGGAGAGACTTCCGAAGAGAGCAGAGTATTCGATAAGACTTCAGATAGAAACGATGTTTCTGGATGAAAAAACCTGCAAGATTACAGTACGTGATGTCGGATTTGGAGATTTCTTCCTACCGACGGATTTCCGTGAGGAAAAGGTGATACATTTAGGAGGTAATGATGGGAAATTTAATTCTTTGTCATGACAGACACGCGGCACATCCTTATGAGATTTCCAGGATCCATTGCAGGATCTTTACGATAGAAGAATTGTGTTACTATCTGTGTAATAATTTATATTTGATCGATTATACGATCATGAATGAACCGCTTTGCACCTGGCTGGAAGAAGAGATTGGGATGAAAGAACTGGCAGAGCAGCTTCGAGATTTGATGCGTATGCGTGGATCTGTCGAGAATTTTGTTCTTACAATCCTGAAAGCTTCAAAGATCTATAAAGAATCGGAAATGATCCGTATCCAGAATGTTTTGGAACATCTGAAAAATCAGAAGGATGTAGAGCGTAAGAAGTATAAAGGCGATAATCTTCTCGAAAGCGGTGAGATTGAAGAAGCGATCATCGTTTATCAGGAAATCCTGAATCAGGAAAAAGATGAGAGTGTAGATGAAAAATTCTATGGAAAGATCTATGCATGTCTTGGAGCAGCATATGGACGATTGTTCCTTTATCAGGAAGCGGCCAAAATGTATGACAGAGCCTATCAGATCTGTGAAGATAAGGAATTACTAAAACCATATCTGTATGCGTCTTATAAGTATATGTCGCTGGAAGAATTTCACATTTTGCTTACAAAGCACAGTGAATATCAGGAAGTGAATGCACAGATGAGAAGCGAGATGGACGAAGTGAAGCAGAATCTTCAGATTGAGCCAAATGAAGTACTTTTGGAGAAGTGGAAGAGGAAACATAGAAGAAATCATACATAATACAGACTTTTTATGCAGCTGTTCACAGAATCTATGAGCAGCTGCATTGTTATGTACCTTTTGGTTACTGTTTTGGGGTTTGACATATATTGTATGCTATGGTAGAATACAACAGTAACTTTACTGTGGTACAGTGACTCATTGGTAGAGAATAAAAGCCAAACTCAATGATGGAGGGTGTTATTATGAAAAGGAAAGTATTAAGTGTGTTATTATGTGCAGGACTTGCAATTTCTATATTAGCAGGATGCGGTTCAGACTCTTCTAATGCGAATAAGAAAGCGGAATCAACAGGAAGCGACCTTGAATATGTAAAAGACAAAGGAACGCTTGTGGTCGGTGTTACTGACTTTGAGCCAATGGATTATAAAGATGACAATGGTGAGTGGATCGGATTTGACGCAGATATGGCGAAAGCATTTGCAGAGAGTATCGGAGTTGAGGCAGAATTTGTTGAGATTGACTGGGATAATAAAGAGCTTGAGCTTGATGGAAAGTCAATCGACTGCGTATGGAATGGTATGACACTGATTGATGAAGTGAAGAGTTCTATGGAATGCACAGATGCTTATATGAATAACGCGCAGGTTGTAGTTGTACCGGCTGACAAAGCAGATAAGTATCAGGATGAGGAAAGTGTGAAAGATTTAACTTTTGCAGTAGAAGCAGGAAGTGCAGGGGAAGATCAGGTTGAAAGAATTGGTGCACAGTATACAGCCGTTTCATCACAGGCAGATGCATTGATGGAAGTTGCTTCAGGAAATTCAGATGCAGCTGCAATTGATGCTTTGATGGCAGCAGCTATGATCGGAGAAGGAACAGGTTATGCAGATCTTACTTATACAGTAAGTCTGAACAGTGAGGAGTATGGAGTCGGCTTCCGAAAAGGATCTGATCTTGCAGCCGAACTGAACAAATTTTTTGAAAAGAGTATGAAAGACGGTACAATGAAGACTTGTGCTGAAAAGTATAAAGTACAGGCGGCATTGATCGAAGAGTAAAAAATAAGGACGGAGCAGTACGGACATGGAACTTATAATGGAACAATTTCCTATCGTTATTCAATCGCTGAATGTTGGTTTTTTACAGACATTGAAGCTTTTCTTTGTGACGCTTTTGGGGGCATTGCCTCTTGGGCTGATCATTGCATTTGGCTCAATGTCGCATTTCCGGCCATTGAAATATATCACGAACATTATTGTATGGGTAGTCAGAGGAACGCCGCTGATGATCCAGATGCTGATTATTTATTATTTCCCGGGACTGGTATTGCATAAGCAGATCTGGGGCGGTGGAGAAACCGGTCGGTTCCTGGCCGCGTCCCTGTCCTTCGTCCTCAATTATGCCTGCTATTTTTCCGAAATCTATCGCGGCGGCATTGAATCCATGCCGGTGGGACAGTATGAAGCTGCAAAGATCCTTGGATACAATAAGGTGCAGACATTTTTCCGCATCATTCTTCCACAGGTGATCAAGAGGATTTTGCCGTCTATTACAAATGAGGTCATTACGCTGGTCAAGGATACTTCCCTTGCGTTTGTTGTGGCAGTTGCGGAGATGTTTACCATTGCCAAGCAGATCGCAAGTGCACAGACAACAATGATGCCATTTGTGATCGCTGCGATATTTTATTATGTGTTCAACCTGATCGTGGCTGTTGTGATGCAGAAGGTTGAGAAAAGTATGAATTACTACCGCTAACCGGAATGGAGAGTATAAAATATGAAATTATTTGAAATGAAACATATCAAAAAAAGCTTTGACGGACTGGAAGTTCTCAAAGATATCTCTCTTGACGTGGAAGAGGGAGAAGTTTTAAGTATCATCGGTCCTTCCGGTTCCGGCAAGTCAACCATCCTGCGTTGTGCCACAGGACTTGAGATGCCGGACAGCGGCGAGATCATCAAAAACGGTGATGTGGGACTGGTGTTCCAGCAGTTCAATCTGTTTCCGCATTTTTCCGTACTGAAAAATATAGTGGATGCACCTCTGAAGGTGCAGAAGAGAAAGAAAGATGAGGTTTACGCCCAGGCAAGAAGCCTTCTTAAGAAAATGGGCCTTGCAGACAAGGAGAAGGCATATCCTTTTCAGCTTTCCGGAGGACAGCAGCAGCGAGTTTCCATTGCCCGTGCGCTCTGTATGAATCCGAAGATCCTGTTTTTTGATGAACCTACATCTGCACTTGATCCGGAACTGACCGGTGAGATCCTGAAGGTTATCAAGGATCTTGCTCAGGAGCATATCACCATGGTGATCGTTACTCATGAAATGAATTTTGCAAGAGATATTTCCGACCGTATCATCTTTATGGATAAGGGTGTGATCGCAGTGGAGGGAACGCCGCAGGAGGTATTTTCTTCCGAAAATGGCAGAATGAGGGAATTTTTGGGAAAATTCCATCAGGGTATGGAGTAACAAACGGTTGCTTTTAAAGAGGCAATGTTATATAATTTCAAGAGGCGTGAATTAACCAGATTCGGGCAGATAACGGATCATTCGCCATTCCGGCCCGGATGTATGTAATCAGGAGGATAATAATGAATACAGACAGATATGTAAGCCCGCTGTCAGAGCGGTACGCAAGCAAAGAGATGCAGTACATTTTTTCCCCGGACATGAAATTCCGCACATGGAGAAAGCTGTGGATCGCACTTGCTGAGACGGAACGTGAGCTTGGCCTTAACATCACCCAGGAGCAGATTGACGAGATGAAAGCTCATGCGGATGATATCAACTATGATGTGGCTAAGGAGCGTGAGCGTCAGGTTCGCCATGATGTAATGTCTCACGTGTATGCGTTTGGTGTACAGTGCCCGAAGGCAAAAGGTATCATCCATCTGGGAGCGACCTCCTGTTATGTAGGAGATAATACGGATATCATCGTTATGACAGAGGCACTGAAACTTGTCCGCAAGAAACTTGTGAACGTGATCGCTGAGCTTTCCAAGTTTGCTGCACAGTATAAGGATCAGCCGACTCTGGCGTTTACTCATTTCCAGCCGGCACAGCCGACAACCGTAGGTAAGAGAGCAACTCTCTGGACTCAGGAATTCCTGATGGATCTTGAGGACCTTGAGTATGTATTAAGCACTATGAAGCTTCTTGGCTCCAAGGGAACAACCGGTACACAGGCAAGCTTCCTGGAACTTTTTGACGGGGATCAGGAGACCATCGACAAGATCGATCCGATGATCGCAGAGAAGATGGGATTCAGATCCTGCTATCCGGTTTCCGGACAGACCTATTCCAGAAAGGTTGATACCCGTGTGCTGAATATCCTTGCGGGAATCGCTGCAAGTGCACATAAGATGTCCAACGATATCCGTCTTCTTCAGCATCTGAAAGAAGTAGAGGAGCCATTTGAGAAATCCCAGATCGGATCTTCCGCTATGGCATATAAGAGAAATCCGATGAGAAGTGAGAGAATCGCTTCCCTGTCCAGATATGTGATGATTGATGCACTGAACCCGGCGATCACATCTGCAACACAGTGGTTTGAGAGAACTCTGGATGACTCTGCAAATAAGCGTCTGAGTATTCCGGAAGGTTTCCTTGCTATTGACGGAATCCTTGACCTCTGTCTTAATGTTGTAGATGGATTGGTTGTTTATCCGAAGGTTATCGAGAAACATATGATGGCAGAGCTTCCGTTCATGGCAACAGAGAATATCATGATGGATGCTGTAAAAGCAGGCGGTGACCGTCAGGAACTTCATGAGCGTATCCGTGAGCTTTCCATGGAAGCCGGAAAGACTGTCAAGGTAGAAGGCAAAGATAATAATCTGCTGGAACTGATCGCAGCAGATCCTGCATTCAACCTTTCTCTGGAAGATCTGCAGAGATCCATGGATCCGAAGAAATATATCGGACGTGCCAAAGAGCAGACAGAGAGATTTGTAAATACAGTAGTTCAGCCGATCCTCGATTCCCATAAGGAACTTCTGGGAGTGAAAGCGGAGATCAATGTCTAATCAGTAAATACTTAACATAACGGTTTGGAATATTACAGAATCTGATATAAAGATAATAAGCGTTGCTGTTTCCTGATGATATCCTGCAGGTCATTCTGCAAGGCCGGGTAAACAGTAATCGGTAAATACAGGAGGAATTATATAATGGTAAAAGCAGTTGTTGGTGCTAACTGGGGAGATGAAGGTAAAGGTAAGATTACCGATATGCTCGCTGAGAAGGCTGATATTATCGTAAGATTTCAGGGTGGTGCAAATGCAGGTCATACAATCGTAAATAACTATGGTAAATTTGCCCTTCATACTCTGCCGTCAGGTGTGTTTTATGATCATACTACAAGTGTGATCGGCAACGGTGTTGCACTGAATATCCCGGTATTTTTCAAAGAGTACAATGAAGTGGTAAGCAGAGGTGTTCCGGCTCCGAAGATCCTTATCTCCGAGAGAGCACAGATGGTTATGCCATACCATATTCTTTTTGACCAGTATGAGGAAGAACGTCTGGGCGGCAAATCTTTCGGATCTACCAAGTCAGGTATTGCTCCGTTCTACTCAGACAAATATGCAAAGATTGGTTTCCAGGTAAGTGAACTTTTTGATGAAGAACATCTGAAAGAAAAACTTGCAAGTGTATGTGCGACAAAGAATGTTCTTCTTGAACATTTATATCACAAACCGCTTCTTAATGTGGATGAATTATTTGCTGAACTTATGGAATATAAGAAAATGGTTGAACCATATGTATGTGACGTATCCCTGTATCTGTGGAACGCATTAAAAGAAGGTAAAGAAGTTCTTCTTGAGGGACAGCTTGGTTCTCTGAAAGACCCGGATCATGGAATTTATCCGATGGTTACATCTTCCTCTACCCTGGCAGGATATGGTGCAGTAGGAGCAGGTCTTCCACCATATGAGATCAAACAGATTGTTACTGTATGCAAGGCATACTCCAGTGCAGTAGGAGCAGGTGCATTTGTTTCTGAAATCTTTGGCGATGAAGCAGATGAACTGAGAAGACGTGGCGGTGACGGCGGTGAATTTGGTGCTACTACAGGCCGTCCAAGACGTATGGGATGGTTTGACTGTGTTGCATCCAAATACGGATGCCGTCTTCAG
>ERZ773221.3423-NODE-3423-length-10644-cov-2.522523_pt1 | contig 10644 bp, 10 predicted proteins | sample MGYA00580994_ERZ773221 | MGnify/ENA primary metagenome ERZ773221 (study PRJEB29015, sample SAMEA2737758) | human gut metagenome | biome: human gut; feature: human-associated habitat; material: faeces | place: China | collected 2012 ... | reverse complement strand
GATCGCAAGAATGGCAAAGGGCGCTGCAATCAGGCTCACGATCAGTTTTTTCTTGTTTATGGGAACAACCTCCCCTCGAATTTTGTGAAGTCAATAGTCTGGAAGCGCACCTGAGAACCGCAGTAGCTGCGAAGTACCTCTGCCTGGAAGTCAAAGCAGATCAGTGTGCCCGGGCGCTCGGATAGTTCGAGAGAGGTGTTAAAGCGTGCGATACGGGGCAGATCGCAGAAATAGCCAAATAGGACTGGTGAGCCATCCGGTGAAATGCCGTCATGCTCAATAGCCAGTCCGGGCTGCCTCGCAGTAAGACCTTGGAGCAGAATGCGATCCAGCTCCGCAGTTTTCCCAGGGTCGCACAGCAGTGCAAGTATCACCTCCCCCTGATGGTCGTTGGTAAGATAAAGAAAATGCTCATAGCTGCCATCCAGCATGAAAAAATCATGTTTGCGTCCTCCGGTGCTGGTCAAAATCTGGTAAGCCAGATCCATGCTGTTGCCCAGAATCAGTCCATGAACATCCTCGTGGCGAAACTGTGGGGACAGGCGCTGTTGGCAGATTACGCTCCAAATCAATGCCTTGACCCGCATTTCCGATTTGTAGCGCCACTTCATCAGGGCGCTGCTGCTGTTGTAGGTCACGAAGATGCCGGAGGGCGCAAGGAGTATTCCAGTGGAGCGGGAACTGCGGATCTTCGTGGTGTCGATCCCCATTTCTTTCACTTCTCTGGAACTGAAAAAAGCAGGATAGACAATCCTGCCGCCAGCGTAACCCTCCGGCGCAAAAATTGCCGGTTTTTCATCCCGATACACACATACACCCGCATTATCCATGGTCACATAGGTTTCTGCCAGGCGGTGTAGCCGGAGTCTTCGGTCAATTTCGCATTTCAAACGGTTGGTGTCGGTATTTCCTGTCAGGTAGCTGGCAAACCTGTCCGGCCGGCTTTCCAGCAGGGTGGCTTTGGCTCGCGGCCCCAGACGGTAGCCGCGCAGTTTATCCCGGTAATAGGTACGCAGCAGCCCGTCTTTTTTCAGTGCAGTGATAACAGACTCCAGATAATACGGACTGCCGGGAAGTCTGTTAAGCTGGTCTGTGGGGAACTCGCCGGAGATGGCAGTCAGAGAGAGAAGCCTGTACGCCATCGTGTCTGGCTGTGGGAATTTCCCAAGTGATCACCTCCTTGTGGTGTGTGGCTTTTACCGAGACTGCAAGGAACTTCGGTAAAAATCCGTGGTGTAACGACAGAAAAAAGCCCCGAAATCCGGGGCGAAATACGATGTTGCGGCAGGTCGGACAAGCAATGGCTGAAAATGCTCAAAAATCCGAGATGGATTTTAGGGTGTTTTCATGCTCAGCAAGCCAGGCGGGAAACCGCTTTTTTTCCATGACACTGATTCTGGTACAGTCCTTTTCGCCCAGCGCAGCGGTGTTGTAGGCATCGCAGAGCAGGCCGGTATCGTCAGCCATGACGAAGGTGGAGAGGACATCCAGAAGCTGCTTTTCTTCCAGATTGTCGTAGTCACGGATACGCCGGGTGGGAAGGCACTGGTCATAAACCTGCGTAAAGCACACCACACAATCGCTGAAGCGGGGCATGGGATGCTCTTTGGCGTATTGCTCCAATGAGAAGTAGAACGGGTCGAGCAGAAACTCAGTGTTTTGCCTCTGCTTGCGTTTTGGGAGCAGGCCAGGCAGGGTGACCTCCAGTACACCGTCCTCATAGATAACCTCAATTCCGTGTACAATACCGGCGGATGTCAGGTAATCGCCTTTGCGGATGGTGGTGCTGGAATATATCAAATGCCGCAGCCTGCAGGCAATTTTCTCTGCCCGCAGGGCGGCATCAGTGGATAAGACTTCATAGTTGTCCGGATAGCGCTGAATATCCGTGGTATCCATCGCGTAAAGAGCATTGCTCAAACGGGATATATCATCAAGAATGCTTCCAATCCGGTGTGAGATGATTTTTCGTTCCAATCAAGTTCCTCCTGTTTTCTTAAAGTAATGCACCTGGCCCGCTGCATCCACGGTGCAGAAACCGGAAATGCCAGGGCAGTCAATGCGGCGAATGTCTTCCGGATTATCGACCAAAATGATGCGGCGTCCACCGCTGCGGTCATCCCGAAGCGCATGGTTGATCAGGGCCTCCTGGCCGGAAGCTGCGTAGACGATTTCGTATAGTTCACCGTTTGCAAAGAAGATAAGCTTGACCGGAAAATCACCGGGAGCATGGTATTCCACCTGCCCGATAAAATCCAAGAGTACCCAGGCAGCCCGTATCAGGGAGCTGTCCGATTTTGCTGCCCAACCAGACGGAAAGTAACCGCCTGTATCAGTTTGAAAAATACGGCCCTGCTTTTGCAGATGGGAGAGCAGGGTCTTGATGATTTCTTCTTTGCCAGGGTGAAAGCAAAGAAGCTGCTGCATATTGAGACCGGGATACATCGTGACGATCCGCAGCAGAGCCGCAGCTTCATTTCCATAGATTTCAGCCCTGGTCTTCATGGGTATCACCTCCAATGGCGTAATATAGGCGTATTCAAGACGCATTAAATAGGAAGGAAAGCCAGTCAGTGTAAGCCCAAAAGATGATCTGGCTGGCAAAACTGGCTTTTAGGCGTAATACAGACGCAAAGCAGACGCATAGCGGCGTCTGGCAGGAAAGTTGCACATGGGAATCACCTCGCCTTTCAAATTGTTATATCTGCTGTTCGGCAGATGTGGATTGTTCACGGCGTTTTCGCTCTACGATTTCACGCAGCTCGCGGCGGTCGGTAGTGATCAGATCCTTTTCCAGAGGGCTGGCTTTGAACTCCACCATAATATTGTTGTTATTGGTAGAAATCAGACCGTGACCTCTTTCAAAGTGAGTGATCTCCATTGTTTCAGCATCGGACAGGTGCAGGGCTTCCTGTACCCGCTGGGCTTCGTCGTCCTCCAGATTCAGAATGATCTTGGTCTTGGAGTTGTTGATGATGCCCTTACCAAATCTGCCGCCGTCAAGGTCAAAGAAATCGGCAAGATCCTGGCTTGCAAAAATCGAGGCGCCGCCGTAACCGCGTATGGTTTTGGCAATTTCCAAAAGAAAATCGCCGGCCAATCTTACACCAGCAGCACCGGCACCGGATAGAAGCTGCCAACACTCATCAATGAAGATGGCTTTTTCTTCTGTACGGTCGGCTTTGGCTCTGTCCCAAACAAAGTCCAGCGCCACAAACATACCTACGGTGAGCAGGTCTCCGGTGAGGGAGGAAATATCCAAAACAGTGTACTTGTTGTCGAGCCGAACATTGGTCTGCTTATTGAAGGTGCTGGCGCTTCCGTTTACCAGACGGTTTAGGATGTGGGCCATGCGCATCGTTTCCTTGGAGGTTTTCAAAATTTCGTACAGGTCACCAAGCACCGGCATCTCACGGTACTGGCCGGGCTTTGCAGGGTCTTCCAAAGAGGCATTATCATGAGTGATGCCTTTTGTGTTATAGGTACGAACAAGGGCTTCGTCCAAAAGCTGTCGTTCCTCGTGAGACATATCGGGGATCAGCAGACTGAAAAATATGTGGAGCTGCTGGATCTTTGCTGCAAGTTCAGATAACTGGATGCCTGGACCGTCCAGAAGTTCATTCACCGAGCGGTCTACCCGCCGAATCTCCATGACATTGATGCAGTGGGGACTGGCCGGTGAAATCTGGATAAAGGAGCCGCCCACATTGGAGCAGGCGCGATGGAATTCATGGCCTTTTAGGGGCGCAACAATGAAAATGGGGATATTTTTCCGCCTCATTCGCAGCGCCATCAACTGCATGGTAAAAGTTTTGCCGGCTCCGCTCGTGCCAAGGATCGACATATTGGCGTTCTTATAGACCGCAGAATTGAAGATGTCCACGATAATAAGGGAACTGTTGTACTTGTTGACACCCAGCAGGATACCGTTATCATCACACATCTCATAGGATGTAAAGGGATAACAGCTTGCCGCACCGCCTGTCAGCAGGTTGCGCTTACCCCGCTCATACAGTTTCTTTTCCATTGCCACCAATGGCAGGGCAGATAAAAACGCCTGTTCCTCCCGAAAATGGCAGGTGCAGGCGTTCATGTCCTGTGAGAGCAGGAGCTTTTTCATTTCACTGACCTTCCATTCCAAGTCTTCCTCGTTGGAGGCAGTAATGGTAATCAGCAGATTCAAGTAGTAGAAGTCCTCGTTGTTGGCAAGGCCCTCTTTGAGAAAGTACCCGCTTCGGATAGCGCCATCAATGTCATCAAAGTCGGTGTTGGTGTCGCTGGCGTCCTTGATTTTGGAACGGTTGATACGCAGCTGCTGTCCGACTTTCTGGATGATGGTTTCTTTGGGCTGACGGGAGAGGAACATATCCATATCGATCCCATCACCGGCATTGACGATAAGACTGAGCCAGCCGGCTGGAACCTGCGTTTTGTAGCCATCAGAGGGCACCAGCAAATAAGCATAATACAGACCGTCAATGCAGATATGGTGACCATGCGTGAAGTCAATGCTTTTTGGCGCACAGAATTCGGTGGCAGGGATATGGTCGATCTCACTGTCGCGCCCTTTGGCAAGGTACTCAGCCACAACCTCCTGTGCCCGGACGGAGAGCGGCTTTACAGCACTTTCATTTCTACAGAGCAGGTTATAGAGGACATCTACGGTAAACTCATCCCAGTTTTCCGGAACGATGACCTCGTTACCGCACTGACGGAGGTAGTTGGTAGCAGTATGGACTGCACTTTGCAGGGCATTGATTGCCTCGCCTTCTTCATCAGAGCGCTTGGTGTTGCTCCACGGCTCATATTCAAAAATCAGGAAGAAACGTCGGGTAATTGCCTCACGGGAACCGATCTGTTGAACGAACTGGAGGTAGTCTTCCTGCATGAGCAGACACTGTTCATTGGTCTCCTGTTCCATCTCCTTCCGAACGGTATCCAGATGGCGGTTGATCTCTGCCCGACGTGTCAGTACCTTGATTTGCAGCTTGATGGGGCTGATTTTCAAGTAGGACACAAAGGAATAGATGATGTTCCGCTGTTCCTGGGCGCTGCGCAGCATAAAATTGATGGGTACTACCTCGACGACCTTGACATAGCGGTGGTCCTTCGTGTAGATGATGCCGTTTTCAATTTTGGAAATCGGCAGATAATCTGCTACCGGGTTAAGGCAGGCGGGCTTCGGCTCCTGAGTGCGGATAGGGCGTTTTACTTTGCGCTCTTTGGAGACCTTCTTTTTTTGCTTGGCGGCTTTCTTCTCCTTGGCAGGCTTCTGCTTTTTCACAGGACGGAGTTTTTGGCGGATCTCGTAGCTACGAACTTCATCAAACTCCGCTGGGAAATCCTCTCTGCCGGAGCGCCGTGACCGCCTGGGAGTCTTATCGGGTTTGTGTGCCTTCTTTTTAATATGCTTGCCGCCATGCTCTGCCGCAGGAACCGCATCTTCTGCGCTGTTACCGCCTACAATGCGGCGGTTTCGCAGGTACTTTATGAAAATCAGCAGAAAAGAGGAAAGGCTCTCACCGGAAATTCCGATAAGCGCCACCAATGCTGCTGGCAGTGCGGTCAGGCACAAAGCGATGATACGGGCAGTCAGGCCAAGAGGAAGCAATGAAAAAACCGGCACACCAATGGCAAATGCCAGGATGCCGGCTTCAATCACATTGCGGGCTTTGAACATACCACCGAAGAAGGTGCCTGACTCGATGAAATTCGGTGGTATTATGTAGGTATCTCGGTCGATTTTATGATTCATGATTAACCTCGTTTCCGAAGCCGGGCGGGCACATCAGCCGATAATCCAGAACGGACCGCCAGCTCCAGCGCGCCGGCTGGCCTCATTTAAGATAATGGACAGATCCCAGAGCTGTTCGCTCCGTGTGTAACTGGCAGGGTCAGCCACCATGATCTTGCCGTCTTTTACGCCACGCAGGACAATGAAGTGACCGGAAGAGGTAAAGTGGCCTTCAGACATGATTGCTACTACCAGTTTACCATTAGCCAGTGCGTCTGTGATGCGCTGTGGTTCCGCAGTGGTACAGCCGGAAACCGGAAGCCCCCATTCCCCAGCGGCGGCAGGTATCAGCGCATGGTAAGAACCACTGCTTTTACACCAGTAGCCGTTGTTGTAAGACCACTCGGCCATCTCCACAGGGTCAACCATATCGTCCGTCAGAGAGGACACCACGATTGCCATAGCGGTAGGGCCGCAGCCATAACCGCCAATATTGTCCGTACCATATGCTTTACCGGCATAGCGTTCATCCAGCTGATTGTAGTAAACAACAGGTGTGATCCCGTCGGTGAAAGTAACATCGCCCAGAGCGGTGATGCTGTTTCCGGTCCACGCTTCCAGATTTTGCAGTAGACCATCGCCCAAGAACAGGCTTAGGTTGGAAGCGTAATCAGATGCAAGCTCCTTTTGGTCATCGGTAAGCTGGAATACAACATCAGAAAAATAGGACTCACCGTTGTAACGGACAGTATAGACCATCCATGTTTCGGACACCGTTGTTTCTTCCCCAGTCTCCGGATCAGTCACGGTGCTCTCACGAATCTCTTGCTTGCTGGTGTAGGAATATAGATGCTGTTTGTTTTCACGCAGGGTGGCGGCAAGGTCATTCAGAGAAATGCTTTCAAAATCCTTGTCTTTGGCCGCACAATACTGAGAGATAAACAGGTTGGCGTTATAAATAGGACCGCCGGAATAGGCATTTTTGACCTCCATATGGTCGGCTCCCGATGCCGCAAAGTCAGCTTCGATCCGGGCAAGTACATCATCCAGTGCCTCGCCCAAGATGCCGTTGAGGGTAAAGGTGATCTCGTTGGCGTTCTCAATAATCGCTGTTTCGCTATTCAAAATCGGAATTTCGGGGTCAGATGGCGAAAAGGCATTGGTCAGTCCGCCGAAAATAAGACCGGGGAGCATGAGAACAAATAATACCGGCAGCATAAGCAGGGCAATGACTGCCACAATGATTTTTCCGATATGCTTCCGGCCTGCCCACACTGCGCCTGCAACTGCACCGTAAGGACCGCCTGCGGCAGCGCCTTTGGCAGCGGAGGAAATAGCTTTTCCGGTTTTGATTGCGCCGCGGATGGTATGCGCTGCGGAGGCACCGGTCTCCACAGCTTCGGAAAAACTGCTTTTTTGATCTTCTGGCATTTATATCTTGTCCTTTCTCCTCGGGGCTGGAGGCAGCTTTTTGACAATGGACTCGTTGAAGGCGATAGAACCGTCAGGAGCCATATAGGGCGATTTGTCAACAGCATCCACAGCGTACTGCTTATACCATGCTGTGCCATCCACGGCATGAACGGTGGTGTACTGGCCTTCCGGGGCAACATATTGGTCTGCGTGGTACATACCAAAGGAGATGCCTTCGGGATGTTCCTCGGTCACTTCTGTTCCGGTGATGCGGCCGCCGCCGATTTCGACATTTTGGAAGGTCGGAATATTTTCAGCTCCGGATTCCAGTGCCGCATATCCCATGTAAGAGTGCAGGGCTTCGGCGGCTTTTTCACCGGAAATGGAACCCATCTGGCTGATACTGCCCGTGGCTACGCTGCCGATTACATTGTTGGCAAAATTGCCGCCCTTACTGACGGAAGAAGCGTACATATGGCCGCCGATCCCTCCGGCTATGGCATCGCCTAAAAGACTGCCAAGACCGGAAGGCTTGGAGCCGGGAGTTGTGGTGGCTGTTTTGATGGCGCTGTTTGTGACTTTTCGGCTCACCACTCCAGCAAGACCGCCGCTGGCAAACCCTGCTCCAAAGCCGCCGCTGCCTTTACCACCGTTTGAGTTGACATTGGTGGAACTGCTGTTTCTCCCGCCGCCAAAGTGGTGACTGGAAAAGTTCTTGATGCCGCCGATGCCTCTGGCAGCAATCATAGCCTCAGCCAGCATGCTGCCGCCGGTATGTCCTACATTGACACCAAGACTGGAGAGGAAGGAATCGATTTTCTGGCCGACTTTGAGAAAGCCGATAGCACAGAGAAACCAGATAAACACATTGCCGGAAACAGCTTCTTTTCCCACAGCGTCTACCTGAGCCTGCACATCGCTTTCGGAGATAGCGGCAAAAGCCGGCTGGCAGAGCAGGCAGGAGAGAATTGCGACTGTAAAGGCCGCAAACAAAAATTTTTTGAGTTTCTTCAAGGATAAGACCTCCTTACAACGAAAGCGGGTTCGCAAGGAAGGACCCCACCATGCTTGTGAACAGGCGCAGGCACCAGGCGTTCATGACCAATAGGAAAATTTGACCGCCAAGCATCCGGCACCAGGATTTCCAGATGTTTGCTGTGGTCTGGCTGGCGCCCATAGAAAAAGCCACAGGAGCCGTGTAGACCAGTACACCGAGCAGCACATACCGTTCGGCTGCCTCGAACAGAAGTTTTAGGTAGTTCCAGGCCAGGATGAGAACCAAAATCAAGGTAATCAGCGCCACAGCCCCATTGGCACACACACCGATGATGACCAGCATCACGGAATTGAAGTCTGCAAAGCTTAATGCAGGAAGGTCGGACTCCATGATCCAGTGGTAGGGGGTGCCGCCGATGGTAAGAACAATATTGACGATCTCATCTGAAAAGAGCGTCAGCAGGATAAAAATAACGGAACGGATACTCAGCTTTACCGGGTCTTCTGCTTCCACACCTGCGCCAAGACCGAAGTTTTTGAATAACTGCCAGACCCAGTTGAGCAGGATGATCCCGATTGCCAGAGCCACGAAAACAGAGTACATAGTCTCTGCTGCGGGAAAATAACGCAGAAATACAGCCATATCACAGCCCAGCGCACCCAAAACCGATGTGGTCACCAGATCAAGACCGGCCATTACCTGTTCTGCGATCCATTCCACTATGCCGTCTAAAATGCCCATAAATGCAAGCCTCCTTTCCGGCGAGCAGTCAGACGGTCAATCAGCCTGTCCATTGTCCGCCACTAAAGAGCGGCGTCACATACGCCATGATAAAGCCCAAGCCATTGAGGATAGCCCAGGTGATACAGATTCGTTTGAGCCAGGCGCGGCTTTCATCCACCGTCCGTCCGGAACGGGAGAAGTTCATGAGCAGCAAGGCTACCGAAGCAGTGACGATGGCGGCGATAGTGGAGATGGCAAGGATTTGGGTGTATACATCCTGCATGATCTCTTTGGCCTTGGTCCATACATCTGTTGCCGCATAAGCCGGCTGGCAGAACATCATGGACATCATCACACACAGGAAGGCGCTGTAAGCCACTTTGGGCAGCGAAAGCCTGCGCTTGGACTGGGTATCCGGCTCCTGAAGCTGCGGAGTTTGAGGGGTTTTCGTTTTCTTCAATTTGCGATCCTCCAATTCTGAATGATTTTTTGATGCTCAATAGGGAACAGAAAAACCCACACCTGTCAAAACAAATGTGGGCTTTCAAATGGCCGGGCGGCCATCTGGGCAGCAAAAAAGCACCCTGATGAAAGGTGCCGTTACTGTCCTGTTCGGTTTTGGGTGCAAGTTTGAGCATATTCAGTTTAACACATCGGTATTTACACTGAAAGAGCAGAACCATTTGTTCCCGAATTGTGCCAATTATTTGCCCGATTGTCCGGAAGGTGATTTTGTCTCTGGAAAGAACTGTTCCAGCATGTCTAAACTGTCCTTGGAGGTATAGCCCCAAAGGACGGAACTGAGGGCTTCAATAGCTTCCCGGCGTTTGCGGTAGTAGGTTCTGAAACTGATGTCACGAATATGCGGTCGTAGGGTCTCGATGATTTCCTCAACATTTTTGAGCTGCTGCGGCGAGAGGAAGGAGTAGTACAGCAGCCAGTAATATGCCTCACCGTTTTTGTGCTTGGTACGCAGCAATTCGACTGCGGAATCCAGCAGCTTGAGCATTTTGTGGCTGCGTTCAATGCATTTGGCATGATGCTCGATGTCGCTTCCGGCCAAATCAGCGCCAGCCAGATAGACTGAATCCAGAAAATCCTCGATGGAGGTGCCATACTCGATCTCAAACTTGGTGCGGACATGCTGGACAGAAAGCTCCAGGCTCCACACAACATCCCGGTATTTTTTCAGCAGTTTCCAGGTGTCATGGTACAGGGGATTATCAGCAACATCAGGTTCAACAAATTTTCTCATTTCAGGTTCCTCCTATTTTCGTGCTCCTCAAAGGGAGTGAGTGTAAGTTCAAAAGTGGCGATTGAAGTGTTTGTGCCGCAGAGGATGGTCAGACCAAAGTGGGCCGTGGATTTCCCTCGCGCACGCGGAATCAACTCTTCCCAGCAGTCGTCCGATAAGGGATATAACTTATAGCGGGAGAGCGGGCAAGAAAAGCAGGAAATCCCTTGCGTAGATAGGATGTCAGCCATCTTGCGGAGTATCGTTTCAATGTGCGATTTTGAAACGCTGGAAAGTGCATCCGAAACAATGACCTCATGCTCAGAGATGGAATGGCTCTCTTCGGTTTCAGCAGTTTCCGGAAGCTCCAGATGAATGTTTAAGGTCATGGCAACTTCCTCCTTGTCGATTAAAACATCGGAAATCTCAAACATGGTGGACAGGTAGTTCTGCAGGTAGATCACGCTTCCATGCCGGCCGGGAAACGACATGATAGAGATATACCCAAGACTGTCCAGCTTTTTCAGTATCCGGCATACGGTG
>ERZ773221.3400-NODE-3400-length-10700-cov-2.088304_pt1 | contig 10700 bp, 7 predicted proteins | sample MGYA00580994_ERZ773221 | MGnify/ENA primary metagenome ERZ773221 (study PRJEB29015, sample SAMEA2737758) | human gut metagenome | biome: human gut; feature: human-associated habitat; material: faeces | place: China | collected 2012 ... | reverse complement strand
GAGGCTGCGGTCAGCGTGCTTGGCTCATAGCTGTCCTTCTTCTGCATAGCCAGGAGCGCGATGCCGTAGGCTCCCATATGTCCGGACAGGTTGGGACGGTGCACTTCCCGGCCGAGCATGTTTTCCATGACCTTGAGAAGGGCGTCGTTGAGGAAGGAGCCGCCCTGCACGAGCACATGTTCTCCGAGATCCTTCGGGGAACGCAGACGGAGCACTTTGTAAAGGGCGTTGCGGATGACCGAGTAGCAGAGGCCGGCCGCTATGTCGTCGACACTGCGCCCTTCCTTCTGCGCCTGCTTCTCCTTCGAATTCATGAACACGGTACAGCGGGAGCCGAGATCTACGGGATGCTTCGCGAAAAGCGCGGTCTGCACGAATTTTTCCATGCTCAATCCGTTCTTCTTCTCCCTTGTACAAAAGCCCTTCACCAACTTCGAACGTATTTCTTCTGTCTCGCATAGCTCACACCTATTCTGCACATAGGTACGTGTCAATACCAAACGAATGATTTCCCGATTCGGACAGAAGCATTCATCTTTAGCCAAAGCAGCCAGCACCACATCCAGCAGGCAAAGGGTACATCGTAATTCTGTTTCCGATAATCGGTCGATACTCTCAATCTGTCCAAAGCTGGGCCAGTTGTCTTTCAAAAAGGCAAGTTTATTGGTGGAGCTTTGTAAATCAAGCTTCATCAGGCAGGGACGGGGACAAGTAGAATCATTCATCACTACTATTTTTTATTTGTTTGTGTATTTGCGTATCTCCAAAAAGAAGGCGCAGAAACTATTACTATACTATCTCATGAGAGGCTCTGGCAAGCCCGCACTAGAATAATAAGCAATAGCTCCACGCCCATTGAGATATATAACAAATATATATACAATGTGGACGTGGAGACTGACCGCCTATTACCTGCTAGAGCTAAATGTGCCAGATTTCTCATCACAGATAATAAAAACGTTATCTCCAAATCAATAAAACATATCTTTTTTAGAAGATACGCCACAAATATAGGCATATTTTCCTAATAAGAATACCATTAAGGAAGTAAAATGAGTAAATAGAAGGGAGATGAACAAAATCGTCTACAGCCAACAGACTATGTTCCTTCATCGCACGAGATACAAGAATGATTTCCCCTTCTTATTGCCTCTGCACAAAGAACAAGCTGCACGAATACCCAAAAGAAGCAGGGATACTTTGTTTATCTCCCTATTATAGTTTATCTTTGCTACTGATATAGCTAGTTGTTCACGACCGTGATCAGCTCTTACCACGGCCGTAATCAACGCTCTTCACGGCCGTGAGCAACATTTACCACGGCCGTGAACAACTAATGATGCAAGCACCTTCATCCAACAATGCAGGCATCATAAACCAAAGATAAAGGCAGGATAACTTATGTATGAACGCTTGACAGCAAGCAGGCAATCACTATATAACCCAAGTTCTGTCCAAGTCCGGAAACTAATGATTAGTTTTGCGGATCAAAAGTAGCTATATCTTTATAACAAACAAGAAACGACGAATATGTTATAACGATGTAAAGCAATGGACGAAATAGAGAAAAACAACGGTGAGATCATCATATACCGGACAGAAGACGGAAGGACACAACTTGAAGTCCGTTTGGAGAATGAGAACGTTTGGCTGTCACAACAACAAATAGCCAATCTGTTTGGTGTACAAAGACCGGCTATCACAAAGCATTTGAAAAATATCTTTGAAAGTGGAGAATTAGAAGAAAATTCAGATAGTTCCATTTTGGAACATACTGCGAGCGATGGAAAAAATTATAAGACACAGTTTTATAATTTAGATGCCATCATATCAGTCGGATATAGAGTCAACTCCCTACAAGCCACCCACTTCCGCCGCTGGGCCACCGAACGTCTGAAAGAATATCTGATCAAAGGTTTCGCCATGGACGACAAACGTCTGAAAGAAATGGGCGGCGGCGGTTACTGGTACGAACTACGCGACATCCGTTCATCTGAAAAAGTACTCTACCGTCAGGTTCTTGACTTGTATGCCACCAGTGTAGATTATGACCCAAAGGCAGACGAATCCATCCGTTTTTTCAAAATCGTGCAGAATAAGTTACACTATGCCGCCCACGGCCACACAGCAGCAGAAGTGATCTTCGAACGAGCCGATGCAGAAAAGCCATTTATGGGACTGACCACATTTCCCGGCGAACAACCCCGGAAAGAAGATGTACTGATAGCTAAAAACTATCTCAATGAAAAGGAACTGAAGATACTGAACAACCTGGTTTCCGGATACTTCGACTTCGCAGAAATACAAGCCATCAAACGTTCGCCCATGTATATGTCGGACTATATACATCACCTGGACCTCATCTTATCGACCACCGGAGAGCAAGTTTTGCAGAACACAGGCACGATCTCTCACGAACAAGCCAAACAAAAAGCGCTGGGCGAATACCAAAAATATCATGTCAAAACCCTGTCGCCTGTAGAAGAAGCATATTTTGACAGTATCAAGAAACTGACAGCCGAAACAAAGAAGAAGAAAAAGAAATAAAATACAATAAACAGTATCATGGCAATACAATTTGAACTCTACAAGTCTCCCAACCCCAAGGACGAAGAAGACAAAGAACTCTACCACGCACGGGTAGTCAACTTTCAGCATATCGACACCGACTATCTCGCCAAAGAAATACAACAAGCGACTTCGCTGACCGAAGGGGATGTAAAAGCCGTCCTCGAATCGCTGAGCCACTTTATGGGATCACGCCTCCGGGAAGGGGAACGTGTTCACCTCGACGGCATCGGCTACTTTCAAGTAAAGCTGAACAGTCTGGAACCGATCACCTCGCCCAAGCTGAAAGCAAACCAAATGAAACTCAAAGCAAACATCGGCTTCAAGGCAGATAAAAAACTAAGAAGTTCGGTGAGTGTCGTCAAGGTGGAACGCAGTAAACTGAAGTTACACTCAGTGCCACGCTCCAACGAAGAGATAGACAGACTGCTGACCGCGTATTTCAGTAATAACCAAATACTGACCCGCTCGGACTTTCAAGGACTTTGCAAACTTACGCTTACCACTGCCGCCCGACATATCAAACGACTGAAAGAAGAAAAGAAGTTGCAGAATATCAATACTCGTCAGAGTCCGGTTTATATTCCGATGCCGGGGTATTATGGTAAGCCGGAAGTAGAAGACAACGTAAAATAAGGGAAAGACAGAAAGAATATGGCTTCAATAAGGGTGAGAGATGCTGCACCAGAACAAGAAAAGCAATGAGTATTGATAGAACTTTTGAACGATTGGTCTTTTTCATTTCCAAACAAGTCACTGCTTCCAAACTTTTCCTGCAATAAATGAATAGCGCCCATCGCTTCTTCGTAGGTGGCACGAAACTCCCGGCTGGGAGTAGTGGAGACTACTTCCAGTTGCTGGAAATCGTATTTATCAAGTGTGTCCAGACCATAAGTGTAGTCAGTAATGACACGCAACAGTCCGTTAGCCTCATCCAATGTTAGTTGCTTGTGCTCGATGACGTTGGAAAGGAGGTGAACAGTATTCTTCAAGTCTTCCAATTGCTCTATCTTTACTTGCTGATTGACGGCATAGCCTTTGATCAGGTATTCTTTCAAAACTTTGTTTGCCCAGACGCGGAATTGGGTACCGCGTTGCGACTTTACACGATAGCCGACGGAGATAATCACATCCAAATTATAAACAGCCGTCTCATATTGTTGGTCACTATAACTACCCATATGTGCAAATTTTGCACATGTGATATCACGTTCAAGTTCACCTTCCCTATAGACATTATTAATATGCCTGCCTATAACAGTACGATCCTTCTGAAACAATTCTGGCATTTGAGCCTGATTCAGCCACACTGTTTCATCCTCCAACTTCACATCAATTGAAGTCTTCCCATCTTTTGTCTGATAAATGACAATATTTCCTCTATCGTTCATAAAATGCCTCCTTTTTTATGCATTGCGCCCGTCCATTGCCTTGGTTAGCAATGGACGGGCGTACAAATGTAATACTTTAAAAAAGAAAAAGGCGACATACCGGCCTTTTATTCGACCGGACAAACCCATAATTGACTCTTATATTAAAGCGATTGATTCAATAAAGTTATAATCGAACGTGCCGGAATCCGAACTGTTCTTCCACTCTTCACTTTCTCAACGGGTAGCAGATCTTCTCCTTCTACATCCGAAGTGCGATACACCTGCCATCGAGTTTTCTTGCCATTTATCTTATTGATTGAAAACTCTTTGTCTTCCTGCGCATAGTTAATGAGAACAACAGCGTATGAGCCGTCCGCATTTTTATAAGCAGAGCACATCAGTCCTTTTTGGTCCGTATCGCCTCCGGGGATTAAATTCCCCGCTTGATCGAAAGCAGAAATCGACAGGCGGACAGCTCCCGGACGGATGAAACGACTATAATTACCCAAAGCCCCCATGAGTTTGGAGTCTTCTACCCGACCATCCTTCAAGTCATCATTCGTGTATTCCCGAATCAGCCCGTCTTTATAATCACCGCCGACGGCACGCCACCACTGCCAGCTCTTCGCTCCCGCATACACGATGTCATGATGGATGATACGGGCAACGTAAAGTGCCGTCTTCATCGTACGGTCGAAGCCGTGACCGCCACCTATCTCTTCGTCATTCCCCATGATACAGGTTTCTGACTGCCAGAAGCCGACGTTGTATTTATCCAAAGCTTCACGCAGTTGGCAGCGCATGGCACGCAGTTCACTCAGAGGAGTCGTTGTCCAGTAGCTATGACCAAGCATCAGTCGGGGCACATTGGGCGTATCACCCAAATACGTATCCACACTGTCCGGGCAGAAGAAAGCCTGAATCTGATAGCCACGCTGCCAGTCCGTCTGATGGGTACGGAGCATACAGCGATAGTCCGAAGACTCGTTCACCATAATCTGTGTATCCATTTTCCGGTTCACAAACTCCCGGCTCAGCAAACGGACGGTCCGGGCTACTTCCCGATTGGTTGCCGGAGAGCCTTCCTGCTTCGGTCCTACCCAGTTCCAATGCCCGTCCGGTTCGTTGAAAGGACAGATATAGTTGAACTTTATTCCGTCGTGCTTCTCTATTCCTTCTACTACATCGGCCAGGAAACGGGCATATTTCTCGTAACATTCCGGCTTCAGATTGGCGGTTCCTCCACGACCGGTATTGGTAGCCAGACCGTTCTGAGTATAATATACGGGAGGGGAATTCAGAAATGCGAGGAATTTAGTGACGCCCCGTTCTTTTGCCAGTTTCAGAAAGTTGCGTTGCCCCTGTTGCTTGTTCCAGTCGTAGGTTCCGTCGGCTTGCAGAAAACATTCGGTACGCATCCACGAAGAACCGATCTGACTGGCTTCCCCTTGTTCCGTACTGCCCGCCCCGACGTTGAAACGCCACAGAGACAAGCCGATTCCTTTCGGTTTTCCATTCGCATCGTTCTCTGTGCTGAAAAGCCAGTCGGCTATCTGGTTTTGTTTCTCCTGCGGCCACAAGCCAAGGATATGCATACTCCAGGCATCGGAAGCGCCGAAGTGTTCCATTGTCTGCAGAGGTTTGTCCACTTCAATCTGATAACGCAGGTCGGGGGCGGGTTGGGAACATCCGCCTACCATACCTATATATAAAAAAGCTAAGGCGACTGACAGTAATTTATAGTTCATCGTGAAATTTGTTTTTTATAATTTTTAAAGTGATAGTACAAAAATACGTGATTACGGCTAACTTTGGGGAATACAAAACGACCAAAAACTACCACAAATCTTGCAATGTCACAAATTATAAGGCTGAATAAAAACAAACTGGCAGGTTTAAGAATTCCTTAAACCTGCCAGTTATTATTTCATCGACTTAAAGCAACACCTTTTTCTACCTTGCTGATAACCTAATTCAGTTACCAGATTTATAAGCTCATTTAGTTGCTACCTGCATCTTCATCCTGATAGGTAAACGTACCCACCATCTGATAAGTCTTGCCATCCGCAGTATACTTATAATCTACATTAAAGACTTTCGAGTTCTGATTATAAGTACATGTACCATCAATCAAGTCAAAGTCCTCCCATGCCGAGATAGTGACATTGTTACCAGCATCAACTTTCAGTACAACAGCATGTTTCTTGATATTGGCAGTTGTTTCCGCCTGTTGCTCGTTATAGAAACGTACTGCATTTTCTTCTGTAGCTTTCAATGTTCTGACTATAGTAATAGAAGTGGATGCAACTATTTCATCATTACTATCCAGTTCGTGCCGAAGAGCCTTGAAGATGTAATTACCTGAGTATTTATTTACCAGATTGAAGGATACAATAAGTGCCGAGTCCTTCTGGTTGATCTCATAACCGGCAGAAGAAGAAGCAATCTTGAAAGTTATCGCATAAAGCGAATCGCACTCCAGACCTTCTGTTTTAACTTTAAAGGGAACTCTCGCATAAGTTTCGCCGGCTTTCAATGTAGTAGTATAGGAAGGTACCTCAAAAGCACTGGCAGCAAGTCCCTGATATTTGATATCGGTGGCAAGGAACTTGAACTTTTTATTATACCAGTCAATTACACTGTTATGGCTTTCCAGAGTCACATCCACATTCCCGTCAATCAAAAGAGAGCCACTTACACCCACTGTAATGAATCCTTCCTGCACTTCACTGCTATAAGCAAGTTCTTTAGTCACAAGATTGCTGGAAGCGCCGATCAGATAGAGTGTCTTCTTATATTGCTCCTTATCAAGCGGGCTTTCATAATCACAGCTACTTAAAACGACCAATAACAAAAGTATCGGATATAGTATTTTATTGATATTCATAACAAACGTTTTTTACTTAATTATTAATTCTGTACTTCGTGTGCAAAATTACCATCCCGGATTCTGAACCAGTTTCGGGTTCTTATCCATCGTTGTACGAGGGATAGGCAGGAAGTAATCTTTATAAGAGAATACACGATGCGAACGAGTATTATTGATCACTGTTTCCGTATGGAATGCTTTACGGTCTGTGCTACGTGCAGCAATGTTCATACCTGTTACAGGCTCATTGTATGCATCGATCGCATCTCCCCATCTACGCAAATCGTGATAACGTCTGCCTTCACAGAAAAACTCCACACGTCTTTCACGCTTAATCAAATCCCGCATCGTAGTCACATCCCTTGCATCATCCGCTGTAATGCCCGGCAAACCGGCTCTATAGCGAACCATATTAAAGTATTTCACCATCTCGTCCACATCACGGCTCACTGTAATCCCATTCTCTTCATCGGTATATGTATTACTTCCCAACTCATTCAATGCTTCCACATAGTTGAGCAGCACCTCTGCATAACGCATGATCGGGAAAGTTTTCGACTTCATCATACCTTTCAGCTGATCCTCTACATAATGAATGTACTTCTTGCAGGTAAAACCAGTGTGGTTATAATCTTCAGGATGATCGGACGACGGTGCAGCAGTACCATTAGCATAGTAAGTAACTGTCTGCTTAGTTTGATTACCTTCGGTTCCGATGTAAGAAAGTCCGCTCCAGTAGCAATGGTTAAAACCTACGCTGGCATAGAAACGCATTTCCATCTTATCAAACATCTTAGCAGCATCGGACGGAAGTGTATAGTCAGAGAAAGACTGTGAACTACCACCAATGGCTTCCCAGTAATTTGTGGGATAAAGTGGTGAGTTATTGATGTCGCTACCGTCTTCCATACGGAAAGCTTTCACAGTCGCATAAGTAATATTCAACCCATTACCACCACCCAGGCTCGTAGGAGTAGCAATCCATGCCGGAGAGTCGCCAGCTGTACTAGAGTAGCCGCACATATAAATAAACTCGTCATTATTGTATGCCGGAGTTTCACCATTGAACATAAAAGCATAAGAACGAAGCGCATCTATACCTCCCGCTCCATTAGGATAGTTTTCGTCAGGCACATTCTCCGGTAGCGGTTTTGTGTCTAGTTTTCTCTCAACAGTGTGCAGCTTATATTTAAAGCTACCAGCTTCCGAACCCTTAATCAAACGTTTGGCAAGAAGAGCGGCTGTTCCCCATTTGGATTCGTCTTTGACTTGAGGCATAAAGTTGGTACCGTCCGAACGCTTCCAATCAGCATAAAACTCATTTCCGTTGTACCAAGGACTTGCTTCGATCAGTCTTACTCTTCCCATCAATGCCAATGCCGCTCCCGAAGTAGGCAGATTGACTAGGGTAGACGTACGGCTGGAAGGAAGATATTCGTATGCTTTCTCGAAATTCTCGCAGATATAGTTAATACAATTCTCGTATGTCTCTCTTTCCAATGACATGCTTTCCGCACTGGCATCCACATCATAAGCCATCTCAGGCACAATGGGCACAGGTCCGTAAGCCTCTACCAGTTTATAATAGAAATAAGCTCTCAAGAAATAACAACGTCCCATAAAGTCACGCAAATCGCTCGTAGTAATATCCTCACATTCATTGATTCTTTCCAAGACGAGGTTGGCTTTACGAATACCTTTATACCAAGTACCATAGTTATTATAGAAATCACTCTGTGGAGTCACTTCGTCCACCATCAGCTGGATAGCTTTATGACGGGAGTCATTCCATGATGTAAAGTTCTCGTCCGAAGCTCCCTGATAAGGCGACCAAGCATTGGTCCACAAGTCTCCTTCATTAGGTAATAACTTTCCGGCACCATTGATATATTCTTCCAGATATTCCTTACGTTTAAATACAGAGTCTAGCTCAAAAATCTCATCGAAGTATGAGTCTACATCCAGGTAGTCGTCACAGGAGGTAAACATACTTCCTGTGCAACACATCAGTGCCATAGCGGCTATGCAATATATTTTTCTGAAATTCATAATTATACGATTTATGATAATGTTACAATTGAAACGGGATTAAAACGTCACATTAAGCTGAAGGGTGAATTTCCGTTGCAGAGGATACACGGCACCGTTTGACGATGCCTGCTCCGGGTCCCAAAGTTTCACCTTATCCCACACATGCAGGTTTTCGCCTACAAGGCTCAAGGTAGCGTTCTGTACACTAATCTTATCTCGCAACCATGCGCTGGTGAATCTATAAGACAACTCGATATTTTTCAATCTGAAATAGCGGCCATCTGCCAACCAAAAGGTAGATGGGCGGTTATTGTTCTTATTCTCACCATAAGTCAGACGCGGGAAACGCGCGTTCGGATTTTCCGTACTAGCGTCACCGGAATATTCTCTCGGTGTCCAGCGATTCTTTTGATCAGCTACAATGTTAAGTACATTGCCTCGCGTTTCCCAAGCAAACGGATAGTATCCTGACCCCCCATAGAAATATTGCACTTTACCTACACCTTCAAAGAAAATGCTGGCAGTAAACTGTTTGTATCTGAATTCAGCAGCAAAACCATACTGAAGAGTCGGAGTATTCGAATAGGATAACGGTACAATATCATCATCATTGATAACACCATCACCATTGACATCTTTATACTTAATGTCACCTGGACGCACATCAGAAGAATAGGTTTGAACAGGACTACTTTCAATATCTGCCTGATCTTTGAACAAACCTAAAGATATCAAACCGCGTTGCACTCCATAAGGAACGTCTACAAAAGACTGATAAGGATATACCACGCCTGATTGCTCCCAATAGGTTACGTTATTGCGGGCGAATGTCCAGTTGCCACGAACTGTCATTCCAAAATCTTTGGTGAAATTATGGTTGAACGTTATGTTTCCATCAAATCCCCATGATTCCATTCCACCGATGTTGGTGTACGGATTGGTTACAAAACCTGCTTCTTCAGGAATGTTGGCACGTTGCTGGAAGATACCTTTGTTTTTATCCTTAAAGATGTCGGCAGTCAGTTCCACTTTGTCATTAAACATTTTCAGGTCTACACCAATATCCATTTTAGTTGTCTCTTCCCAGTTCAAGTCATTGGCACCTACGCGGCTCTCGCCAACGGTGCTACCAGGCCATGTTACTGAGCTATAATCGGTAGACACAGTAGAAAGGTACGGGAAGCGGATTTTCTTGATACGGTCATTACCTACTTTACCCAAAGAAGCTCTGAGTTTGAAGAAATCGAGGAACGGAAGTTTTTCACGCGTCCATTCATACTGAGTAGGCACCCATCCCAAAGCTACTGCCGGGAACCACCCGTAGCGGTTGCCTTTCTTGAATTGCTCGGAACCGGTATATCCTACATTGAATTCAAACATATAAGTATCCTTATAAGAATAAGTAGCACGAGCAGAAATAGCCTGATAACGTTTAGGAATGGAACGAATTCTTTCATCCAATGTGGTGTCGTCATCATCATTATTCAGATAAGAGTCTTTATTTTCCTGACGGTAGGCATTAAGTAATCCGGTCACACGATGGTCTTCGCCAAAGATTCTTTCGTAATTGATATTTCCTTCAAAATAATACTGACGGGCAATGCGGCGATAATCGCTGTAAGTCATATCAGTAGCACTCGATGTACGTTTAGAGATCAATGCTCCATTCTGCTTTCTTCCTGTGGCATAATATAAGTCCGGAGTCTTGGTACGATACTGGTCAAAGTAGCCGGTATAGTTAAACGAGAATACGCCTCTTGCAGACAGTCCTTTTGTGATGAAATCCAACTTCTGATTCAGACTGGCATTCATACGGGTGGCCTGTGTTTCACTGATCTTATACCCTGTATAGTTCAACT
>ERZ773221.3396-NODE-3396-length-10716-cov-18.804427_pt1 | contig 10716 bp, 8 predicted proteins | sample MGYA00580994_ERZ773221 | MGnify/ENA primary metagenome ERZ773221 (study PRJEB29015, sample SAMEA2737758) | human gut metagenome | biome: human gut; feature: human-associated habitat; material: faeces | place: China | collected 2012 ... | reverse complement strand
TTCGAACCCAAACAATTCGAATGTTAGTCTCTTCTTTGCAGGGAGGCAAGACATGCTGACAAAATATGCCCTTGTGGCAATCATAGTGCTGTGTTTTACAGTACTGGGATTCACGCTGATGGTAGGCGACTCGTTGTGTGAGTTGAGTATCAGAGAACGTGGTATGGAGTTTAAGGCAGTTCTCGCTTACGAATCGAAGAAGTAGCCACCACGCGGGGGTAAAACCCCGCGTACTGAATTGTGATGGTTTGGTCTCCTGCACCCTTTTTTAAAATTTATATTTTTTATGTGAATATATAGTCTCTATTTATTATTATGAATTTCAAATGAAAATCATTAATTTATTCATAATGTAAATGTTTTATTGGCTGATATATATCACAGATAATTTTTAAAATATGCGTAAATATCCTTTAAGTTTACTGAAGGATAAAAATATTGTGACTTTTTTTGATTTCTGGGGAAAAACCCGACGCGGCGAGAAAGACGGGGGCGACGACTATCACCTTCTTTGCTGGCATTCGCTGGATGTAGCCGCGATGGGCTATTTAATGGTTAAAAGAAATTGCTTCGGGCTGGCTGATTATTTTCGTCAATTAGGGATTTCTGACAAGGAACAGGCGGCTCAATTTTTCGCCTGGTTGCTGTGCTGGCACGATATTGGAAAATTTGCCCGCTCTTTTCAACAACTTTACCTGCCCCCTGAACTCAAGATTCAGGAAGGTGCCAGAAAAAATTACGAAAAAATCTCTCATTCAACGCTGGGCTACTGGTTGTGGAATCATTATTTAAGTGAATGTCAGGAGTTACTTCCTTCATCTTCGCTCTCTCCGCGCAAACTTAGGCGAGTGATAGAAATGTGGATGCCCGTGACGACAGGGCATCATGGTCGGCCCCCTGATCGTATGGATGAATTGGATAATTTTCTGCCTGAAGACAAAGCTGCAGCACGAGATTTTCTCCTTGAAATCAAACCACTGTTTCCGCTCATAGAGATCCCCGCATTCTGGGATGATGATGAGGGCATTGAACTTATAAAACACCTTTCCTGGTATATCTCTGCAACCGTCGTGCTCGCAGACTGGACGGGTTCGTCAACGCGATTTTTTCCACGCGTCGCACACCCAATGGATATTAAAGGTTACTGGCAGAAAACTTTAATTCAGGCTCAAAACGCCTTAACCGTCTTTCCTCTAAAAGCAAAAGTCGCGCCTTTCAACGGAATTAATACGCTGTTTCCTTTTATTGCGAATCCGACACCGTTACAGCAAAAGGTGCTGGATCTGGATATCAGCCAGCAAGGACCGCAGTTATTTATTCTGGAAGATGTGACTGGCGCAGGTAAAACAGAAGCGGCGCTTATCCTGGCGCACAGGTTGATAGCTGCGGGGAAAGCTCAGGGGCTGTTTTTTGGTCTGCCAACAATGGCAACGGCCAATGCTATGTACGATCGGCTGGTCAAAACCTGGCTTGCTTTCTATTCGCCAGAATCCCGCCCCAGCCTGGTGCTGGCACATAGTGCCCGCACATTAATGGACCGCTTTAATGAATCACTCTGGTCTGGTGATTTAGTCGGGTCAGAAGAACCGGATGAACAAACGTTCAGTCAGGGATGTGCGGCCTGGTTTGCCGACAGTAACAAGAAGGCGTTGCTGGCTGAAATTGGCGTCGGCACGCTGGATCAGGCGATGATGGCGGTGATGCCGTTCAAACATAATAATCTGCGGCTTCTGGGGCTGAGTAACAAAATCCTGCTGGCTGATGAGATCCACGCCTGTGACGCTTACATGTCGTGCATTCTTGAAGGGTTGATCGAGCGGCAGGCGCGTGGCGGAAACAGCGTTATTTTGCTTTCTGCCACGTTATCTCAACAGCAGCGCGACAAACTCGTCGCTGCCTTTGCGCGGGGTACAGAGGGCCTGCAAGAAGCTCCGTTCCTGGAAAAGGATGATTACCCCTGGCTGACGCATGTCACGAAATCCGATGTGAACTCACACCGGGTAGCGACGCGCAAAGACGTTGAGCGTAGCGTCAGCGTGGGTTGGCTTCATAGTGAACAAGAGTGTATTGCGCGTATCGAATCGGCGGTAAGTCAGGGGAAATGCATCGCCTGGATCCGGAATTCTGTCGATGACGCTATTAAGGTTCATCGTCAGCTGCTTGCCCGCGGCGTCATTCCTGCTTCCAGCCTTTCACTTTTTCATAGCCGCTTTGCTTTTAGCGATCGCCAGCGAATTGAAACGGAAACGCTGGCACGCTTTGGTAAATATTGTAGTTTACAGAGAGCGTCTCAAGTCATTGTTTGTACACAAGTAATTGAGCAAAGCGTGGATATTGACCTGGACGAAATGATCTCCGACCTGGCCCCTGTTGATTTGCTGATTCAGCGAGCAGGACGATTACAGCGGCATATCCGCGATATTAATGGTCAGTTAAAGCGTGACGGAAAGGACGAGCGTTCCCCCCCTGAATTGCTGATTCTGGCTCCCGTCTGGGACGACTCTCCTGGCGACGAATGGTTTGGCAGTGCCATGCGTAACAGTGCATTTGTCTATCCCGATCATGGGCGAATCTGGCTGACGCAGCGTGTGCTGCGTGAGCAAGGTGCTATTCAGATGCCACACGCAGCCCGGCTTCTTATTGAATCCGTCTACGGTGAGGACGTGGTAATGCCGGAAGGATTTGCCCGCAGCGAGCAGGAGCAAGTGGGCAAATATTACTGTGATCGCGCAATGGCTAAAAAGTTTGTGCTGAACTTCAGGCCCGGCTATGCCGCCAATATCAACGATTACCTCCCGGAAAAACTGTCGACACGTCTGGCTGAGGAGTCTGTTTCCCTGTGGCTGGCTACCTGTATTGACGGTGTGGTGAAGCCTTATGCCACCGGTGCTCACGCATGGGAAATGAGCGTTGTCAGAGTGCGCCGAAGCTGGTGGAAAAAACATCGGGATGAGTTTTCTTTACTGGAGGGAGAGGCGTTCAGGCTGTGGTGCATTGAACAGCGACAAGATCCGGAGATGGCAAACGTGATTTTAGTCAACGATGACGAAAGTTGCGGGTATTCGGCTACGGAAGGATTGATTGGCAAGGTTGGTTGAGATGTCTGCGACAGGACTCTCTGAATAGTTGATACACCGAAAAGGATGGAAAGATGGACAACCGACCTGGGATGGTCTTTTTTACGAGAGGATGCGTATGAACTCGTTTTCACTTCTGACAACCCCGTGGTTGCCTGTTCGTTTTAAAGACGGAACGACAGGCAAGCTGGCACCAGTCGATCTGGCTGATGAAAATGTTGTCGATATCGCTGCGCCGCGGGCAGATCTCCAGGGTGCGGCCTGGCAGTTTTTGCTGGGGCTACTACAAACCAGCTTCGCGCCCAAAAATCACGGTCGTTGGGATGATATCTGGCAAGACGGACTGGAGGCTGAAAAGCTACGGGAAGCATTGCTGTCCTTAGAACACGCTTTCCAGTTTGGGGCAGATTCCCCTTCATTTATGCAGGATTTCGAGGCGCTCAAGGGAGATAAAGTTCAGGTCGCTTCGCTACTGCCTGAGATTCCCGGCGCTCAAACAACGAAGTTTAATAAAGACCACTTTATTAAGCGTGGCGTGACTGAACACGTATGCCCTCATTGTTCCGCGTTAGCTCTGTTCTCCCTACAGTTAAATGCGCCATCAGGCGGCAAAGGCTATCGCACCGGTTTGCGCGGCGGTGGGCCGATGACCACTCTGATTGAATTACAGGAATATCAAGGCAATCAACAAACGCCCTTGTGGCGCAAACTGTGGCCCAATGTGATGCCGCAGGATGAAGCCGACTTACCGCTACCCAAAAAATTTGACGATCTGGTTTTCCCCTGGCTTGGCCCGACGCGAACCAGCGAACTGGCCGGTGCGGTGGTAACCCATGATCAGGTCAATAAACTCCAGGCTTACTGGGGAATGCCGCGCCGTATTCGTATTGATTTTAATACCACGACAGTCGGCAACTGCGATATTTGCGGTGAACAGAGCGACGCGCTCCTGAGCCTGATGACGACCAAAAATTACGGTGCGAATTATGCCATGTGGCAGCATCCCTTAACGCCTTACCGTATACCACTTAAAGAGGGTGGCGAGTTTTACTCGGTCAAACCACAACCGGGCGGTTTAATCTGGCGCGACTGGTTAGGCCTTATCGAAACGGGTAAATCAGAAAACAATACGGAACTTCCCGCGCTGGTGGTGAAACTCTTTAATGCCAGCAGTCTGAAACAGGCAAAAGTAGGCCTGTGGGGATTTGGCTATGATTTCGACAACATGAAAGCGCGCTGTTGGTACGAACACCATTTCCCGCTGCTGCTCAAGAAAAAAGAAGGCCAGATACCGAAACTGCGTCTGGCTGCGCAAACGGCTTCACGGATTCTAAGTCTGTTACGAAGTGCATTGAAAGAAGCGTGGTTCTCCGATCCAAAAGGTGCACGGGGTGATTTCAGTTTTGTGGATATCGACTTCTGGAACAAAACTCAGCATCGCTTCCTGAGGTTAGTGCGCCAAATTGAAGAAGGTCAGGATGCGGACGAATTACTCGGCAAATGGCAAAAGGAAATTTGGTTATTCGCGCGTCAGGATTTTGACGAGCGTGTATTCACCAATCCATATGAGCCTGTTGATTTGAAACGCGTCATGACCGCGCGCAAGAAATATTTTACAACATCGGCGGAGAAGCAAAGTGCTAAAGCCGCCAGGGAGAAAAAGCAGGAGGCTGCTGAATGAGTATTGTAAAAGAGGAGCACAAAGCCACGCTGCGCAAATGGCACGAGGAATTGCAGGAGAAACGCGGCAATCGTGCATGTCTGCGGCGTAGCACAACGGTTAATGATGTTTGCTTGTCAGAAGGGTTTCGTTCTCTGCTGATGCAGACCCACACTTTGTGGAAAATTGAAGCACAAGAGTGGCGTTTTACCGCACTGGCGCTGGTCGCCGCAGTTAGCGCCAATGTAAAAGCTATTGATGAACGGCAGCCTTTTGCCGCGCAGCTGGCGGCGGTAATGTCAAAGGGGCGTTTTACTCGTCTGTCGGCAGTAAAAACACCGGATGAATTACTGCGCCAGTTACGCCGCGCAGTCAGATTATTAAACGGTTCCGTCAATCTTGACTCTCTGGCAGAGGGGGTCTTCCGTTGGTGCCAGGAGAGCGACGACCTGCTCAATCATCACCGCCGCCAGCAGCGGCCAACCGAATTTATCCGTATCCGCTGGGCGCTGGAATATTACCAGGCTGGCGACGCCGATAACGAACAAAATCAATAAAGGACTATCTCATGACAACATTTATTCAGCTTCATTTGTTAACCGCTTACCCTGCTGCCAACCTTAACCGTGATGATACCGGTGCGCCAAAAACTGTGGTGCTGGGTGGAGCAACGCGTCTGCGCGTTTCCTCGCAAAGTCTGAAACGTGCGTGGCGCACTTCTGCACTTTTTGAACAGGCACTGGCGGGCCATATTGGTATTCGCAGTGGGCGTATTGCGCGTGAGGCGGCAACTATCCTGATTGAGAAAGGGATTGAAGATAAAAAAGCCATCGAATGGTCGGCAAAAATTGCTGATTATCTTGGGAAAGCTAAAAATGACAAAAAACCAAAAGATCCGCTCACTAACGCCGAAACTGAACAGTTAGTCCATATCAGCCCGGCAGAATTTGACGCCGTAAAAGCGCTGGCCCATCAGCTTGCAGAAGAAAAGCGCGCGCCAAAAGAGGAAGATCTCGCGTTGTTACGCAAAGACCGTATGGCGGTAGATATTGCCATGTTTGGTCGTATGCTGGCGAATAAACCCGAGTTTAATGTTGAAGCCGCCTGCCAGGTAGCGCACGCATTTGGTGTCAGTGAAACGATTGTCGAAGATGATTTTTTCACCGCCGTTGATGATTTGCGCCAGGCTTCTGAAGATGCCGGTGCCGGGCATCTTGGTGAAACCGGATTCGGTTCTGCACTGTTCTACACCTATATCTGCATTGATAAAGATCTGCTGGTCGAAAACCTTGGCGGTGACGAAGCGTTAGCTAATCAGACCATACGTGCCTTTACGGAAGCCGCACTTAAAGTCTCCCCAACCGGCAAACAGAACAGCTTTGCCAGCCGTGCCTACGCCTCCTGGGCGCTGGCAGAAAAAGGCACCGATCAACCACGCTCTCTGGCGGCGGCTTTCTATGAACCCATTAATGGCACACGTCAGTTAGATGTGGCGGTGCAGCGTATTACAACGCTTCGCGAAAACATGAATACGGTCTACGAACAGAAGACCGAATGCGCAAGTTTTGACGTGATGAACAAACAGGGAAGCATGAAGGACGTGCTGGACTTTATCTGCGCGTAAGGGGCGGCTTATGAGCCAATATCTGATTTTTCAGCTTCATGGGCCGATGGCGTCCTGGGGGGTCGATGCTCCAGGTGAAGTTCGTCATACCCATGAACTTCCTTCGCGCTCAGCATTGCTGGGGCTACTGGCTGCCGGGGTAGGGATTCGGCGTGATGATACCGAACGCTTAAACGCGTTTAATCGCCACTATTCACTGGTGGTTTGCGCCAGCCGTAACCCGCGCTGGGCACGGGATTATCACACGGTCCAGATGCCAAAAGAGGTGCGTAAAGCACGTTATTTCAGCCGTCGCGAAGAGTTGAGCGACCCTGAGCTTTTGAGCGCGATTATCTCCCGGCGCGACTACTACACCGATGCCTGGTGGATGGTGGCGGTGGCAACAACCCCCGATGCGCCTTACAGCCTCGAACAGTTGCAGGACGGTTTACGCCATCCGGTTTTTCCGCTTTATCTGGGGCGAAAAAGTCATCCGCTGGCGTTACCACTTGCGCCGTTACTGCTCGAAGGCAACGCGTCTGATGTCTTACGTAACGCATACCAACAGTATCAGGATCGTTTCCGCGAACTGAAAGTCTCACTCCCGAAACTTCAGGATGAATGCTGGTGGGAAGGGGAGCACGATGGTTTGGTCGCAAGCAAAATATTACGCCGCCGGGATGTTCCTTTAAATCGTCAGCAGTGGCTGTTTGGGGAACGCACCATCAATCAGGGGCCGTGGCTCAGCAAGGAGGAACCATGTACCTCTCAAGAATAACCTTACATACCGGCCAGCTTTCGCCTGCGCAGTTGCTGCATCTGGTGGATCGCGGTGAATATGTGATGCATCAGTGGTTGTGGGATCTCTTCCCTGGCGGCAAAGAAAGGCAATTTCTTTATCGTCGGGAAGAACTCCAGGGCGCGTTTCGCTTTTTTGTCCTCTCGCAGGAACGCCCGGCGGAAAGTGAAACTTTCACCATCGAATGCCGGTCATTTACGCCCGAGCTGAGTACCGGACAACAACTTTGTTTCAACCTGCGGGCGAATCCAACAATCTGTAAAGCGGGCAAGCGCCACGATCTGCTGATGGAGGCGAAACGGCAGGTGAGGGGACAGGCGGAAGGAAGTGATGTCTGGTTGCATCAACAACAGGCGGCGCTGGACTGGCTGGCAGCGCAGGGGGAAAGAAGTGGTTTTACACTACTGGATACCTCGGTTGATGCCTACCGACAACAACAACTGCGGCGGGAAAACTCCTGGCAACTGATCCAGTTCAGTAGTGTGGATTATACGGGGATGCTTACGGTCACCGATCCTGGGTTATTTCTGCAACGTCTCAGTCAGGGGTATGGCAAAAGCCGGGCGTTCGGTTGTGGTCTGATGCTGATCAAACCTGGAGCAGAGGCGTGACGTTTGTACCGCTGAGCCCGATCCCGTTAAAAGATCGCACCTCCATGATCTTCCTCCAGTACGGTCAAATCGACGTACTGGACGGCGCTTTCGTGCTGATCGACAAAACCGGGATCCGCACGCACATTCCGGTGGGATCGGTCGCCTGCATTATGCTCGAACCGGGAACGAGAGTTTCCCACGCGGCGGTGCATCTGGCCGCCACGGTGGGGACGCTACTGGTCTGGGTCGGTGAAGCGGGTGTTCGCGTCTACTCTTCCGGACAACCCGGTGGGGCGCGTGCTGATAAGTTACTCTACCAGGCAAAGCTGGCTTTAACGGAAGATCTACGCCTGAAGGTGGTGCGCAAAATGTATGAATTACGTTTTCGTGAGCCACCGCCAGCTCGCCGTTCAGTGGAGCAGTTACGGGGAATTGAGGGATCCCGCGTTCGCCAGACGTATGCATTACTGGCGAAACAATATGGTGTGAAATGGAATGGTCGCAAATACGATCCTAAAGACTGGGAAAAAGGCGATGTTGTCAATCGTTGCATCAGTGCTGCCACATCATGCCTGTACGGTATTTCTGAAGCTGCAGTATTAGCTGCGGGATATGCGCCCGCTATTGGTTTTATCCATAGCGGCAAACCGCTTTCATTTGTTTATGACATAGCCGATATCATTAAATTTGATTTGGTTGTGCCAAAGGCATTTGAAATAGCAGCGAGGCAACCCGCAGAACCAGATAAAGAAGTCAGGTTGGCCTGTCGCGATATTTTCCGTAGTAGTAAATTAACGGGCAAGTTAATTCCGTTAATTGAGGAAGTGCTTGCCGCTGGTGAAATTGAACCACCACAACCCGCGCCGGATATGTTACCGCCTGCCATCCCTGAACCTGAAACGTTAGGCGATAGCGGTCATCGAGGACGCGGCGGATGAGTATGATCGTAGTTGTAACGGAAAATGTTCCTCCACGTTTACGTGGACGGCTCGCTATCTGGCTACTGGAAGTGCGTGCCGGTGTGTATGTCGGAGATACATCCAAACGTATTCGGGAGATGATCTGGCAGCAAATCTCTCAACTGGCAGGTTGCGGAAATGTAGTGATGGCTTGGGCGACCAATACCGAGTCAGGTTTTGAATTTCAGACCTGGGGTGAAAATAGACGTATTCCGGTGGATTTGGATGGGTTGCGTTTGGTTTCTTTTCTTCCTGTTGATAATCAATAAGTTATCCGTTCTTTAAAAATAAGGAAATGTTTTAATTTAGTTGGTAGATTGTTGATGCGGAATAAATTTGTTTAAAAACAGTTATGTATGCTTAGTGTGTTCCCCGCGCCAGCGGGGATAAACCGCGCGCCCGGCTGGAATGAAGCTGGGCGCTCTAGTGTTCCCCGCGCCAGCGGGGATAAACCGCGTCGCATTCCTGCGCTAATGAGCATTACGCCGTGTTCCCCGCGCCAGCGGGGATAAACCGGCACCGCAATTTCCTCGTGACGGCCTGCGCCTGTGTTCCCCGCGCCAGCGGGGATAAACCGGCACTTTTTGCACATTAAATCATAGCTATTGCGTGTTCCCCGCGCCAGCGGGGATAAACCGTCGTCCATCACAACGCGTAAAAACGGCGTTGTGTGTTCCCCGCGCCAGCGGGGATAAACCGCGCGCCCGTTGACAAAAACTGGCGGCAACCATGTGTTCCCCGCGCCAGCGGGGATAAACCGTTTATTGCGCCTGTAATAACGTTGAGTGCGGTGTGTTCCCCGCGCCAGCGGGGATAAACCGGCGGGGTCAGGGAAAAAAGAATGGCGTTGCCGGTGTTCCCCGCGCCAGCGGGGATAAACCGTACATGACCTGTTAACCGCGTACCAGAATCAGGTGTTCCCCGCGCCAGCGGGGATAAACCTGTGGGATATATCCGATCACTTCTTTTGCAGTCGTGTTCCCCGCGCCAGCGGGGATAAACCGGGCCACCGGGAGTTGTCCAGTACGGAGGTTTAGTGTTCCCCGCGCCAGCGGGGATAAACCGGTTTCTGCAACACGATCTGACGCATCGAAAGTGTGTTCCCCGCGCCAGCGGGGATAAACCGGCACTCTGCTGCCTTTTGTAATAGTCGCGCGCGTGTTCCCCGCGCCAGCGGGGATAAACCGATGATGCAACCGTCGCAGGACGACCTGCGCACGTGTTCCCCGCGCCAGCGGGGATAAACCGCCGATTTTATGCATGGCGGTTGATAGTGGCGGCGTGTTCCCCGCGCCAGCGGGGATAAACCGGCCACGATCGGCGATCTGGTTTACGCGTTGCTGTGTTCCCCGCGCCAGCGGGGATAAACCGGTGTGGTAATTGGTGGTCTGGCTGGTGGTTTAGTGTTCCCCGCGCCAGCGGGGATAAACCGAGAATCTGGACACTGCATATACCGCAATCCGTGTGTTCCCCGCGCCAGCGGGGATAAACCGCCAGCCGTTCAGTATTGCCGGTGTCAGCAAAAGTGTTCCCCGCGCCAGCGGGGATAAACCGGGTAAAAACACGGTCTGAACCGACATTCATGTGTGTTCCCCGCATCAGCGGGGATAAACCGGGCGCACTGGATGCGATGATGGATATCACTTAGAATTCCCCGCCCCTGCGGTAGAACTCCCAGCTCCCATTTTCAAACCCATCAAGACGCCTTCGCCAGCTCCTTCACCAACGGTAGCATTATCCGCATAACGTCACGGCAGCGACGTTCTATTCTTCCAGGAAGTGCCTTATCAATATGCTGTTGATTATCCAGTCTTACGTCATGCCAGCTATTTCCCGCAGGGAATGCGGCTGTTTTTGCGCGTTGCTGATAACCATCCTTATTCCCAAGATTCCAGTTAGTCGCTTCCACCGAAAGTACAGCAATGCCCGCTTTGTCGAATATTTCTGCGTCATTACAACACCCAGTGCCTTTCGGATAATTTTTATTCAAACCCGGATTGGTCGTTGCGGCAATTCCATGACTAC
>ERZ773221.3388-NODE-3388-length-10741-cov-5.932341_pt1 | contig 10741 bp, 10 predicted proteins | sample MGYA00580994_ERZ773221 | MGnify/ENA primary metagenome ERZ773221 (study PRJEB29015, sample SAMEA2737758) | human gut metagenome | biome: human gut; feature: human-associated habitat; material: faeces | place: China | collected 2012 ... | reverse complement strand
GACCGTAAAAAACAAATACACCTTATTTTTGCTTTGTAAGCAATGCAACGCTCTCGACTGTGTTTACAAAATTCGGAACAAACATATCGGCTTCGTTCCCTTGATAATACACAGGGAAACGAAATTGTATGCTCTTTAATATCTGACCGTTTTCCAACGGTTCGGGATATATCTCGATTTTCTTTATAAAACTGTGAAGAAATTCTTTCTTCTCAAATTCGGTAAATTCATTATATATTATATCAAATAATTCCAAAAATTCAAATATTCGTTTCTGAGAGATTTTTTGCTCCTTTATAGCCTTGATTTGCGTTTGTACAGTTTCAAGGCTTTCATTTGCCTCTGCAATCTCATCATATAATGAATTTATACGATTTTGCATATCGGTATATTTTTGCTCATAATGCCTGTCGGAACAGTCGAGCCTGTCAATTTGAGAACCGAGTCTTTCCTTTGCGGCAGTAAGCTGTTTTATCTGTGTTGTTAAATATGCTTCTTCTTTTTCATACTTAGATAAATCTACGTTTGCATCTAATTTTTCTTTTATTGCAGAATCAAACTTTGAATTTTTGACGATATTTCTTATTACTTCCACAACCGCTTCATTTATCTTTTCCTGATGAATTTGCTTCTTGAAAGTACATTTGTGTCCGTCATATTCCAATCTGTGTTTGCAGGCGTAATACCAATAATCTCTGTAAAAGCTTCCGTCTTTTTTGCGTTTGCGGTTGACACTGCCGTATAACCCGGCACCGCATATCGGGCATTTAATTATACCGGTCAATAAGTGCTGATGTTCTGTACTGTATATTTTTTCATTCTTTATACCGGTCTTTTTTCTCTTATCTTGAGCTAAAAGCCAATCTTCTTCGCTGATAATCGCATCGTGAATGCCGTCATAAACAGGATATTCTTCTTGTTTTACCACATGATATTCGTTACGGCTGCCTTGTATTTTTTCTGTTTTTCTTCTCCCAAAAGCAATTTTTCCGCAATAAATAGGGTTGTCCAACACAAGCTTTACAAAATGTGCTGTGAATGCATCCAATGTTCCGTTTTGGCGTTTCTTTTTGATATAGCCTTGACGGTTTAAATATTTTGCAACAGTGCCGGCACCCATTGTGGTATGAATGAACTTATCATAAATAATGCGAATAATCTCTGCCTCGTCTTCGGCTATTTTTAACTCGCCGTCAACCAGTTCATAACCGTATGGGGCAAATCCGCCGTTCCATTTGCCTTCACGGGCTTTCTGTTTTCTGCCTTCCATTGTTTGAACAAGAATATTTTCTCGTTCAATTTCTGCTACAGCTGACAGCACCGAAATCATCAGTTTGCCGCTGTCCTTTGAACTGTCAATACCGTCCTCAACGCAGATAAGGTTAACTGCGTAATCCTGCATCAGTTGTAAAGAATTAAGAACATCCGCTGCGTTTCTGCCAAATCGGGACAATTTGAATACCAGCACATATTGTACATTATCTTTTCCTTCGGATATATCGTTAAGCATATTTTGGAATTCAGGTCTGCCTTCAATGTTTTTACCGGATTTACCTTCATCGGAATATTCTCCTGCAATCATAAAGTCCTGAAATTCGGCATATCTCCTTAACTTTTCTTTCTGTGCATCAAGGCTGAAACCGTCGACCTGCATAGAAGTTGATACACGGGTGTATATATAGCAATTTTTCTTTTTCATACGATAACTCCTTTCTTGTTTGCTTACATTATATTGCTGCAGAAATAAATATTCCAATGTACGACAGAAAGGGGGTTAAGCCCCTTTCTGCGAACTGTTACGATTTTTGCATTGGCGGTTTGGAAATTGTCTCAAAATATCTTCCGTTGTTACTAAACGATATTTGTCCCCATATTTTAAGTACAGCTTTGCCATTAAGTCTAAAAACCTATCGTATTCGGCTTGTCCAGTTTTATCGCTTTTTAGTGTCATCATCTTGCTTCACCTCTGTTTCTTTCTCTCTGTCTCTGCCACTTTTCAAGCAGTGTTATGATTGTTTTTTGCATATCAAGGCTTGAATAACTTTTTGGGAAATACTTGCGGATATCCTCGGTTTTGAATTTGACCTGTTCTTTCTGATTGGGCTTTTCTTCGCTTAACACGGCAAATATTGTGTCTATTGATAATCTGCCTTGCTCGCTGAATTTTCGCAGTCGCTGTGCCTGTGATAGTGAGGGCGTGGCGTCTGTGTACTCTATTTCTTCGGCTAACATTTTCTGTTCATTCTCGGGCAGATACGAAAGCTCAACAGCTGGAGTAAAGGCTATTCTTTCTTCGTCAACCAGTTTCAGCAGTTCGGGTATCAAGTGCGTTAAGCGGATATATCTTTGCACCTGTCTTGCACTGTCATTTACTGTTTCGGCTATCTTTTCATCTGTTCTTGACTTTGTGCCAACTTGGCACGAAGTTTTCCCCTGATGTTTCATTGCTTCCAATTTCATTTTGTAAGCAAAGGCTTTTTCACTTGGCAGTAGATGTTCTCTCTGTAAATTTGAATCCACCATTGCGATAATCGCTTCGTCTTTTGTCATATCTCTGACTATTGCCGGAACAGTCTGTATTCCCAATTCCCTGCAAGCCTCAACTCTCCTGTGACCGCTGATAATCTCGTAAGTACCGGCGGAAGAAGAACGAACGATTATCGGCTGGAGTAAACCGCTTTCTTTTACGCTCTCTGTCAATTCTTCTTTTTCAACTCCGTCTCTTTTCTTAAACGGATGATTTTCAAAGGGAATAAGTAAATCTATGCTGATGTTCTTTATTATTTCTTGCATTTCAATGTCTCCTTAATCCAATATTTCAATTTTTTTAAGAGCGATACCTTTGCCGTTTCTTTCATAAATCAATCGCAGATTTGTACCGTTATCTATTTCATAAAATCCGAGATAACTCTGCCACCAGAATACCGGCGTGATAATCTTTCTTCCGTCGCTTAATTGAAAGAAAAGACGCATCATATTTTTACTTGCCTCTGCTCTCATTATCAGTTTTGCGAAGTATTCGCCCTCTTTGTCTATAAACCGATAATCGGAAGTGATGATGTGTTCCTCTCTCATTTCGTCTCTTGTGTATACTTTATTTGCTATCATATTTAAGTCCTTTCTTTTACGGCAGGTAAGAACTATATATTTATTTATATATTTATACGGTTACCTGCCAGTTGAATTGTTTTGAACGGCGAGTGAGAAAGATAACCGGACATCCGTTTTTCTGTATCGAAAAGGTGCCGAAATTATCAAAATTTCACTCTGTAAGCCGTTTAATTTTGAATCCAGTATCCGTTATCCTCTTATCCCGAATCGTTGAAATCGTTGCCGTTTGGTGTCGATTTGACACTTCTTTTGGAACAATACAGAGAGCAGCAAACAACGATTGCTCTGAAACTTTGTTTACAGTCGTTCCGACATTTACGGCATAAGTCGTTGTATGTTCTTCTGCCTGTTTTGGGACTGATAAAAAAGTCCCATTCCTGTCTTAATTTCTTTGATAATCTTGCCATAGTAAAAACTCCTTTCACTCATTTGGACAAAGGGTGCCGAAATGCACACCCATAATCGCCCGATTTCAAAAAATTTTTTAACCCCTTCACTTGTTTGAACCGGGAAGCAAAAAAATGGGGGTATTTTGAAAAGAAAATGAAAAGTCCTTTCACTTGTTTGAAACAGGAAACGATTCTTGGGGGGTGTTTTTGAAAAAATTTATTGAAAATATTTTTCTCTTGCTTTTTTGGAAGCAAGAACAGCGTTTTCTACCTACCACCCTCAAATGAAAAAAGTCTGAAAAACAAAAACCTCCTCTCAATTCGTCGAACCGAGAGGAGAAAGTGGGTATAAAGATACTTAATGTAATTTATTTCGCAGAAACAGCGAGTAGTCCGTTTGTATATCTGCATCGTATATACAGTGCTCGTCAGGGAAATCTCCTTAGACCATTTTATTCGCAAAATGTTGACATTTTGACGAAAAAATGATATCATTATATCAAGATTGAATGATATCATTTAGGAGGTGCTATCTTTGGTTAAAGAGAATAAAGCCAACCGAACAAGGCAAGTCCAATTTCGAATGGACCCTGAAATATTCAATAAATTAAAAGCAACTATTGTTTATGATAAAGATATGCATAGTATGGCTGACTTGTTTAATGAAGCAGCAGAAAAATATTTGAAAGAAAAGGAAGCCGGAGGTAAAGACCAATGACAAGACACGATATGATTGAACGCATTGGAAATGCATATATGACATCTAATATTGAAGGTGGCGAATACAGCTATATTCAAGAGGCAGGCTCAAGGGCGAATCTTGAAAATGCGTTAGGGCGTAGCATCTCTCATTTTAAATTGGATATTCGTTTTGAGAAAGATGATACCGTTGTTCTCGTTGAAACAAAACAGTCATTCAAAAAATCAGATGAAGCCCAACTTAACGAATATCTACAACAAGAACGAGTATTGCATTATGGAAAGAAAATTATTGCTATTCTTTCAAACACCAATAATGATGATATAAAAGTTTGGAAATCTTCTGTAGATGATGAACACGTTTTAAGTAATGAAACTGTCCTTGATAAAATGGAACACTACGTTAGTCTGTTTGATGCAAGCAAACAAAACGACAGAGAAAAAGTCTTAAAGAATACATATGATTTGAACGAACTTCTTCATAAAATGGATATTGACGAAAGACTTCGCAGTCAGTTTGTGGGTACAACACTTCTCTATCTTAAAAAACTAGTTGAAAAATTTGGTGCAAAAAAGATTGATGAAGAATTAAAGAAAACTCTTGATTCTCATTGGTCTGTAATGGATGGAAAGCAACTTCGTGCCGCTATTGAATCTACATTGGATAGCTTGCTTGATGGCTCTGATAATAAAGCTAAGAAAATTGAATTGCTTCAAAAGAATGTACTCAACGACCAAAAGGTTAAAAAACTTACAATAACTCACTGGATTAAAATCTTAGATACTATCCTTATGGATATTTATCAGTATATTGATACTAATAGTTCTGAGGGGCAAGATATTCTTAATTTATTCTTTATTGCGTTTAATAAATACACCGGTAAGGCAGATAAGAATCAGGCGTTTACTCCTGACCATATAACAGAATTTATGTGCCGATTAACTGAAGTTGATAGAACTAAATGTGTACTCGATATAACGTGCGGTAGTGGTTCATTCTTGGTGCAGGCTATGGTTAAAGCATTAGCCGATTGCAGTCGTGATAAAACCGAAGATGAAGCAAAAGCGTTGCAGGATATTGTAAAGAAAGAGCATATATACGGTATAGAGGTTGAAGAAAAAGCTTATGGTCTATCCACCACCAATATGCTTATTCACGGTGATGGTAACTCCAACATCAAATTTGGAAGCTGTTTCGATTGTAAGGCATTTATCAAGACCGCTGACCCAGACATTGTTTTAATGAATCCTCCCTATAATGCCAAACCTATCGGCATTCCTGAAAAATACAAAAAAGATTGGGGCAAGGCAAAAGATGGCAAGGAAGATCCAACAAAAGGATTAGTATTTATTCATTATCTTTCTGATGTTATTGCAGAGATGAATAAAGAACGTGAAAATAACGGTGAGCAAAGAAAGACTGTAAAACTTGCAGTTCTGCTTCCTGTTTCTGCTGCTATTGGAACAAGCACAATTATTGAAAACGAAAAAATTGAAATGTTAAAAAACAATACGCTTGAAGCCGTATTTACACTACCAAACGAAATTTTCTATCCGGGTGCATCTGCTTCGGCTTGCTGTATGCTATTCACATTAGGCAAACCACATAAAAAAGCAGATGGTACAGTTAATGAAACTTTCTTTGGCTATTGCAAAGAGGATGGATTTAAAAAGAAGAAGAATCTTGGAAGAATCGAGCAGTTTGACGAAAACAATAATTCAAAATGGAAAGTTATCGAGGAAGAATGGCTATATTTATTTAATAACAAAAAGGCTATAGACGGAAAATCTGCAACAGCTACTATTGATGGAAAATCCGAATGGTTATGTGAAGCTTATATGAAAACAGATTATAGTAAACTTTCCGAAGAAGATTTCCAAAAGGCGTTGAACAATTATCTCGCATACCTTATGAAAGAAGGTAGAATTTATGAGGCTTAATACAGATGATTGGAAAGGATTTGTTATCCATAAATTATTCAAGTTAGAAAACGGAAAAGCTAATCAAGGTATGCTCGAAGAAGGCAATGAATGCTTTTATATTGGAGCAAAAAAAGATGATAATGGCGTTATGATTCACTGTATGAAAGACAGTGAATTAATGCAAAAAGGAAATTGTATTATCTTTATATGTAATGGTCAAGGTTCTGTTGGCTATGCCAATTATATGGATGTTGATTTTATAGGAACAACGGATATTGTTGCCGGATACAACAAAAATCTTAACCAATATAACGGTGTGTTCATTGCAACGGTACTGTGTCAGGAAAGACCCAAATATTCATTTGGTCGAAAGTGGAAAACTCACTTAAAAAACACTATTATAGATTTACCGATTCAACATAATGCAGATGGCACACCGTACATAGATTACACCTACCAATATTCGAGCGATGGTTACGTTCCTGATTGGCAATGGATGGAAAACTATATTAAGTCACTACACCACAAGCCTTTAACTACTAGAAATATAACTAAAACTACAACAGATTTAAATACTAATTCTTGGGAACATTTCTTACTAAAAGATATTTGTTCCATAACAATGGGAAATAAAATGGATTATTCGGCTATGAGTATGGATGACCCCAGTGTTAATTTTGTAGGTCGTTCAGCCGATAATAATGGTGTGGCAGGAAAAGTTGATTTTGTAACCGACGATAGCGGTAATATTATTAAACCATATAAAGCCGGATGTATCACGGTAGCTCTTGGTGGCAGTTTGGGTTCTTCATATTTGCAAGTTGAAGACTTTTATACTTCGCAAAATGTGTCAGTTCTTGAATTTGATGAAGATGTATCTGACTCAGCTAAATTATTTATAACAACCTGTATTATGAATGAGAGCAAGTACAAATATTTCCCTTTTGGCAGAGAATTAAACACTCATATAAGAACAGATTTTGGCTTTACACTTCCAATACAGCGAAATGCCAATGGAGAGCCTATAATCGATGACACTCACAAGTATTCGCCGCAAGGCTATATACCTGATTGGATGTGGATGGAGAGTTACATTAAAACATTACCATATGGGGATAGACTGTGATTGTTTCTTAGGTCTTAGGATGTAATCCTAACGAGGTATTTGGGAGTGGGCTGCCCAAATACACTGCCGCTGAAAGCACGAGCGACAGCACCGTTTTGGACTACCTGTCCATAAATGGTCTGCTCGCTCAGTATGTGCAAAAAGCGGGCAGATTACCGTTTGGTTATCCAACCGGTCTGCTCGCTAAGATTGCACACGCCTTTTTATCTGTGGCGGTATTAATATTCAAAACTAAATATCAAACAAAATAATAAGCACGGACAACAGAATAATCTGCAATCCGTGCTTTTATTTTATGCGCATCCGATGTAGAGTTCATACTGTGTATCGGATATTTTTTCTGCCCATATCCACACCGATGTAAATTCATCAACATTCTTGTATCTGTTCAACCTGCTTTCAATATCAGCGCCGATATTCTTACTACTTGCATTAGCAGATATGGGGTTATCCCAACATTCTATTGCTGTTTCATCGAGAGTCAACCCAATAACTTGGACATAATTCTGTGCATAAGAAATCCAATAGGATATATCTAATTTTTCACTTTGTTCAACTGCAGTTGTGACTTCCAAAACAGTATTTGTTGTGATTTCAGGCTCAGATTTTTCGCTTTTGGGCGTTTCTTTTTTTCTTTGAGTATCTTGCTTTGGCTCAGTATATGCTGTTGTGATTTGATAAAAAATCGGCTCTATTGACACCTTTTCTGCACCGGTTTCAGCGGCAGGCGGCTGTGCTGTTTCTACAGTAAATGTACTTTTCTCAACTGTTTCACTTTCTGTTTTCTCGGTTAATTCTTCCGATTGTGTTGTATCAATTATAGCGTTAGTCGATGAACTTTCAACTGCTTTTTTGTCTGGCTCGCTATGGGCAGTGCAACCTACCATAGAAAAAATGAGTGTCAATATCATTGTGAATATTACGATTTTTCTCATACAAAAATCACCTCGCTATTCACAACTTCCATCGCTCTGTTACGGATGTTGTTCATCTTCCGCACCCATAACATAGGATTATCCGCTTTCAGCTTTTCTGTTACATTTTCTTTTTCGGCAAGCGATTTGACAAGCTGTGTAAACATTGTTTGTGCCTGTTCCTCTATGTCCGCAAGGTAAGGGTACAGCCTTTCCGATGTGAACAGATTATAATATCTTATGCGATGATGTTGTTTAAGATACTGTCTGTGTCGGTTTGCCCAGACACCGATATGTAGTTCATTTTGCTCTTTGGTAGTAACACAAGGCAGATGATAATCGCCTTGCGCTACATAATTAATACTCCGATTTTCAAAATCTGTTTTCATAGTAAAACCTCCTTGTTTTTGGTAATACCATTTTACAAGGAGGTGACATTTATTGTCGAATGTGTGGATTAATCTGCAGTCCAACGAGCTTCAAAATCATCTTTATCCATATTTAAACCGTTATTTAATTTTTCCAGAATTTGTTTACCGTTAGGCATCATCTTGAATGTCGTTAAATAATTGCGAATTGCTCCTCTAATATCTTTTAACGATGTCTTTGATTTAATCCAGTTTTGAGGAACGAACATTTTTCCGTTTTCTGTGGCTTCCGCAGATGCATTTTCAATAGCCATATTCAGACAGCTACCCGCCATATCTACAACTGTATCTAAAAGGTTATTAGTGGTTAGCTTTTGCAACGCAACAGAAGGAGATGGAACAGAATCATTCATTTTGTTAATTTCACAAAAGATGACAGAAATTGCATAAAGATGATGATACGGAGCATAAGACTTCATAGCTAAAAGTGTCTCGTTTAACCCCATCGGATTATCTTTATTCCATTTTTCATAGAGAGTATTAAACATTATATTAAGTGCCTGTACATTTTCGGGAGAATACTCTCTATGGAATAATTGATCGAAATACTTATCAAATATTTTAGTCTCACTATAAGAAATTGTAGGCCTTTGTGAATGCCATGCAATAAGCTGTTTTCCCAAGTCGGTTAAATTAACAATATGAGAAGTATTATACTTAACCGAATCCACTTTTTCACCACGCTTAGTAACAAAATAACCGTCTGTATAGAATTGTTCATACGCCTTTTTCAATGCAAGAACTGATTTATCATTGCTACGTAGGTCTCTTGCTTTGACAGCACTCTGGCTGTTAGTTGATGTGCTTATATTATCAGCTCTATCCGGATCGTTTATTTCATAGAATCGAAACATTACATAAGCATCATCAGCTTTTTTGGCCGATTCACTACAACTAAACATTGTGCTAAGTGACTGACAACCATTTACTACATTTAGTTCTTTCACCGATAAGATGTTATCGTGTATTGTCATTTGTGAACAAATAGCCGTAATACCGTTGTGAAGGAAGAAAAAGTCGCTTGCGTTCTTTTTTATGGTTTGAGCAATCCCTTTATTTACCTTATTGCTTGTTCCTAATGATTGACGAACATTCTTACGAAACAAGCTGCCGTCTTTAATACCGGGAATCTTAATGCAATCTTTAAGTGATAATGCAACTATAACAGCTTTTGTATTTCCGATAGTGAGTTCCATATATTTCCCATCTTCAAGAGTAAACTCGTGATTAATATATGGTCTGTTTTTATTCAACGCTTCATCGTATCTAAATTTTAATGTGTCGTTATCTATTACACTAAGATTTGCTTGTAGTACTTCACTTTCTGCGAGTTCTCTTTGAAAAGCAAAGAGGTCTGCTTTTGCTGCCTCCGTAAGTTCAGACGTAGTAATAAGTTCAAAACATATTTCATAATCGTCATCCAAAGCATTTGCTATTTCGTTGATTTTTACTTGCAGTTTATGATTTGCGCCTTCTTGCAAGTGGGATAAATCCTTTATTTGAATCCAAGAAGAAAGGACTTCTCTCAAAGGTTCTGCATTCACAACATCGCCTTTATAAAATTTACCTTGAATGATATAAATCGTTGAAGATTGATTATCGATATATACAGCATCAATCTGCTTATCTCCGGCACCATCTGTAATACAATCTTTTGTTTCATATGTATCAAGATTATGTATATTGCGAAGATACCAAGCAACAAATCTCTGCCCATCGTTTGGATAATTTTCTTTGTAGTATTCTTGAGATATATCCGACAAAATTTTATTATACATAGCTTATCCCCCTAAATTAAATCATCTTAAAATATCGCAGGGCTTCCTCAATCAACTTTACCTTTTCAGGCGGACATTGAGGCTGCTTTGGGTTTTCATTTTTAGGATTATTGTAGCAATCTCTTTCGATAATACCGTGCTTTTGCTTTACCTGAGCAATATAAAGCGAAGATACTTTTACACGATACTTATCAAATATGTAATCTTTAATTTCATCATAAGTTGCTTTTGCTTCGGATGATGTTAAATCCGGCTCGTCCATGTCAATGGTAATGTCGATATATGTATCCGGCTTTTTTCTAACCAACTGAACAACCGTCTCCACATGAACGGTACGGGGGAAAAGGTCGGCGGCGGCGAGCCGTTTTGTCTC
>ERZ773221.3381-NODE-3381-length-10760-cov-3.007006_pt1 | contig 10760 bp, 7 predicted proteins | sample MGYA00580994_ERZ773221 | MGnify/ENA primary metagenome ERZ773221 (study PRJEB29015, sample SAMEA2737758) | human gut metagenome | biome: human gut; feature: human-associated habitat; material: faeces | place: China | collected 2012 ... | reverse complement strand
GCAACCCGCCCTATTTTACGGCAGGACCCCAAAGTCCCGACCCGGTGCGGGCCGCCGCCCGCCACACTGTGACCTGCACCACCGAGGATGTGGCCCAGTGCGCCCGCCGCGCTCTGCGGGATGGCGGCCGCTTTGTGCTGTGCCAGCGTCCCGACCAGCTGGTGGAAGTGCTGTGTGCCCTGCGCGCCGCCCGGCTGGAACCCAAGCGACTGGCCTTTGTGCGCCAGCGCACCGGCAGCACGCCCTGGCTGTTTTTGGTCGAAGCCCAAAAGGGCCGCAAGCCCGGCCTGAAGCTGGAACCGGATATTTTGATCGAATCCGGCGTGGCGCGGTACGGAAAATAAATCTATAAAATAAAAACCTCCCCGTGAATCTGTAGGGGTCGATGCTCGAATCGACCCGCGGGCGGATGCTCGCATCCGCCCCTACGGTTTCAGGGGAGGTTTCGTTTTTATTTTACAGCCTTACTTCATCCAATCCTTGGCCGCATCTGCCATGGCGGTGTTGATGGCATCGGCGGCTTCCTCGCTGCCAGCAACAGCAGACAGGTAAACTTTGATCTTCGGCTCGGTGCCGCTGGGACGGACCATCAGCTTGGCACCGTTGACCAGGCGGTATTCCAGCACGTCGGCGCGGGGCAGGCCGGTGCCGTCAGCGTCGTAATCCACCACTTCGGCGACCTCGTACCCGGCAATGGTTTTGGGGGCGCTGGTGCGCAGCCCGGCCATGATGCCCTGCATCTTGTGCATGCCGGTCTCGCCCTCAAAGGTAAAGCTTTCCAGTGCGTTGCGGTAGAAACCGAACTCCCTGTACAGTGCGTTCACAGCGTCCAGCAGGCTCATGCCCTGGGCGGCGTAATAGGCGGCGGTCTCGCAGGCCAGCATTACGGCGTTGACGGCGTCCTTGTCGCGGACGTGTGCGCCGGACAGGTAGCCGTAGCTTTCCTCAAAGCCGAAGATGTAGCGTTCGGGGTGGCCCTCGGCCTCCAGGAAGCCGATCTGCTCACCGATGAACTTGAAGCCGGTCAGGGTACGGCGCAGCTCCACGCCGTACTTTTTGGCGATGGGGGTGGCCATGTCGGTGGACACGATGGTAGTCACGGCCACGGGGTCCTTGGGCATTGTGCCGTTGCCAATGCGGGTGCGGCAGATGTAGTCAAACAGCAGCACACCCATCTCGTTGCCGGTGATGAGCCGATAGCCGCCCTTGCCATCCGGCACGGCGGAACCCATGCGGTCGCAGTCCGGGTCGGTGCCGAGCATCAGGTCGGGCTTTACGGTGTCGCACAGCTTCAGGCCGGTCTCCATGGCCTCGCGGATCTCTGGGTTGGGGTAGGGGCAGGTGGGGAAGGAGCCGTCCGGCTTCTCCTGCTCGGGCACCACGGTGACCTGGGTCACGCCCATGCGGTCCAACAGCATCTTGACAGGTTCCAGACCAGAGCCGTTCAGCGGCGTGTAGACCAGTTTGAGTTTGGAGACATCGTTGCCGGGGCGCAGGGCCAGTACGGCATCCACGAAGTCGCGCAGACACTTGTCGTCGATCCAGACAATCTTGCCTGCGGCCACGGCGGCGTCAAAGTCGGTCAGCTCGATGGAATCGAAATAATTGTGCTTGTCGATAGCAGCCAGCACGGCATCGGCGGCTTCCAGCGTGATCTGGCAGCCGTCGGCACCATAGACCTTGTAGCCGTTGTTCTTGGCGGGGTTGTGGCTGGCGGTCACGCAGATGCCCGCGCCGCAGCCCAGATAACGCACAGCCCAGGACAGCGCCGGGGTAGGCTCCAGCCGGGGGTACAGGTAGGCGGTGATGCCGTTGGCGGCCAGCACGCAGGCAGCCTCGCGGCTGAACAGCTCGCCCTTGTGGCGGCTGTCGTGGCCGATGGCTACTTTTTTAGGCAGGCCTGCGGCGTTGATGTAGTCCGCCAGGCCTTGGGTAGCGCGGCGGATGGTGTAGATATTCATGCGGTTGCTGCCTGCGCCGATGACGCCGCGCAGACCGCCCGTGCCAAAGGCCAGGTCGCGGTAAAAGCGGTCATTGATGGCATCGGCATCACCCCGGATGCCGTCCAGTTCGGTGAGCAGGTCAGGATCCTCCACTGCGCGGGCGCGCCAGAGGTCAAACAGTTCTGTATTGGTCATGGTAGAATGTCCTTTCCCGGGCCGGCGCCGCAATCTTGCAGCGCCGGCAGATGCGATTCAAAATCGGCATAGTGGTTGTTATAAATTTATCACGTTTACCCCCGAATTGCAAGCATACGGCCCCGAAATCGGCCCTGCCGCCCAATTTAAAAAAGTAAAAACTTTTTTTGAAAAAACGCTTGACATTTGGGGGAACGGATGGTATTATAATACACGTTCCGCGCCGGTAGCTCAGCTGGATAGAGTGTCTGACTACGAATCAGAAGGTCGGGAGTTCGAGTCTCTTCCAGCGCGCCAATAACACACCTTGGTTTTTCAGGGTGTGTTATTTTTTTAGAAATATCTGCGATGAGATTTGCTAAGCATTGTAATTGTTAAATTTTTCGTTAAGTCCGAAATACAATAAGCTTGTGTCTGCAAAAACTTTATTTTCACTATTTGTACCTTTCTGTAAATCCTGTTGAATTTCTTTATCGTAAAGTATGCTGTTGTTTCATAGGAATCAAAAGTAAATGAATTATTATATTTTTCCGTCAAATATTTTTCAACAGTATCAGTGACTGTTGACATAAATCTGTTGACATAAATTTTTAATGGTTGTAATATAATAATGTAAAGAAACGGTTTTAGCTGTTTTGCTACAATGTTGTTAAATTATTTTTATAACCGCCTTGTAATCGCAGTACAGGGCGGTTATTTTTTACAATTTCAGATTTAAGGTAAATAACAATTCACTAAAAAAGTTTTTATCAAAACTTGGCACAAATTGTGGTTTAAGGCGAGTAATTTATAATTTAGGTCAAGCCTTTGATTAAAAAAAGGTTGTCCATATTTTTAATGCGAATAATTAGGAATAGCTTTTTAAAAATTTTTTGTAACTTTTACATAAATTTTACTTGAAATATTTAAGATTTAACAATATAATAAGAATAATAAGGAGTGATATAATGACTTCAACAATTGATGTAAAAAAGAAACAAGATTTAAAAAAATGGCTTGAAATGCCTTACAATAACAGAGAGCTAAGCTGGCTCGATTTTAACGCCCGTGTACTTGAAGAGGCTTTTGAAAAGGAAAATCCTATAATGGAAAGGTGTAACTTCCTTTCTATTACAGCGTCTAACCTTGACGAATTTTTTATGGTTCGTGTTGCAGGCGTACTTGATAATATTCATCGTGGCACAAATAAGCCCGACCCATCGGGACTTACACCTAAAATGCAGATGAAAAAAATCAGTGAAAAAGTACATGCTTTTGCCGAAAAGCAGTACAACTGCTACAATCGTTCCATTATTCCGTCACTGAGAGCAAACGGTATTAACTTTGTTAAGGCAGATGAAATGACCGACGAGCAAAAAGCATTTGCAGACGATTATTTTCAGAGAGTGGTATTCCCTGTTCTCACACCGATGGCGGTTGACACAAGCCGACCTTTCCCATTGCTTGCAAACAAAAGTCTTAACATTGCAGTTCTGCTTACAAATGCAGATGGAGAAGAATTTTATGCGCTTGTACAAGTGCCGTCAATCCTTCCGAGATTTTTGGAACTTCCCGCAAAAGGCAAGCGTGACTTTATAACCCTTGAAAGAATTATTACCATTCATTTGGGCGAGCTTTTCGAGCTTTACAACATAAAGCAATCTTCAGCTTTCAGAATTACAAGAGATTCTGACCTTGACATTGACGAGGACACGGAAGACCTTATGGAGGAAATTAAAAAATCCATTAAAAAGCGTCAGCGAGGTGTGCCTGTAAGACTTGAGTTTTCTAAAAAATGCCACAAGTCAATCCGCAAATTTCTTGTAGATGCATTGCATGTAACCGAGGACGAAATTTATGTACAGCACGGTCCGCTTGACCTTACTTTCCTTTCTAAATTTGCAAGAATAAAGGGCTGCGAAAAGCTCTGTTTTGAGCCTATTACACCTGTAAATCCGCCTGCCGAGTTTTACGATTGCGATGATATTTTTGAGGCTATCCGTGAAAAAGACAGACTTGTTCATCATCCGTATGAGAGTTTTGATGTGGTGGTTGACTTTGTCAAAAAAGCCGCAAAAGACCCTAATGTACTTGCAATCAAGCAGACTTTATACCGTGTAAGCGGTAACTCTCCTATCGTTGCGGCACTTATTAAAGCCGCCGAAAACGGCAAACAGGTTACTGTACTTGTAGAACTTAAAGCTCGTTTTGACGAAGAAAATAACATTCAGTGGGCAACCAAACTTGAAAAAGCAGGCTGTCATGTAATTTACGGTCTTACAGGTCTTAAAACCCACTGTAAAATCTGTCTTGTTGTCAGAAAAGACGAGGACGGAATCCGCCGTTATCTGCATATGGGTACAGGTAACTACAACGACAGCACCGCAAGGTTCTACACAGACATCGGTATGTTTACCTGCCGTGAAGAATACGGCCTTGACGCATCGTCATTATTCAACACACTTACAGGCTATTCTTTACCGCCCGAATACAATAAATTTATTGTTGCTCCTCAAGGTATGCGACCTTTCTTTGAGGAAATGATAAGAAAAGAAATCGAAAACGCAAAACAGGAACTTCCCGCATCAATCACTGCAAAGGTAAATTCACTTGTAGACCCCGCAATTATCAGCTTGCTTTACGAGGCATCGCAGGCAGGCGTAAAAATTGAACTTATCGTGCGTGGTATTTGCTGTCTTATCCCCGGATTAAAGGGATGGAGTGAAAATATAAAGGTAATCAGCATTGTAGGACAACTCCTTGAGCACAGCCGAATTTTTAAATTTGAAAACAACGGCAATCCGCTCTACTACCTTGGCAGTGCAGACTGGATGCAGAGAAACCTTGACAGACGAGTTGAACTTGTGTTCCCTGTTGAGGACGAAGACATTAAAAACAGGGTTGAACAGATTTTAAAAGTTACTCTCAAAGACACGGTAAATGCAAGAAAGCAGTTACCCGACACCACATATCACCTTGTAGATAAGCGTGGCAGAAAACGACTTAACAGCCAAAAGCATTTTTCAAAACTTGCACAACAGGCACAAAATGCCGTTAAAAAACAGACATATGTAAGAACAGTAGGCACTCCTATAGTACCTGCAAAGGAAGGAGAAAAAGCAGAATGAAAAGAATCGGTATTTTAACAAGCGGCGGTGACTGTCAGGGACTTAACTCTACTATCCGTGCAGTCGCAAAAACACTTTATCAGAATTACGGCAATGACGGCGTGCAGATTATCGGCATTATTGACGGCTACCGAGGACTTATTTACAACGAAACAAGGATGATGAAACCTGATGATTTTTCGGGTATTCTTACAAGGGGCGGTACTATTCTCGGCACATCAAGACAGCCGTTCAAACTTATGAGAGTTATTGACGAAAACAGCGTTGATAAAGTTGCCGAAATGAAAAAGAACTATAAGAAACTTGAGCTTGACTGCCTTGTTGTTCTCGGCGGAAACGGCACACAGAAAACCGCAAACCTCTTGCGTGAAGAGGGCTTGAATGTTGTTTCTCTGCCAAAAACAATTGACAATGACCTTTGGGGTACAGATAAAACATTTGGTTTTCAGAGCGCCGTTGACATTGCAACAAATGTTATCGACTGTATTCACACCACCGCAACCTCACACGGAAGAGTTTTCATTGTTGAGGTTATGGGGCACAAGGTTGGCTGGCTGACTTTGTATGCAGGTATTGCCGGCGGTGCGGATGTTATTTTAATTCCGGAAATTCCGTACGATATTAATTCCGTAATTAATACAATTAAGAAAAGAACCGAAAGCGGAAAGAAATTCTCAATTCTTGCCGTTGCAGAGGGTGCAATTTCCAAAGAGCTTGTGGCTATGCCGAAGAAAAAAAGAAAAGCCGCTATGGCTGAAATCGCATATCCGTCAATCTCATACAAAATTGCAAAAGAAATTCAAGACGCAACAGGTCAGGAAACAAGAGTTACCGTACCCGGACATTTCCAGAGAGGCGGAAGTCCTGACGCATACGACCGTGTGCTCTCCACTCGTTTCGGTATTGCAGCTGCCGAACTTATCATAAACGGTGACTACGGCAAAATGGTTGCACTTGTAAATAATAAAGTAGTTGCAGTTCCGCTCGAAGAAATCGCAGGTAAACTTAAAGCCGTTCCTGCCGACCACGAAATAGTAGCCGCAGCAAGAAAGATGGGCATCTGCTTCGGTGACGAAAAATAATTAACATTTTGTGCTTGAAATGTTGAAAACTTTGGCAGCGTGAGTATTAACCTCACACTGCCGTTTTCTTTATTATATCGTTTTACAAAAACTAATCTTCCACTCCTTATCAAAACCAAAAAAATTGCCCGAAAAAGCAAAAATCTCTTTTCAAAATCAATGAAATGAGATTTCTGCTAATATAAAAATCAAACTTCCAATTTCTTAACCACTGAAATAGAAACAATGTAAGAAACCACTAAATAAACTATAATGCAAACTCCGCTTGCGAGTAATGTTTGTACCGAAATGTTATTTACTGCAAGGGTAGAAACCGCATTACCAAGCCATAAACAGCTTAAATTAATATGTAAGTATGAGCTGATTATCGAAATTCCTGTTGGCAAAGCCAAAAGAGCAAGCAACGAAACAACTATTGCAGGAGCGCTCTTTTTAAAGATTGAACACAGCATAAAGAATATGCCGGCAAATGAGATAAGTCCAAACACAAGGATAATTAATTGCGGAATAAACAGAGCGTATATTGAGCCGATGTTATGATATAAAGCGCTTGATACCGCAAAAACAGCAACTAAATTGAGGATTACCATAAAAAGGGTGCTGACAATAACCGCCATAAACTTTGCCGTAAAAATCGACTGTCTGCTGTAACCTCGTGAAATAATATTTTTCAATATGCCGTTGTCAAAATCATTGCAAATAAAGCTGCAAATAAACATTAGTATAAATACTGTAACGGGACTTTTTTAAAAAATCCTATTGCACTGATAATACCGGACTCCGGTGATACTATTCACTGCATATTTTGCGAAGATTGTAACGAAAACATACCGAATGAGCAAAGCAGGTAAATCAAACTAAGTGCAACCGATGCAAAAGTCCAAATATAAAAGCTTTTGTTTTTGAAAAGCTTACGAAGTTCAAATAATAATAACCTTTTCATTTTATGCCCCTACCTTGCGTAAAAAGTATTCTTCAAGATTAATTGCGTGAATAGAAATCTAATTTACCGTAACACCATTTTCAACAAGATATTTATTAATTTGACCCGTTCTGTCAATCATTGAGTCAAGATAAACAGTTTTATTATAAATATGTATCTGTTGAGGCGGCATAATTTTTGATAAAATCTCCGCCGCTTTTTGCGGATTGTCAGGCACAATTAAAACTCTGTCGCTGCATTTTTGTGAAAGCTCAACAGCGGAAATTTCTTCTATAAGTTTGCCGTCATGAATAAATCCATATCGTGTGGCAATCTTTGACAGTTCCTCAAGCAAATGGCTTGAAATCATAAAGGTAATTTTCTTTTCGGTATTTAGTCTGATGATTAAATCACGAATCTCCATAATACCTGTCGGATCAAGTCCGTTTATCGGTTCGTCAAGAATAAGCAATTCTGGATTGCCGAGCAAAGCCATAGCAATTCCAAGTCGCTGGCGCATACCGAGCGAAAACTGTCCTGCTTTTTTGTTGCCTGTATTGCCAAGACCTACAAAATCAAGAATTTTCCTGACACTTTTGTCTGAACTTCCTGTAAGAATTGCCATTCTCTTCATATTTTCGTATGCGGTGCAGTTTTTATAAATTGACGGAAACTCAATGAGCGAACCGATTTTCTTCCTTGCAGTGTTGAGCGGCTCACCGCCAAAGAGGATAATTTCGCCACTGTCGGGAAAAGCAAGCCCTAACACCTGGCGCATAAATGTAGTTTTGCCTGCGCCGTTCTTGCCCACAAATCCGTAAATATCACCTTTGTTTATCGTAAGGCTGATGTTGTTAGAAACAATTTTATAACCGTATTTTTTCACTAAATTTTGTGTCGATAATATTGCACTCATAATTATTCTCCGTAATTAGTTTTTAGCGTCATAAATTCTTATTAAGAGGTCAAGAACCTTGAAGTAGAGCCAAATTACTGTAAATGCCAAGCCAAATGAAACTGACCACTCGTATTCTTTTGGGCGCTGATTTTCAACTGTTTCACGAATAATCTGAAAGTCGCTGATAAGAAACAAAGCTGCGATAATAATAAAAATAACTGACATTGCTATGTCAAAGATAGGATTTCCTGCAAAAATCATTACATAACCTCTTGTTGCAGTAATGAGGTAGCCGATAAAAGCAAGGATTGAAATGCTTATTGTTGAAAGTAAAAGTGCAAGTGTAACAGATTTAAATTTTTCTGTTGCCTTAATCTTGCCTGAAGTATAGAGTAAAAGCATTGTAAATACGATTACAAGAGCTTATATGTCAATACAATATAGGCAATTTTACACTATTCTTGCATCCTGTATACAAAAAAAAGGATTGCAGATTTTGCTCTGCAATCCTTTTGAATATGATTATAACTTTTACGAATTATGCGATATAAATCTGTAATGCGGTTGCGTCAAGAATATCAAGCTTGCCGTCGCCGTACATATCGGCAGCGTCAAACCAAGCCTTATTTGTAACATCAATAAGCGGATTTTTATCGTCGTTTGAAATGTGAATCTGCAAGTGTGTAACATCGTTTACATCTACAACTCCGTCGCGGTTTACATCGCCCTTTATGATAGTTTCCTGCTCGCCGCCGTCCGAAATATAGAACGACTTTGTGCTTTCAGCTATACAGCCGTCTGAATCAACAGCCTTTACAGACAATGTGTATGTGCCTGCATTATTTGCTGTAAAATTGTATGTATTGTCAGATGAAGTCTTTACAGTTGCACCGTTTACCGCAAACTCGTAAGTAACATTGCCATGGTTGTTGTATGGCTCTGCTTTAAGCTCGAGTGCTGTGCCAACAGGCTGAGATGAGCTCTTGTCTGCGCCAAAGTTTACTTCAAACTCTGCCTCCTGAACCTGTGTATCAGGGAGGATCTTGCCAAGTCTTGCAAGCGGAACTGTAATGTTGTCTATATCCTCTTTTTCGTGTGAAGTAGACGGATCGTAGCTGTATTCAGCATCTGCAACATCAAGCATTGAGGGGTCGTGTGGAAGTGTATCCATACCCGAAGTACCGTATGTGAGAATCTGCATTGCGCCAATGCCCTGAGTTTCTACATAATTTCTGTCGATACCGAGTGCAGAGTAAGGAATAGCAACCTCGTAAACATAACCGTAGTTTTTCTTGTAGCCGAGTTTAAAGAAATCAACCCAATTTGAGTTAGGGTCAGTGTTGTCGCCTAAAGTTCTGTCGCCCTTTACTTCTCTTACACCGTAGAGAGTTTCGCTCTTTGTGCCGTTTGCATATTTAATTTTGAATCCGTTCCGGTTATCCTGTGCCTGATAGCTTGTTACGCCAATCGGAACTCTTGTATCATAATCAAACAGGTATGTTCCGTCTGTATCCTGAACATCAGCCTTGAAGATTGATGCGCCGCCGTTTGAATTGTTTGAATCGAAAGCAACAAGTGTATCAATGTGAGTTGTAAAGCCTACACCGCCGTCTTTTGCTACGCCGCCGTCACAACCCCATACAAACGGATTTGTGTAAACAGAGCCGTCTTTGTTTGTGCCTACTGCCTTGCCTGTTGCCTGCTTGCTTGGGTCTATTGAAAGCGCAATATACATTGGAATACTGTTTCTCCAAGGGCGAGCCTCATTTGATGCCGCAAAATTATCGCTCGGAGAAGTAATGTATGATGTATTTGCCATTTCCCACATAAAGTAGAGGTTTTCATCGTCCCATGCGCCATAGAGAGCGTATGCGTCCCACGGCTGCTCATGCATTGAAGATGGCATATATACTCGGGGGTCATCGTTTGCTGTACCCTGAGCAATAATCATTGAGCTGTCCCAATCGCTTACATCGCCGTCAACAGAAATTGTCTTGTATTTACCCAGCTGCATATTCGGGTTTGTTCCGTAATAGCCGCTTTCGGGAGCTGTTGTGTGTCCGTCCGAGTCAGCAGAAAAAGTTGTTTTGCCTGCTGTAAATGTTTTGTTGTAAGTGAAAGTCTGTGTTGTTTCAACACCGTCATCGCCTGTTGCTGTAAGCACAAGAGTAATTTCGCTGTTACCGATTTTACCCTCGCCTATTTTAATAATTGTGCCGTCGGTATAAGATTTTTTTGCCGAACCGTCAACAGAATAGTATCCTACTGAGGCATTTTTTAGTCCGAGCTGAACCTGCAAAAATTCTGATGAAAAGCTTGTACCGGAGGCTTTGTAAACAATTCCGTATCCATGAGAATCAGGCTTGCCGTAATCTACCCACTGCTTTGCGGCTGTGAGGAGCTTGCACTGACCTGCCTTTAAAGAAAGTCCGCTTGCCTTTGGATACTGCTCCTTGCCCTCGTCCTTTTCTTTGCCGTTATTAAAAATAATGCTTTCTGATTTATATGCTGAAGTAAAGCTTGCCTTGTAAAGTCCGTCATCAGTTGCGCTCATCAGCTGACCCGGCCATTTGGCATTTTCTTTTGTACCATAGGCATAAATATAAACATTTT
>ERZ773221.3373-NODE-3373-length-10777-cov-4.942455_pt1 | contig 10777 bp, 10 predicted proteins | sample MGYA00580994_ERZ773221 | MGnify/ENA primary metagenome ERZ773221 (study PRJEB29015, sample SAMEA2737758) | human gut metagenome | biome: human gut; feature: human-associated habitat; material: faeces | place: China | collected 2012 ... | reverse complement strand
GGTCCCAACCATTCGGAATGTCTACCGGGGTCCATTTCACCAGCTGTTTTTAACAGCGGATTTTTTCTTTGGTGGGGTGTCCAGTGGGACTCGAAAAGCACGGCACTGCCGCAGGCAGGGCAACAAACAGCCCAGTGGGCTCGAACCCAAAATCACAGATACAGCAGCGGAGGCGTCCATCAAATGATGGACGCCTCCGCTTTTTCTCTTACTGGTTCATCTGCTGCAGGATCTTTGCGATCTCGCTGGTGGTGTAGCCCTCTTTCTGCAGGGCATTGGCAATGGACGTGTCACTCTTGCCACGGCTGCGCAGCAGTGCCGCCGTAAAGGGCACCACGCTGCTGCCCTTCAGCGCATTCGTTCCCGCAGCGCTCCCCGATACCTTGCCGCTGCCCCTGCTTTTTGCGGCCGCATTGCCCGCCGCACGGCTGGCTTTGGCCTGCGCATTGGACTGCTTGAGCGCCCACTCGCCCTTGGCAATGTTCAGCTTTTCCGAGGTAACGCTGTTGTTGAAGGCCTGCTGCTTCAGCGCATCCTGATAGGCGCGCTCGCTGGCTTCATTCTCATAGCGCTGCTGGGTCAAACTGTCCTGCCGCTGCTTTTCCTGCATCTGCTGGTTCCATGCCGTGTCGGCACGGTCGGCCTCGTAGGCGCGGGTGCCAGACACGATGTTGTACCCGGTGTTCAGCAGGCTGCCCGCCAGCGAGCCGATGCCGGTGGTGCCGCTGATGGCCAGCTGGATCGCATCCCCGATGACCCCCAGCACGGTCATGATGCCGTTGAAGGTCTGCTGGCGGCGGCTGGCCTGTGCCTGTTCCTGCGCAGTATAGTAGCCGTGCAGGGTGTCCAGACGGCTCAGATAGTCCTGATACTGCCCGTAATCCTGCGCGTAGGCGTTGTTGTAGTCCTCCCCTTTCTGCTGCAGCTGGGTGTAGTAATCTGAGAGCTGCCGGTCGTACCGCTCCTGCGCACTCTGTTCCTGGGCGTTCAGCTGGTCCAGCCGCGATACCAGCTCATCGCCGCCGCTGGTGTAGGTGTCCAGTGCCAGACTGTACAGGCTGGGGATGGCCTCGTTCAGCGCACCGATCTGCTGCTGGTAGGCCTGTTGTGCCGCACTGGCCGCATAGCTGGAGCCGTAACCGCCGGTCAGGGCTGCCGCCTGTGCAGCGGCATCGGCACTGGCGTTGTGGGCGTTCTGGGTGTACTGCTGGGCGTACTGCCGGTACAGCGGGTCCTGCGTATAGCTGTAGGCAAAATTCTCCCGTGCCAGCAGACGGTCCATCACCTCATTGATGCGGTCCTGGTAGCCGCTCTGGTACGCCTCCGGGCGCTTGTCCTGCCACTCCTTCAGCGCGTTTGCGGCGTTGGTCACGCTCTGGCCGGGGCGGTAACCGGCCCCTGCCATGGCCTCTTCCACCTGCTGTCGGTTTTCCAGGCCGCTGGTGTCATAGCCGCTCTGCGCCTCCGGCGCTGCCAGCTCTTCCTCTTTCTTTTTGGTCGCCATGCTCTTCTCCTTTCTTTTACAACGAATTCAACCGGGTGCGCAGCTCCTCCGACAGGTTTTCTACGTCCAGATTGGTCAGTACATACTGCAGCTGTTCCTGCATCTGGTACAGGTAGCTGCGCAGCGCTCTTGCGTCCTCCGGGTCCATGTTTTCGCTCAACTTCGGCAGGCCCAGCCGGTTCAGACCGTTCACACTTGCCATGTTGCTTCCTCCTGTTCTTCCACAAGGCCGCCTTTGGCCGCGGCCAGATTCTTCGCCAGACTGCGCAGGGTGATCTGCCCTTTGCCCCGCAGGCGCAGCCGCAGGGTGCTGTGCCGCCGGGGCACCAGCGGCAGGTCATAGCTGCGGCGGGCCTCCCGGGCGGTCAGGCTTGCCACTGTCTCCCATGGGCCGCCGTCGTAGCTCAGCGCTACCTCCACCGTGCTGGCACAGGCCGCGTCCAGCCGCAGCGTCAGCCGCGACAGATACCGCTGTTCCGCCCCGTCCTGCCCGATGTCACCGGTCACCAGCTCAAACGACACCTGCTGTTCCACACCTTCGGTGCTCTGCCAGTCGCTCTCCCGGCTGGGATCCGCCGCCCACAGGGCCTGCCCGTCCCACAGATACAGCTGGCCGCCGGTGCTGGCCATGTCGCAGGAGCATACATCCTCTTCGTGCCAGAGCCCGCGTTCGGTGTCATACACCAGCAGCCGGGTCTGCCCCTGGGTCCCGGCCGTGCGGGAGATGTGCAGATAATACCGGCCGTCCAGCGCACCGCCCACAGCGCTCTGCACGTTGGCCAGCCGGCTGGCGTCCAACACCGCCGACACCTTGGTGGGGATGCTGCCGTCCCAAGCCATGACCCCATCCGGCGAGAGGTAATACAGCGTCTCGTTCAGCACGCACAGGCTGCGGGCCGCATTCTTGGCCACGCCCCGGCAGCGCAGGGAGGTGAGCTGAAAATCCGAGGGCTTTGTGCCGCACAGCTTGTGCAGCGTGTTCTCCTTGAAGAACAACGCATAGCCCATGCAGGTGGCCGCGCCGGTAAAGGCTCCGTCGCTGCCCACCGTCACCGCATAGCTGTCCGCCGCAATGCCCCGATAGGAAAACCAGTTGGTGGGGTCGCCCAGCTTGCAGGCGTAGATCACATTTTCCCGGCTGCTGCAGCCCCACACCCGGTTGTCGCATTCGGTCACGAAGTCCAGGTCCGGCACCCGGCGTTCCAGCTGCACAGTCTGTTCCGCCGCGATGCTGCGGGTCTGGCTGCCGTCCAGGCTGGTCCACTGGGCCGCATCGGTCCCCTGCACCAGTGTGCCATAAAAATAGTCGCCCGCCGGGTCGGCACGCACGCACAGGCTGTTCTCCGTGACGGCATACACCACGCAGTCCCCGTCCAGTGCTTCCCACTGTCCGGCCTGCTTTGCCGCCGTGCCCTGCACGGTCACCGTGTCCCACTGGCAGAATTTTTCCTGTACACCGGCCGCCGTGATGCGGCAATAGTCCAGCGGCAGCGCCGTCCAGTTGCCGGACGCCGCGCTGTACACTTCCAATGTTCCATCGTACCGCCAGGGGTGCTCTTCGTCCTCCACCTTCAGGAAGATCTGCCCGTCCGCCGGGCTTTTCGGCTCTTCCCGGCCCACGCCTGTGGGCGTGTAGGTCCTGCCCTCGGCATCGCAGGGAGCAAACTCCACGCTCTGGCCCTCCGCTTTCCAGCAGGCTCCCAGCGCCGAAACGCTGCCGTCTGCCGTATCAAAGGCGACCTTGTCCGGAAAGATCAAAATTTTCGTGCCAAGACCCACCAGCGCCTTTTTGCTGTCGGCCACCGCATCGGTGCAGGTCACGGTCTCCCCGCCGTCGTCCGGAGTGTACACCAGGTCTTTCCCGCAGACGGTCAGCAGCCCGTTCAGGTGGTACATCCCATTCAGGCCGGTGAGGGTCCGCAGCTTCCGGCGGGGCTTGCGGGTGCTCAGCGCCGGGAAATCCCGGGACGAAAAATTGATTCCCGCACTGTACTCTGCCTCGGAGCAGCCGTAGCCCTCGTTCAGACCTCCGAAGGCCCGCAGCAGGGTGCGGCTGTTCTGGACTCTGGTCCGGTTCGCCAGAACCATCTTATCCCTCCTTTCACCACTGCCAGCGGGTGCAGGCCCGCGGCGGATAGGTCCGGCGCAGCCAGGCCGCAAGCTCTGCCAGAATGCCATTGTACTGTGCCTGCTCCCCGGCGTAACGGTCGGTCTCGCCCAGTGCGGCATCGGTCATGGCGCACAGGTAATGCGGGTACAGGGCATCAAAGGGGGCCGGGGCCAGCAGCACATCCTCGTCCTGCAGGCCATCGTCCCAGGCCCGGTCCGCTCCCACGGTGTCAAAAGCATCCGTATCACTGGCCTTGAAAAAGCGTTCCCGCAGCATACCGTCTGCTTCCCGCAGCCACTCCTGCCGGGTGTGCACGGACACACGGCTGCCGGGCCGCAGTTCCTCGGCGCGTTCCAGCGCCTGTCCTACTGTCATCGTTCCACGCTCCTTTCCAAAAAAGCCCGGCGGGGCATCTCCCTGCCGGGCTCCGGTCCTGTTGCTTACTGTGCCGCGTTCTCCGCTGCCGCAATGCGGGCAGCGGTGCGCTCGTCCTGCATCTGGCTGTGTTCCAGCACCTCCGCCACTTCGGGCGGCACCTCCACTTCCACACCGCGGCGGATCTTGTAGTTCACGCCGTTCACGCTGACGAACAGGTCGCCCTTATAGCGGCTGTTGTCCTTGAACAGCCGGATGCGCACGTTCTTTTCTGTCATCCTGCACACCTCCTCAGTTTGCGGCGGCGTTGGCCGAGTAGCTGGACACGCTCTCGATGCGCACCATGTACTGCTCCACCAGACGTTCGGCAGCACGCATGCCCTTCCAGCCCACCGAAGCGCGCTGGTTCAGCGGGTCGTCGCCGTAGCCCAGCTGCTTGACGATGTGCTCCAGACCGCCGCCTTCCAGCTCGGTCACGCCGTAGGCGTGGGCACCCAGCACCAGCGTGCCGAACACCGCAAGACCCGCCGGGCAGGTATCATCCTTCCAGATCTTGGCCTCGCTGGTCTCGATAAAGCGGATGTTGCCCAGCTTGCCGATCTCGCCGCGGAACATGGTGTCGGGGTCGGCGTACTTGTGCACCTCCATGAACTCCTTGCAGGTCTTGAGGTCGTAGGCCGCATAGGGGTGGATGATGGCAATGTAGCTGTCACCGATGGGGTCAGCGTTCATTGCGCCCAGCTGCGCCGCCGCCTGAAAGAACAGCTTCGGGGTCAGGGTGCAGCTCTTGTCCAGCACCTTGCGGCTGGTAACGGCGGTCTCGGTGCCGTCTGCGCTCAGCTTGGGGGCGTAGATGACATTGGTGCCGCCCGCCAGCACATCGCGGGTGATGCTGTCCATGGTGCGGCCTGCCTGACTTGCCAGCACGCGGGTGGCCTGCACCACGTTGTTGTCGATGGCGGTCATCTGCAGCACATCGGTCAGCGGGGTCCAGCCGCCGTACTGGTGCAGGTCGCTGGTGATGGTGGTCACGTTCAGGGCCTGACCGTTGGGGGTCACGCCCTCGGTCAGGGGCGTGGTGGCCTTGGGCAGGCTGTCGTACTTGCGGAACTCGATGGTCTTGCCGCCGTTCTGGGGCACCGGGTAGTAATCCGCGAACTGGTCATGCACCAGACGCGGCTCTGCCTGGTCGATGAGACGCTTCTCATAGAAGGTCTTCATCTCCTTGGACATGGTGGCCGTGGTGTTCTGCAGGTTGTCGGCAAACAGCTGGATGTTGAAGTTCATCATACGTTTTTCCTTTCTCTTGTCGGGTTTACAGTTCGATCTGAGCACCGTGCAGCACACGGCGCTCCAACGCTTCGCGCTGGGCGCGGGTCATGCTGGCCACATCCGGGTGCACCGTGGCCGCACCACCGGGGCGGATGCCGTTTTCTGCGGGGCGGGCGGCCCGCTGCTGGATGCGCTGCACCACGCCCTGCTCCACGGCCTGTGCCGCACGGTGCAGGCTCTCGTCGTAGTGGGCCAGGCGGTAGGCGTCCTGCATCCGCATGCCGGGCAGCTGCATCAGGCGGCGCATCTCCGGGTTCTTCAGCTCCTCCTGCAGGCGGAACTCCGGCTGGCTGCGGCGCAGGTCGGCTTCCTCAGCCGCCCAGCGGGCATGCAGCTCCCGCACCGCGTTTCGGGCCTGCAGCGGCAGGGGCGGCACCGCCGGGCGGGGCAGCTCCGGCTGGGGCGTCTCCGATTCGGTCGGCTCCGGAGCCGGTTTTGCTTCCGGCACCGGCTGCGCAGTTTTCTCCCCCGGTTCCATCGTCCCGGAGGCAACGGCCTGCCGGGCCTGTGCCGGGCTCAGGGCCGGGGCCGCAGGCGCTGCCTCTTCTGCAAACATCTGCAGGTCCATCATGCTCTGTTCGCCCCGGCGGCTCACATCCGCAAAGCGGATATTGTCCGGGTAGCGCTCGGCCAGCAGGGTGAACCCCGCCTTGGCCAGCTCAAAGGCCCCCTGCACCCATGCGGCACAGGGTGCGTCGGCCTGCACGGCCAGACGCGGCCCGTCCGGTTCCTCCCAGGCGTCGGCATGGGCATTTTCTTCCCCGGCCAGCAGGTACACCAGTGCCTGCATCAGGGTGCTTGCCCCGGCGCACACGATGTCCTGCCCGGCAGGGGCAAAGCCTGCATGTCCGGCAGCCTCCAGTCGGCAGCTCAGGCCCTCGGGGCCATCCAGCTCGCTGTAACATACTTTCATCATTCTTGTTTCACCTCCTTACAGTTTCACGTTCATGGCGCGGGCCGCAGCGGCCACCGGCAGACTGCCGGGCAGCACCGCACCACCGGTGCCGGTCTGCGGCGGGACCGCCTGCTGCAGCTGCACCAGCTTCTGGGCCAGTGTGCCGTTCTGCCGCACCCGCTGGCGCACCTTCTCAATGCCCTCAAAGTCCATCATTTCCAGCGCCGCCAAGGCTGCGTCGGCATTGGCGGGGTCGAAAAAGCCCAGCTGATAGCACTCCTTTGCCGTCTCGTTCTGGCTCAGGCGGCTGAAGGTGCTCTTCTTGGCCGCGCTGACCACGATGTCAAAAATGGGTTCCCGGCTGCCCAGCTCCACGCCGCCCACCTCGCGCACCGGCTGCGGGCGCAGGGCTGCCGCCGAGAAGGGCAAAAACTGGTTCTCACCGCTGGGCCCCACGATGCGGAAGATGCGCTGTTCATCATAGAACTGCCGCATCAGCTCGATCATCAGGCAGCACTGGCGGGAGAAGGCCCGGTAGGCGCTCTTGAGCATATCACGGCTCAGTTTGCTTCCGGCTTCCTGCAGGGCCGCAATGGCACTGGCTGCCGTCACACCGCCGGTGGTGCCGCCCTGGGTCATGTCGCGGTTGCCGCTGATCTCCTTCAGCTCCTCGATGCGGCTCTGACGGTAGCTCAGACTGCTGCCCTGCAGACCGGCCGTCTGCAGCGGGCGGAAGCTGTCGTCGTTCAGACGGCCCACCACATGCACGATGTCCCGGCTCAGGTCGGCCAGCTCTTCTTCGTTGACCCCGGCGGTGTCGCTGAGCACATAGCGCTGCCGGGCCGACAGCAGCACGTTTTCGTCCATGGCATGGTTCATCTGGTCGATGGCGGTCTGGCAATCCTTCATCACGTCGATGTAGCCAAAACCCGCCGGGCTGTCCTCTTCCATGAACAGCGGATCGAATACGAAGGGGTACTGCCCGTGGTCGTACAGGCCCCGCTGTGCCAGTGCCGGGTCGTTCTGGCTGGCGTACAGCACCACCCCGTTGCAGAACTTGCAGTAGTGCAGCACCATGCGGCCGCTTTCGTCCGGGCGCTTATAGTACCAGTCCACCACCACACTGCGGGAAGCGGTGTCCGCGCCGTCCTCGTGGATGTAGCGGGGCACATCCAGCACCCCGGCGGTGTGGCCTGCCAGCTGTGGGTAGCGGGCCGTGAGCTGTGCGGTGTCCTCCAGGCTCAGGCTAAAAAAATCCGATGAGTCCTGGATGTCCGCTACGCCCGGCTCCCAGTAGAGCATCAGCAAGTTCATGGCCCGCACCGCAATATCCCCCACGCCGCCCCGGGCTGCCGGGTCCCAGAACACACCGGTGACCCCGGTGCCCTGCTTGAGCTTGCGCCACCAGCAGTCGCTGTACACCTGCTCGTAATCTGCCTGTTCCAGCACCACCGGCAGCACGCTGGAAAGTGCCCGCGCGGTTGCCTCATCGTCCGCTGCACGGGGCAGCACATTGGGTTCCGGGTAGTTGTCCATGGCATCGGCGTGCTTGTTGGCGATGCTGTTGAACAGCCACCCGCTGGAAGGCTGCGCCTTGCCGGGCATCAGCGGGTCGCGATAGTTTTTCCAGTGTCCCATGCGGAACCACAATTCGTTATCGATCAGGCGCTTGTCCAGCGCCGCCTTGCCCGCCTTGTAGCGCTGCAGCGTCTGCAATGCAGCCGCCGCCTCTGCCGCGCCGATGGGCAGGCTCTCTGCTCTTGTATCTTCCATAGTTCTTTCCTTTCTGTCCTGTTTTTCAGATGCGGTAGAACCGCGCCTGCCGGTGCAGTTCCAGCGGGTCGTCCGGCCTTGGCGGCGCGGCAGAAGCCTCGGGCGGGCTGATGGGATGCTCCATCAGCACATAGCGGCACTCGTCGTAGATGTGATCCTCCTGCCGGGTGTCGATATCCTCCACATTGCTCTCGTCGTACACAAGGTTGGGCAGGGTGCGGATGAAGTGCTTGCAGCTGCTGAACACCTGCAGCATCGGCCGTCCGTCCGGCGCAAACCGCAGCCGGTAGTGAAACTGCATCTTACCTGCCAGCCGGGTGTGGTCCCCGGGCTGCCAGTGCAAAAAATGCGGGCTGCGCTCCATCATGGCCGCAATGCTCTCGCCCCGGCTCTCGTCAAAGATGGCGGGGTCTGCCACTCCGTGGATCACCCTGCCCCGCAGCAGCGGGTCGTTCTGCTCGGCCTCCCGGATGCGCTTGGCCTGCTCCACCGGGTCGATGCGCAGCCCTTCGTTGGGGCGTCCGGTGCAGCCGTACAGCTCCTTGATGCGGTACAGCCGCCCCTCCTCGTCCACCGCATACCACCCCACCGAAAAGGGCTTGGAAAAACCGAAGTCGTACCCGCGCCAGATGGGCCAGTGCTTGGGGATGGCAAAGGGCGCGATGACGTGGGTCCAGCGCTGATCCTGATAGTGCGCCGGGTCGTTGCGCCATTCGGTGAACACCTGCCCGGAAAAGCTGTCCCAGCTGCCGTAGAGCAGCGCCTGCTTTTCCGCCTCCGGCAGGCTGGCAAGGCTTGCCAGATACCCGGGGTCGTTGGCCAGCAGGGCAGGGTTATCAAACACGCTGGACGGGATGAACACCCGCGCCCGCTCCATCTGCTGGTCGGTGCCGTCCGGCAGGCGCACCGTGACGGTTTCCACAATGGGTGTACCGGGCGGGGCGGGAGTGATGAACCGCGCCTTCACCCAGCCGTGGCCGATGCCGCCGGGGTTGGTGGTGGCACGCATATACACCCAGGTGCCCGGCCCGGTGGGGCGGTTACGGCTCATCATATAGCTGTACTCGTCCCACTCAAAGTGGGTCAGCTCGTCAAAGCCGATAAAATCGTAGGCCTTGCCCTGATAGTTGGTGCGATCCTTGGTGTACTGCATGGAGCCGAACCAGATCTTCGCCCCGCTGGGAAAGACCCATACATGGGAGGTAGCGTTGTACTGCGCCTCCGGGAAAGCCCGGCGGTAGTACATCTGGCTCTTATCCACAAGATCGGAAAGCTGCGGATAGGTCTTGCGCAGGATCAGCGCCCGGTAATGCGGGATATGCACCTGCCGCAGCGCTTCAATGAGCAGCGCGTCGCTTTTGCCGCCGCCCGCCGCGCCGCCGTACAGTGCCTCCGGCTCCGGTCTGCGCATAAATTCCAGCTGCCGGGGCTGCGGCTTCCACACAATGACTGCCCGCTCGGTTCTGTTCATTCCTTCTCCTCCTGTTCCACCGGCGGCAGCAGCACCACGCCGCACTCTGTCCCTTCCAGCTCTGTGCCCTGATCGTTCAGGGTCTTTACCACACCCGCCAGATCCTTGAGCACGGCGGTAGCCTCCTTCAGCCCCTTCATCATCCCGGGGTCGGGGGTGTTTTCCCGCCGGGCGGCCTTCTGCCGCTCGTTCAGCTCCTTCACCTCCTGCGCCAGCAGGGTGCTCAGGGTATCGGCGGCGCGGTTCAGGCTCTTCAGCCCGGCGGCGGGCTTTGTCTGCCCCATGATGTTCTTCCTCCTTTCGTCCGGTGTCCCGGGCTCTGTACACAGGATATCACCCGCCCGCCGTGCCCGACAGTGTGCACTTTTGTGGGGCCAGCGGGTATTTTTGTGCAGTTATTTTCCTTGTTGTATATTTTATGCTTTCAAGGCACAACGCAGTTCCGTCAGTTTTATCTTCCCGGTCGGCGTAGCACGCAGAAAACGGCCGCTCGTATTTCGGGCACTGCCACCAAAAACGTTCGCTGCGCCCTGACCGCCCTGTTACTATAAAGGTACAGTGCCGCCCCACCCGGGGAGTAAACATTTTTCTCGACCCGTGTTGTTTTTCCCTTCCGGTAAGAGTGTATAAAAGGCGTTTTCTTTCCGCTGTGTAGTATCCCTGAAAATATCTTTCAAAAAATGTATCGCCCCTTTTCGCGGTTTTTTAGCAGTCATGCAACATTCAGTCATGTTCAAGCATGTTTTTTTACATACCTTCATCATATTTGTATGTTGGTTGCATCGGCATGAAAAGTTGTGATAATTCGCGAAAAGATTTTGTAACCTTTGGTCCGCTTTTGTAGAAACGTAACAAAACATTTGCACCAATATTGTGAACTTATTCTCTTGCGGAACACCCCCATACAAGGGTATAATACTGTCAGGGATTACGGACGCATGCGACAAATGCGTCTGTGAATATGCTGTGATACACAAATGAAGGAGATTACTATTATGAAAATGATTTCTCGTCGCGACTTCCTGAAGGCTTCCGCTGTTGTGGGCGCTACCGCTGCTATGACCGCTTGCGGCGGCTCTTCCTCCACCAGCACCGCTGCTTCCAGCGTTGCTTCTTCCACCGCTGCTTCTGCCGCTGCTACCAACGGCTCTGCCAACATCGGCGTTTGCATCTATCAGTTTGCTGATAACTTCATGACCCTGTACCGCTCCGATCTGGAAGAGTACCTGAAGGACATGGGCTACTCCGTCACCATCATGGACGGCAAGAACGACCAGAACACCCAGACCGAGCAGATCAACACCTTCCTGCAGCAGG
>ERZ773221.3368-NODE-3368-length-10798-cov-3.519594_pt1 | contig 10798 bp, 16 predicted proteins | sample MGYA00580994_ERZ773221 | MGnify/ENA primary metagenome ERZ773221 (study PRJEB29015, sample SAMEA2737758) | human gut metagenome | biome: human gut; feature: human-associated habitat; material: faeces | place: China | collected 2012 ... | reverse complement strand
GAGAGGGCGGTTGCCGTGCAGGAACTTGAAGTTTTGCGGCAGGAATATGAGATGCATGATGATTGCGATGAGCTGGTTGCAAGAAGGTGTCGGGACGCTCTATCTGCTGTCCCCGCCGCCGACGTTGCGGAGGTGGTGCTCTGTAAAGATTGCCAATATTATCAGGACGCAAAAACCAACAAGAAAGGTTTTCTGATTTGCCCAGCATCCGGAATGAAAATTAGCGAAACGGATTATTGCTCTTATGGCGTTCGCATGGGCCAGGAGGATAAGCATGAGGTTAAATGCGCAAAATGTGGGGAAATAAAAGAAATAATCTGCACAGTGGACGGGAAACCGTGGTGTGAAGATTGTTTTGATAAAGCAATGGGAAGCGGGGCCAACCATGAGACTAATTGATGTTGATGAACTGAAAAGACAAGTAAAAGGACTACCCATAATGAGTAATTGGGGAGAAGCATTCATCCCCCAGATTATAGACGAGCAGCCAATCATTGACCCCGTCCATGTCGCTGGCGGGTGCTATTGCCGAGAATGCGAAAAAGCTAAACCAGGTGGGTCCGGCTATGTTTGGTGCGGTGAGAAAGCTATGCCGCTTAATGGATTTTGTAGTGAAGGAAAGCGAAAGGATGGCTGACCATGAAGTTTCGGAATCCGAATACAAAAGAAGTGTATGAAGTAGTACATAATAACTGTGAAGCGTCAGGATTTTGTGCTAACTTGTCTTGTTTGTTTTGTCCTATATCGAATAAAACAAAAGGTATGTGTTCCACCTGGATAAATGACAACCCAAATGAAGCTGCTCGCTTGATGGGTTATGAGGTGGTAGAGGATGATTGCGACCAGTCGCAAAAAAGTCGCAATTCAGTCGCAAAAAAGGAGGAGGACAACATGAACAAGCCGAGAATTTGCGAGGTGCTTGGGATGGAGGTAAACCAGAACTTCCAGTTTAATGATTTCCCATTTGACGAAGTGAAAAGTTATTTTATCGGCACAGATGGAGAAATTAGAAATGTACATGGTGGAGAAGTGGCCTCCAGCGAACTTTGTTACATTATCAATCACCCCGACTGCATCATCCGCGAGCCCCGCTGGACGGAGCAGGAGGTGGAGAGGGCGAAGGCTATCAAGATGTTATACTCAGAGGCAGAAAGCATTGAGATGTATGGCTTCGGCATTAGAGTTTTCAACAGGAAACTTGTCATTGCAACACTCGACCCCTCTTTGTTTCCTTCTCTTCGCCAAAATGAAATCATCACCCTTGACGAGATCATCGGAGGTGCAGAATGAGAGAGATCCTTTTCAAAGCCAAGCGGCTAAGTGATGGCGAGTGGGTGGAAGGGTATTATATAGGGCCGGTAGGCGTCCTTGATGTACATGAGATTTGTGATATTCAAGATATTGCAGGAGCGCGAGTTGAGGTAGACCCATTCACAGTTTGTCAGTACGCCGGTCTGACCGACAAGAACGGAACGAAGATTTTTGAGGGGGATATCATCCATTGGACGAATTGGAACGGCGAACAAAAAGAAGCCCCTGTATGCTATGACCAAGAGTGGAATAGATTTTGTGTTTGGTTGAATGGCGCTGAAAGCATGGGCGTAAATATACATCTGTCAACGAGCGGAATTGAGGTCATCGGCTCCATCCACGACGGGGAGGGCGGACAGCATGAGCAGTAAAATCCTTTTTCCAACTTCCAATGTCTCTCCCGATCAGGCCGTAAATATTATAAAAACAGGACTGAACAATGAATACATCCCCATCAAAACAAGGAGACTTGCCATTGAACAGGTGGCATACATGGAGAGGTGCAGTAGCGTCACAAAAGACGAGTTAGCGAAGGCTTTGTGGTGGCTGCTTGACCACTACAACTTTGATAAAGACGGGTTAGTGGAGGTTCTGCGGTGGGTGTTTAACCACTACGATCTTGATGAGGATATTTGACAGCATGAGGGCAATGAATGACAATCTTAGCGATTGACCCAGGGGACAAGCAGAGCGCCTATTGCTTCATAGACAGCGAAGATTTACGTCCGCTGCGGTTTGGCAAAGAACAAAATGCTGTGGTCCTTTTGATTCTCCAGTTGGAGAAGTATGATCTTGTAGTCATTGAACGCTTGGCAAGCTACGGCATGCCGGTTGGACGCAATGTTTTTGAAACCTGCGAATGGGTGGGGAGATTCACGCAAGCAGCACAGAAGCCAGTGGACTACATATACCGCCAGGATGAAAAGCTCCATCTCTGCCATGACAGCAGGGCCAAGGATGCCAATATCCGACGAGCACTGATTGACCGATTTGCAACCCATGATCTGAAAAACGGGAAGGGGACGAAAAAGAACCCAGATTGGTTCTATGGGTTCTCTTCCGATGTATGGGCGGCGTATGCGGTTGGAATTACGTACATAGAAACAAAACTGAAATTGTAAACAAAGTGTTAAGATCGTCTAACAATTTGACCGAAATGGAGGGCTGCGATATAATTTAGACAGAAAATGGTTTTATACATACGCAGGCAAAGAAAATTTATTTTCTTTGCCGCTATGTATAAAACAGAAGATTTTCTTCCTCCTTCGCCCGGCTCCGAGGCGGTCTCAATATCGGGCGTACCTCCTTTTTCTTTGGGAGCGAGAGCCTTGTTCTCGTCTCCCTATCACCCGGCCAGAGCGGATTTTGGTGCAACTCCAAAACGGGTGACCATTCCCAGCTAGGGAAATTTGATGGAAGGAGATTGTGCTTCTATCGAATCAGTTCTGTGCTTTGCGGCCGCGAAGCGAACCGAAGCACGTACTATTCGCCATTTTGCTGAAAACTTCGCTGGGGTGCTAAAGTACACGGTGCCCATGGATAAGGTGTGTGACAATTTAAGCATAGGTACGTGTGACGGTGTAAACAGGCCTGCGGAAAGCCTGACAAAACCCGCAACATACCCCGCAAGGGGTATCTGGTCCGCTATCTCAAATGGTCAGAGCGCCCGGCTCATAACCGGGGACATCCTGGTTCGACTCCAGGGCGGACCACCAAAAATAGATTTTTATTGATGAGGTTAGTTATGGCTGCACGGTTGACAGATAAGCAGAAAAAGAAAATAGTGGCTGATTATCTGGAACTTGGCAGCTACAACGCAGTTGCCAAAAGAAATCATGTGTGTGGGGAAACTGCTCGGCGTGTCGTGGAGGCATCTGAAGATTTCGCAGAGAAACTTAGACAAAAAAAGGAAGAAAATACAGCCGATATCCTGGCCTACATGGAAAGTCGCAGGCAAGCAGTATGCGATATTATTGAGGTAGGACTTTCCGTTCTTCCAGAGAAGATTCAGAATGCGCGCAGCGCCGCAGAGGTTACGACAGCGCTTGGGACACTGATTGATAAATTCACAGCCTTTGGCGGTGGTCCTGGGAATGATGCCAAGGAAGATGGTTTGAGCCAGAGTTTGAGAGAACTGGCGGAAGGGTTGGAAAGCGATGATTAGTCCACAACAAAAGAAAATCCTTGCATTCCCATACTCCAAATATGATGCCATTATCTGTGACGGTGCAGTCCGATCGGGCAAAACCTCTATCATGATGTGGGCGTTTGTTCGCTGGGCCATGGAAAACTTCTCTGGTCAGCGGTTTGGTATTTGTGGGAAAACCGTTGATTCATGCTCAAAGAATATTATTGTCCCTTTCACAGCTATGACGCTGGCAAAAGAAAAGTATACCATGCGTTGGCGCCGATCAGAGAAGATCCTTGAGGTGCGCCGGGGAACTACGACAAATTGGTTTGAGGTGTTTGGCGGCAAGGATGAAAGCAGCGCAGCACTGATCCAAGGGCGAACGCTGGCAGGTGTTCTATTGGATGAGGTTGCGCTTATGCCCCGTTCCTTCGTGGAACAGGCCCTGGCGCGTTGTTCTGTAGATGGAAACAAGAAATGGTTCTCCTGCAACCCAGAAAGTCCGCAGCATTGGTTTTATTTGGAATGGATTAAGAAGCATGATAAAAGAAATGCACTGTATCTTCACTTTACCATGCGAGATAACCCAGGGCTGACGGAGAAGGTCATTGAGCAGTATGAATCCATGTTTTCCGGCGTGTTTTATGATCGGTTCATTAGAGGGTTGTGGATTCCGGCGGAGGGGCTGGTGTATCCTATGTTTGATGAGAGAAACATTACGGACGAGGTGCCGGAGAGTGGTGAGTATTATATGTCCTGTGACTATGGCACATTAAACCCATTTTCCGCCGGACTGTGGTGCTGGAATGGCAAGGTGGCTACGCGGGTGCGGGAATACTACTACTCGGGGCGGGATGAACGCAGTAGCAAGACCGACGAGGAATATTATATTGAACTGGAAAAGCTGGCTGGTGATTTGCCAGTGAAGTCCGTTGTCATTGACCCGTCGGCAGCATCGTTTATTGAGGTCATCCGGCGGCACAAGAGGTTCAGGGTACAAAAGGCAGTCAATGATGTGATTCCGGGGATTGCTACTACGGCCCGATATATCCAAGACGGGACGATCAAGGTATATCGGAGCTGCAAAGACGCGATCCGGGAGTTCGGCTTGTATCGCTGGGATGAAAAATCCACGGAGGACAAGCCGATCAAGGAGAACGACCACGCCATGGATGATATACGTTACTTCACAATGACCATTCTTCGGCATAAGGTGCGCAAGGCGGGACAACAGCAATATATTCCACTGTGGGAGAGGTGATTTTTTGCTTACATATCAGGATTTACTTGCCGTGGGAAAAGATGAAAAAGCCCGGATGGATTTTATCCAGCAGGCGATCAATGAGCACAAAGGCAGCGAGGCCTATAAAATGGCGGTAGATGCTGAACTATACTTTAAGGGAGAGAATCCGACCATCAATCGCTACGAGAAAATTATATACGATATGCAGGGTCATGCTCATAGGGATATGTACACAGCAAACCACAAGATCGCAAGCAGCTTTTTTGGCCTTGATGTGCGGCAAGAGGTTTCCTACCTCTTGGGCAATGGTGTGACATTTCAGAACGATGCAACAAAGGACAAACTGGGCAAGAAGTTTGACTTGGAAATAGTCAGAGCCGGGAAATATGCCCTGATTGCTGGCGTTTCATTTGGTTTTTGGAATCTTGATCATGTGGATGTGTTCAAACTGCGGGAGTTTGTTCCCCTTTACGACGAAGAAAATGGCGCGCTTATGGCGGGCGTCCGGTTCTGGCGGGTAGCTGATGACAAGCCGCTCAGGGCTACACTGTACGAGGTGGATGGATACACGGACTACATCCAGCGCAGCGGTGAAGATATGACAGTCAAAAAAGAGAAGCGGTCTTATATCCTGCATTTACGTAGCACTGAGGCGGATGGGACGGAAATCTACGACGGCGAGAATTACCCGTCCTTCCCAATTGTGCCACTAAAAAATGGTGAAGATGCTCTCTCAGAATTGACCGGAAAGAGAAATACTGTGGATGCGCTCGACCTCTGTACCTCCAACATGGTTAACAATGTGGATGAAGGGAATTTAATCTACTGGGTGCTGACTAACTGCGGTGGTATGGAGGATATGGATGACGCAAAGTTCTTGGACAAAGTGCGCACGACGCATATCGTTCACGCCGGAGTTGAGGGGGACGAGGGAGCAACAGCCGAACCGCACACTATTGAAGCGCCGTTCAGCGGCACTGAGGCGACCATCGACATGCTCAAATGTAAGCTGTACGAAGATTTCCAGGCGTTTGACAGCTCGGCGGTATCAGCTGGCAACCAAACGGCCACGGCCATTGCCGCCAGCTACACGCCTCTTGATCTCAAGGTAGATGACTTTGAGGCCAGCGTAACAGAATTTATTCTTGGGATTCTGGCCTTGGCGGGCATTGACGATGAACCATCCTACACTCGTAGCCGTATCATTAACCGGGCCGAAGAGACGCAGACCGTCCTCATGGGCGCGGAGTATTACGACGACGAATATATTACAAAAAAGCTGCTGACCATCAACGGCGACGCCGACCAATACGACGCGCTGATGGAGCGCAAGGTGGCGGAGGAAACAGAGCGGTTGGAAGAAGAAACATTCCCACCGGAGGTGGAAGAGGAAACCGAGGTGACGGAGGATGCCGAAGCCTGATGAAGCCCATCGTCTGACCGAAAAGGAACTGGCCGCGCTGGAAAAGCGTATTGCCAAAGTCTACCGAGAGGCGCGGGACGAGCTTTCCGACGCTATCAAAATTTATTTTGAGCGGTTCCGTGAGCGAGACGAGGAAATGAAAGCCCTGATCGGCACGGAGATAAATGGCAAAGTCTGGACGGAGCAGGACTATAAGCAATGGCGGCTCAACCAGATTGGGCGCGGAGAACGATTTGATGATTTGGCCGTAAAGGTGGCAGAGAGGTACACAAAGGCCAACGAGGTAGCCATTGCCTATGTGAATGACGCCACGCCGGGCATCTACTCACTCAACCGCAACTATGCCGCTTACACCATCGAGCAGGTGGCCGGGAACGTGGGGTTTACCCTATGGGACGAAGCCACTGTAAAGCGGCTTATCGTGGAAGAGCCTGACCTGATGCCCTACTACCCGAAGAAAAGGGCTCTCAAGCGAGGCATTGACCTCAAGTGGGGCAAGAAGCAGATTACAAAGAGCGTCACCAGCGGGCTTTTACAGGGCAAGAGCGTGGGCAAGATCGCCACCGACCTGCAAGCCAGGGTGAGCGAGATGAACCGCGCCAGCGCTGTGAGAGCGGCTAGAACAGCTGTCACAGGGGCGCAGAACGCCGGACGTATGGATAGCTATAAAACTGCTTCTGATATGGGAATCAAGGTTAGAAAACGCTGGGTTGCCACAAAGGACGGACGTACACGGCATAGCCACCAGAAGCTGGACGGGCAGACGGTGGAATGGGACGAGCCGTTTACTTCCGAACTGGGGAAGATACGATATCCGGGAGACCCACGGGCCAAGCCTGCAAATGTCTATAACTGCCGTTGCACTCTGCGGACGGTAGAAGCGCCCGGTATCGAAGCAGAGCCACGCAAGATGCGTGTGCGTGACCCTAAGACGGGCCGAAACGTGGTGGTGGAGGAAATGACATACGAGCAGTGGGAAAGGTGGGTGAAAAGCCGTGCCTGATTTGGGCGGTGTGGTGTTCAAAGATTACAGCGCCGAAGTGCTGGAGGCCATGCATGACGCCGTTGTGCGGGCACTAGAGCGGTGCGGCGAACAAGCGGAAGGATACGCAAAAGACCTTGCACCCGTGGATACAGGAGCAGGCAGAAACAGCATTTCCCATAAAGTGGATGAATCCGAACCAGCGGTATATATCGGGACAAACCTGGATTACATGATTTATCAAGAGCTGGGAACCGGCAAATATGCCGAGGGCGGCCGCCCCACGCCGTGGGTCTATCAGGACGCCGAGGGCAACTGGCACTGGACAGCAGGTAACCCGGCGCAGCCGTTTTTGAAACCGGCGGTGGCTGACCACGCCCAAACCTACCGGAATATTATTGAGGATGAGATGAAGAATGGATGAAAAAACAATTAAAAAAATAAATTCCGCTTTGTACAACAAAGAATGCGTTGAATTTAGACCTGTCAAGGATGGAATAAGAATTGTTCGGGTTAAGCGTGAAGTAATTGGAACAATAAAAGAAGATTTGATTGATTTTACAAAAGAAAAATGATAAAATAAATACATAGCAATTGAATATTGTTCCTGTCTATAAGCGTTTAGGCAGAAGGGCTAAGTGGAGCTGATTTGCAAGAATTTCTTGTAAATTGGCTCCTTTTTCTTTTTGGTAAACACCGCAGAGGACAGCGGTTTTTATATCACAGTCGCCCCCGAAGCACTGGGGCCGAAGAAAAGGAGACTGATTATGGCACTTTGGCGCGAAGTCGCGGGCTATGAAGGATTATATGCCGTAAGCGACGAAGGAGAAGTTATTTCTCTCCCAAGGGTTTTGAGCAATGGAAGGGGGATGTTCAAGGTTGGCGGAAAACTCCTTAAGCAAGGCACCAGAGCAGGGAAATATAAATTTGTCCATTTGTCGAAAGACAATGTTCAAAGTTCCGTTTCTGTTCATCGGTTGGTTGCGATTGCTTTCTTGGATAATCCAGAAAACCTTCCAGAGGTAAATCACAAAGATGAAAACCCAAGCAACAACCATGTGGAAAATTTAGAGTGGTGCTCCAAACAGTACAACATTGATTACAGCAAGTCAAAGAAAGTTTCTCAATATACGATGGACGGTGAAAAAGTAGCCGAGTACAAAAGCATTTCTTACGCTGCTGATATTACAGGAATTTCAAGACAAGCAATAAACAATGCATTGTCTAGATGGAGCAAAAGCGCCGGAAGATACACATGGAAATATGAAGAGGAGGAATGACTTATCGCACTCACCAGACGAGCCCTCAAGGCCATGGGCATTGAGGACGAAAAGATTGATGAAATTATCAACATGCACACCGAGACCGTAGACGGTCTGAAAGCCGATGTGGCAAAGTATAAGGCCGATGCGGAAACACTGCCCGAGGTACAGCGGCAGCTCGAAAAAGCGCAGAATGACCTTGAGGCTGGAAAGAAGGACAGTTGGAAGGTTAAATACGAGGCCATCAAAGAGGAATTTGAGGGCTACAAGAGTGAACAGGCCAAGAAGGAGACCCGCGCCGCCAAGGAAAAGGCATACCGGGAACTTCTGAAACAAGCCGGGGTGAGCGACAAACGCCTTGATGCCGTGCTTCGTGTGTCTGATGTGGACCGCGTGGAGCTGGATGAAAAGGGTGCTGTCAAGGATGTGGACAAGCTCACAGAAAGCATCAAAAGTGAATGGTCGGATTTCATCCAAACCACAACAACCCAGGGAGCACAGACTGCTGCACCTCCTGTAAATAGCGGCGGGAGTGCGATGACCAAGGCGGACATTTACAAAAAGGACGATCATGGACGGTATGTCATGTCTGCCGCAGAGCGTCAAAAGGCGCTCATGGAAAACCAAATTACATGAAAGGACTGAATTAAATGGCTGCTACAAAAGTTGAAAGCCTGACTAATCCGAGGGATTCTCTCCCCAATACCTATACCAGCGTTACCGCCCGCGAGGTGGACTTTGTTTCCCGGTTTAACGATAACTGGGATGCGCTTCGCACCATTCTGGGCATCATGCGGCCCATCCGAAAGACCCCTGGCACGCAGCTGATCTCTTACACGGCTGACGTTACGTTGGAGGATGGTGACGTTGACCCCGGTAATGTGATCCCGTACAGCAAGGCCACCATTACTCAGGCGACAAAGGCTGACTTGACCATCAAGAAGTATGCCAAGGCAGTCCCCATCGAGGACGTGGACAAGTATGGTGCGGAAATTGCCGTGGAAAAGAGCGACGACGCTTTCCTGACCAAATTGCAAAACGTGGTGCTGGGTGATTTCTACACCTTCCTGAACACTGGTTCTTTGACGGGAACCGCCACCACTTGGCAGGCCGCACTTGCAAAGGCCCAAGGCGAGGTGCTGAATAAATTCGCAGGCATGGCAAAGGACGTGACCTCTGTCGTCGGGTTTGCGAATATCCTGGATGCTTACGATTACCTGGGCGCGGCGGACATCACTGTGCAGACCCAGTTTGGCATCAACTACGTCAAGGACTTCATGGGATATTCCACCCTGTTCCTGCTTCCCGCTACCGTTTCTGGTAATACCGCCATTGCGCGGAACACTGTAATCGCTACTCCCGTTGAAAACATTGATCTTTATTATGCAGATCCTGGCGACAGCGAGTTTGCGCGGCTCGGGCTGAATTACACCGTGCAGGGTGAAACCAACCTGATCGGCTTCCATGCTCAGGGGAACTACAGCACCGCTGTTGGCGAGAGCTACGCCATTATGGGCATGAAACTGTGGGCTGAGTATTTGGATGGCATTGCCAAAATTACTGTATCGCCGGGGGGGTAATTGGGTCTGACATCTTAACGCTATTCCCCAGCGGTCAGACCCTATTGGGGAAACAGGTTTCTGATTTAGTCGGTGATGATCTGGCGGTAAAGGCTGACGGATCTGTGATTGGAACATTTCATTATGTTTCTGATTATACGGAGTTCAGCAGCGAGCCGGACGAGCAGAGCGGGTATTACTTCCCGTTCCATCTGAACAAGACAGGAACCAAAATGACCTTCAAGAAAAACGGTTCTCCCACAAAGGAAAACATCCCATTTGACGCAGATATTGTCTTCTGGGTGGCCAAGGATGACACCTTCGAGGTTCTTGTTGATGATTCCAGCGTGGTGAAATTTACCTTTACAGGGGCGACGTTTGAACCGCAAGCCAAGACGAAAGCTCGGGCAAAACAATAAAAGGAGGGCGGCGTGATGCTTGAAGAAGTTTTGCAACACCTGAACAACTGGTTTTTGGTGCCTGATGGCATTCACTCCGGAGAGTTCACCGTGCAGGACGGCGGCATTACGTTGCCCTTCCTGCAAACAGGGCAGTATTTCCGGGTGGTGGGATCTATCTTTAACGATGGTCTATACCAATACCCAGAACAGGATATGACTGACGAGACGTTTAATGGCACTGTTTGGGCGTTGGCAGTGCCTAAGGCAGTCATTACTCTTGCGGACGAGATAGCAGCCTGGGACGAGAAAAATGGCGCTCCTGGCCCGTATACCAGCGAGAGTATTTTCGGACAGTACAGTTACACGAAGGCGACCAACGCCAGCGGCATGGCTGTCGGGTGGCAGGATGTATTCAAAAGCCGCCTGAATGCTTGGCGGAGGATTGGAGGGATTATATGAGCTTGTTAGACGATTTTGCCCATTCATGCG
>ERZ773221.3351-NODE-3351-length-10866-cov-3.051152_pt1 | contig 10866 bp, 7 predicted proteins | sample MGYA00580994_ERZ773221 | MGnify/ENA primary metagenome ERZ773221 (study PRJEB29015, sample SAMEA2737758) | human gut metagenome | biome: human gut; feature: human-associated habitat; material: faeces | place: China | collected 2012 ... | reverse complement strand
AAAACGCTGCGAATATCACCTGAGACAATTTATAAAACGCTGTACTTTCGTAGCCTGATTACCACTATAAAAAGGCTGCTATTGAGTATGTTGCTCAGATGCTCATATCAAATATCGGTAATCTTGAGGAATACACATTTGTTCCCGTACCACCATCCAAATGCCGTACAGATGCCGCTTACGATGACCGTATGACAGAAATTCTGCGAATTGCGCAAACCTACGAACCATGGCTGGATTTCTGGGAACTGGTTGTGCAAAACGTATCAACAATAGCCTCTTATACCGCAACAAACCGGCCCTTACCAGAAGCGATTATGGCAAACTACCAACTGGATGAACAATTACTGGAAGGGTGCAGGCCCTAGATTGTTATTTTTGATGACGTTCTCACTGCCGGTAGTCATTTTAAAGCGATGAAAAGCCTGATACTACAACATATTCCTGAAGCCTGTATACTGGGACTCTTTGTTGCCCGAACAACCCGGGGAGCTCAAATTATTTAAAAAGGGTAAAGTACTCCTTAAAATTAAATCACTGATTCATCGCCGTCAGCTATAATCCTGTACCCCATCGCTTTATAACCCCGCTGACGTTTATCCCACATTCTGAGCAGCACAGGATACGCGGTATCCACAAAATCAATGATCCTGACATCGCTTTTACCGGTATGCTCTCTGTGAAGACGCCCTGCATACTGCTGTAATGTCCCTTTCCATGACACAGGCATGGCAAGAATCAGCGTATCCAGCTGAGGGTGGTCAAATCCCTCACCAATAAGTCTGCCTGTTGACAACAAAATTCGAGGAGAATCGGGAGGAAGAGCATTCAGCCCGGATATCAGCATCGCACGCTTTTTTTTCGATAGTCGACCATGGAGAATAAAGGGAGACAATTTCAGTGAATTCATCACTGATGCTATCTCATCCAGATGATCTGTACGTTCAGTCAGTACCAGAACTTTTCGCCCCTGCCCGAAAGCTTTCATGGCTTCTTCAGCTATCGCCACCGTTCTGTCATGATCCAGAGCAATTTCTCTGAAAATATCCTGGATTCTCGCATCCGATGGTAAATGACCAGATGTAAAACGGGAACGGATCAGTACCTCCAGATTATGTGGGCTTTCCTTCGGGCGGACCGCTGTATGGCGAATGGCACCACAGTACATAAAAATAATGGGATGCAGACCATCCCGTCGGATTGGTGTTGCCGTCAGGCCAAGCAGATATCTGGCATTCGTTTCCTTCAGAATCGCAGAAAATGAAACCGCGCCAATATGATGGCACTCATCCACAATGATTTGCCCATAATTCCTGACCAGAGGTTCAACTTCTCCTTGTCTGGATATGGACTGCACCACCGCAATATCAATATTGCCACAGGGTTTATGTTTACCTCCCCCGATAATACCAATACTGTCACCGGCCTGCAGAAACACCGCGAGACGCTCCTGCCACTGCTTCAGCAATTCAGTCCGGTGTACCAGTATCAGTGTATTCACTTTCCGCTTGGCAATCACTGCCGCTGCGGTAACTGTCTTACCAAAAGCCGTTGGCGCACAAAGCACACCAGTGTCATAACGGAGTAATGCCGAAACGGCCTCTTCCTGCTCCGCTCTGAGGTTTCCCATAAAAACGGCATTACATTCCGTCCCGGCAAATCGTTTATCGATTAATTCTGCAGCAATATTGTTGTCCCTAAGGAAAGATAATACGCTGTCCAGACATCCCCGGGGCAACGCAATGTGTTGCGGGTAATTCTCCGCACAACCTATAACACGGGGCTTATTCCAGACTGACATACGCATTGCCTGAGCCTTATAAAACTCAGGGTTCGGAAATGCTGCCAGCCGAATAAGTCGGTTAATCAGCACCTGAGGTAATTGCGCTTTTTCGAAATAGATCTGGTTTGCCAGCGTGATTTTCAGCGGTTCTGCAATAGAAATATTCAGTCTGTTTCCTGATGATTTTTTCTCTTCCCACGGCGTACCCAGGTCTTCTTCGTTGATAAAATTCACATCCAGAGGATGGATACTCCCTGTAGCCCGTAATATCGTCGGTTCAATATCCTGCACATTCATCGGGGTCACCGATACAAGAAAAGCCCACTGATCAGGATAAGGCTGGAGATTCATATCAACAAAAACGCTTCCCCCCAATTCACGCGGTCTTTTTTGCAGAGGTAACGCTATGAGATTACCAAATCCCCCTTTTGGCATAGTATCCTGATTAGGAAATAATCGGTCATAAGACCCCAATCGCAGCTGTCGGGTCCGACTACACGTATAGCTAATAATAGCAGTCCCCAGACGGCGAGCTTCGCGGGCCGAAACTCGTGAGGCAAAAAATATCCAGACATGCGCCCCCTGACGTGAACGGGATATTTCCAGCGCAGCAGGTACACCCAGCTCATCACAGGATCGCATGAATGCGGATGCATCCTTCTGCCATTCAGCTTCATCAAAATCAACTGCCAGAAAATAACAGGAATCATCTTCCAGCAACGGATACATCCCGACAGTATGGGTACCGGCCAGATGGTGGTAGATGACGAGATCGGATACAGGAATCAACTGACGGTGAGCGCAGTCCCCACATTTTATCCGGGGTTTACCGCATATTCTCGCCTGCCATTCGTTAGCGCAGGCAGGAGAGTACCCTGATTTGCCGCTGGTTTTACTTTCCCATCTAAGTGCCCATACATCATCACGCCCACGAAACAACCGACGAAATAATGCAACCTTCTCGTCGGTGGATAATACAGAAACGCGCTGCACAGGAGTCTGCGGTTTACGTCGCCATTCAATCCCATGAGCTTCAAGTAATGAGACCAGACGGGCATTTTCTGCCCTCAATGCAGCTAATTCATCACTGTCAGATTTATGAACCATATTCGTTACCTGTATCCGATCCACTGAGGCACCACGGCAGAAATTCGGGTCCCCTACACTGATGACAAAGCGCCCCGCCCTCTTCTGCCTATTAACTCAAGCACCTCCCAACAACTTACAGAAACTTAATTCTAATACCTAATACAGCTGTAATTCAGTTATGTCGTGGTCGGCCCCGGTTACTTTTTTCGGGAAGCCTGCTACGCCTCAGAATAATACCGTGTTCTTTCTGATCCTGTTTGGCCAGATAGCTAAGGGCGTAACGTAAGTCGTCTACCGCAGATTTATCACTATAGTGAATTACGTGATCGATACGCACCGGGTATTTGTCTTTAGCCCTGCACAGGTGAAAATAACCCTCCCCTTCCGTGATCCGCCTCCAGATATCTCCCAGTTGCCTGGATATCCGATAAGATTTGTTGTGACGTTGCCCATCCAGGTAGCCGATAAAATGAATATGAAGTCCCTTGTTTGACGTATATTCCATTACCCAGTAATATCCCGCCAGCATCGTTTGGGTTTCACTAAGTAAGCGGTGCATTTCAATACACATACTGTGCCTACAGGAATGACCAAAACTGGGCGTGTCTTTCCTGTAGGCAAAATCAATTCTGAAAGGTAACAGTTTAGAAAAACGTTGAAACAGACCTTCCATGTGTTCATTCACGTCTTTCAGAATCATGAAGTCCATTTCGTAATTGGGATTAGCATTATACATTTTATAGTCCTTACTTTATAAAAGTTACAGGAAGGTGGAATTACATAAATACTGAGAGTACAGAAACGCCGTACCGCGGCATTAATAAACGAGGTAACCAGCAGCACAGACAACCTGATAAAACTGTTTCGTATTACCTCATTACTCCAAAGAGGTAATATTTCAGAGTACAGTAAGACTCACTTAAACTGAGGACCAGTACGAATTACAATGGTAAAAACACACCTCATAGAATTGAGTTTAAGGAAGTACCATTCAATCACTTACAGGAAGTAATCTGACATTCACAAAAGCCAGTATCGGGTAGCCACAGGCAACACCGCTATTAATACTTCTGTACCATTAAGTAAAAACAGCGACCCAGCTTGAGGCCTCTACAGATATTTAACTTCACCATAAAAATGATGGTATACAGACCATACCCCACACACCATAAGAATATTATTTCATACAGGAAAGATTATATTTTTTCATACCTATAAACTGTAACAGAGCCATAACATACTCTAATAGTGTTCCGGTACGTAACCAGTGTTAAGTGCGTACAAGACAACATAACAGATCACATAACTTCCACTAATAATACTAATTAACCTAAATTATTTATTGAACACGAAAACAATGAAGGCCCCACCTCACCTCAGACTAAAGCCGACAATATCCTGAGTAACACTCTATCCAATAGTAAATAGTGGTTACACCAGTTATATTTACTGACTGACCTGTACCAGAGTTTTCTAATACAACGCTGACATGGTAAAGACATTAGTCTCCTCCGCAAGTAGCAGAGGAGACTATATGTACTCAACGATTAAGTCGTTCAGAGGTCAAAGTTAGGTGCGACACACAACGTTTTTCCCTCAATAACCGGTACAACTCTGTTTTGTTCATACAGTAAATCCAGTAACCAGTTGATTTTATCCTTTTTCCGGAAACGGTTCGGACCACGCTGTAAAATGTCATTTTTTTTCATACAGAGGATCCCCTTCTCAATACAATAGCTTTTTATCCAGTTGAAAAGTTCAAGCTCCTCTGGAATGAGTCGCACAGGTACGGTCAGGGCAGAGTTGTCAAAAGTTAACGGATTAGACAACCGCACATACTCATTACCGTACCATATTGCTAATTCTCTCGCCATTTCTGCAGTGTAAGGGGAAATCTCCCCCTCTTCACCGCTCGAATGGTAAATAAGTCCTGCCAGTCTTGCCATATACTCTGCATTTTTAGCAGCATATTCCCGGCAATGTCTTAAAGGCCCCAATCCCCCCAGCTTCGATTCCACATCATTGTAATAATCCGTCCAGATTCTGGCAGCCTGAGGAGAAAAGTGAAGGCAACGTCGTTCACCACTCATCGCCAGACTTTCATCAATAAGCTCATTGATCCTCTCTTCAAACAAATCCTGATACTGTGATGAATAATTATCTCCGGTTATTATCCTTGTCCCCTGCGTTGATGTTGGTTGACACATCAAAAACCTTGCATGATGTCCTGACGTTTTCACAATTTCTTTTTTTCGCGTACAAAAACCTTTGTGGTAAACATCAGGCTGAATCATCACCGATATCGTCAGTCTTGGCTCCTTCAAATTAATTCCGGGAGATGATTTCCTGTCGATGAAAAGAGAACCTCCATCCCACAAAGTGTTAATAATTCCCAGTTTACTCATGGCCCGGCTGTCAAAAATTACCCCCCCTTCACTGGATACAAGAGCAAAAGAGCGATTGCTATCGGAGTAATATTTTAACATTCCCTCTATCGTTGTCTCATTAAAAATTGTTCGACGTATCTGCGGCGGAACAGGAGGTTTATTCAGATGCGTTTCAAGCTCTGATTCTGTTGCCTTGTAATCTTTACCGGCACGAATCTCTTTATGAAATTTTGATTCCAGCGCTTTTTGTTTTTGCTCCCATATTTCCTTTTCTGTACTGTAATTCTCAACCAGTTTCGCGTATTCATCCGCCAGGGCTTCATCCCTGAGATAAAATGCTTTCATAAACACTTTATCCACGGTCGTTTTCCTTTCACCGGAATCAGCCAGAATCAGAGAGTAAAGATTAACAGGCCCATGTAAATTTCCAGGTCTGCACACGTCAATCTGATTCTGACAGGCAATTGAGATCGCTGTTAATGCGGATGTTGCCACCATAGCCAAAGGTGCCTGTGTATTTTTTTGAGTTTCAATTATTGCATTTCTCACCAGCGGTGGTAGTGCATATATCGGATAAGGATTTTCTGGTGCAAGTAAGCACATAAAAGCCTCTCTTTTCATTAATGGGTTAGTAAAATAGCAGCAAATCCCGCTACAATAGCGAAAATAGCTGCTATTCAGACCTGATGCTCTGAGAAATACAGAGCATTTGTAGATCTGATGTTTAATAAACCGATAAGGTTAATTCAGTGAAGACTGTATTATTCACCACGAAATATCATTCATATTTCTCATTCTTAATACCTCCGGAAATTATTTCACTAATACCTTTCCCCCGGTCTTTTCCCTTTCTCCAGAACCATAGTGTAAATATTAACGGCCCCACGTAAATTTCCGGGACTGCATACGTCAACCTGATTCTGACAGGCAATTGACATCGCTGTTAATACTGACATTGCAACCAGAGTCAGAGGTACTTGTTTATTGTATTGAGCTTTAATTATTGCCTTCCCTATCATTGATGGTCATGCATATACTGAATACGACATATCCGGTTTGATGTAAGGCATAAATGCTTCCTTTTTCGTAATACGTTTCGGTTATAGCAGCAATTACCGCTACAATAGCGACAATAGCTGCTCTTTCAACAATGAATGCTGGAAATTCTGTTTATCAATTAAACTTCTGGCTAAATTGTTCTTATGCTTCTTTTTCCTCCTGAGGTGATCACGTGATGACAAAAACTTATCTGCTCATGGTCATATCTGAAGAAAGCGTATGTCTCACTTCGTCATTAACACCTTTGACTGCTGATCTGGCAGGTACAGTATGTAAAGTAAGCCATTCGTCAATAGCTGATGAACGCCAGCCCACAGAACCACTACCAAGACGTACCGGCCTGGGGAAGGTTGCATCGTAGTATTTCGATAACGGATTCATTTTTTCGTAAATTGTCGAACGAGATATACCTAACAATTGGCTCAGTTCAGGCATCCGTAAGATGCGTGAAGGAGTCCTGCAGTGTCCGGATTGATCTGGCATTTTATCCCCCATAGTGTGGTGAACTGTCGTTACAGTTTGTATTCCCCGGGTAAATTTGTCTGCGTAAAAAAATGGGTTGAGAAAAAAGACAATAAATAATTAAAAATCAATATGATAGAAAACGACAGCATTAGTGTTATTTTACTTTTCCCTTATCGCTGTCGATTCTCATTATCATTCATGGCAAAAAAACAGCAAAAGAGGCCCTGGTAATGACTCCTGTCAGTAGTACATGTGTTTTCGATAAATGAACCAATGGCTTTTCGTGAATTTCCAGGGAGCGTAAAAAGCAAATCGTTTTCCGGGCAGGTCGTTTGATGTGAGTACGAAGTGTCAGATTGTTGCGCTCAATGCGCCGGGTAAATATCTTGCCGACAAGATGCTTATCCTGTGGCATTTCTCTGGTATAACTGCTCCGGTTGTCTCTGGTTATCATGCCTGCGGAGAATGGCTTCAGGAATTCCGGCAACTCACGGCATGTTTCATCAGTGCGAGGACCAAAAGTGTAAGCCAGCACACCGTCAGCTTTGGTCTTATACGCGTACCAGTGCCACTGCTGACGAGCTTTGTTTTCGACAAAACTCCATTGTTCATCAAGTTCACAGATAAGTGCCACATCGACACTGGCGGCTGGAGATATGGTTACTTTACGTGGTGAGCGTTTTTTAAAGTGAGAATGACGGTGTTGATATCCACCTTCAGCGTTCTGGAGCTATCGCGAACCCCGGCTCCGTTATGAACCATTTCAACAATTTGCTCTTTAATGCCTGGTTTTCGGGTTTCGTAGATGTAATTCAGTTGAAATACACGTTTGCAGGATTAGCACTGGAAACGCTCATGATCTGAGGTGCTGTGATCATAACGGTACACTTTATAGGAATTACAGCGGGGAGAATATACTGTAACTGTTGCCATATGGTCTCCAGATACCAATAGAATACAACATTAATCTATCGTCAGAAGGCATCACCGGGGCCTTCTGACATAATCTGTTAATACGTGTACTATTACCCTGTTCAGAAAATATTGATTCAAAAATGAAAACCAGTTAACAGAAAAGCAAAATGATATAATGTTAAAATTTTATATAGTGCAATAAAAGGAGAATGTTATGTATAATTTTATCACTATAATGTATGATGTCTTTTCATGTTTTGGTGTTCTGGCTAAAAACCAGAATAGCCGTGACATCCGAAATATTAAAAATTTTTCCTCACATCAACATTCACTGGGCGACATGTTTGATGAATTAATAAACATTATTGATAAAGAACAAGTATTGAGTAAAGAACAACGAAAAGTTATATTTAGGAGATATGAAGATCTCTATGTTAAGCTAATGCACTATTCTGTTTTTACAGACAAAACACATCAAATAATAAAACAAAAATATTTTAATGACATTGTACCAATGATTCTCGCACTCGACATCAGGAACACATATCGCCCGGATAATGAGATGGCATTTTACTATCATATTCATTCTTTTCTCACTCAGATACCGGATAATGAGGATGATATATATCATGCTGCAAGGACATATCTGCGAAATTACGTTAAGTTATGTTTATCCGGATACACGCCAGCGAATGCGCATTTCAAAGATATCTTTGATGGCGTATATGAATTCATTCGTAATATTCGCAAAAACAGTACACCAGGAAAAACAAAACTTATCGCAACTATCAACACATGCAAAGAAACCTGTAAACATCTGCTTTATTTAAGTAATGAAGACAAGGAAAAAATAATTTCTGACTTAGATAAAGTTCAGGTTGCATGTTATTATCTCACTATATTACTGGCTTTCGAAAGACGAACTTCATTAACAAGCATCCTGGCAACTTTATATAAAATGCTGATAAGCGAAAGAGAAGTTTCAGAATATGAATGCCAGTTATTATATTTAACCAACCCAATAGATGTAATGAATATACTGAACAAATACATATATTACTTTCCTAATGAGAACTCACCATTTTATACACTGAAAATTGACAGTGCATTATCGTGGGATGCCATTGACGCAATACGAGACTATAGTATTTCTGATATTTATCTTTATCCTGAACAAAAAACAATAAATTGTGTCGTTGAGATTGAAAACATTGTCTTTGGCGGTTACATTTATACATTGAACAACGGCGTCACATTACAAAACATAGAAAACTCTTTAAAAGATTCTTCATGCCATTATGTCTTAAATGGCTATACAGAATTTGTTAACTGTTTGAGACAACTTACTTCAGGAAAGACTGAAAGTGTTCATCGCACCATCAATAAACTGAACTATGAGAAATTACCTTTTGGATTTATCATTGCCGCGTTTGCTATACTAAAGATAGCATTTAAAATAAAATTCAGTAAAAATCATGTAAATATCCGAGCATTATTAAATGACATCAATTATTTTATGACTTATCAGGGCGAGTCCATTAACCTTATTTCACTGGATCACGAATACCCAGAGTCCTGTCTTCAAAATGACACAAACACATATTTATTAGGAAGAGTAATATTTCTGTATAACTCAATGATTTATAAGTTCATAAACTGTCAGGAACATGAAACCAATAACATTCACTCAGCTATGATAAATAACCTATTACAGGAAGTTGATATAGCCCTTGGTAAAATAAATGACATTATAGACAGCAGAAACATATCAGCCCCCCATGAACTGGCAAATATTCTTACCCGCGAAAAAATACTTACAACACGGGAAAAAAAAGGAAACCTGATAAGCCTGTTTGATGGATTCACTTTATTCCATTGTGTTGGAATGATAACCTTTCTTATCCATTATCTCAGAACACCTGAAGAAAAAGTTGAAAATATATTTATGTTATATGGTGCAGATAAAAACAATAAACTACGCAGAAGACTGATTTATGACGCACTAGGAATAATTCAGTCTCAGCAGGAGTGAAGAGTTAAACAGGCAAATTATTTTTTATAAAAAGGGGATTGTTAAGTAATCCCCTGTTAATCAAAATACTCTTTCCTGACGATCTGATAATTATCAGCTCAATACATTTGACATAAAAGCGGTTTCTTAATTACTACTGCTACGATCACATATCAAATCATGATCGTACAATATACATTTTCACTATTATTTATTCACAATTTGAGACATCACATAATCCGCCCATGCCTGCATCATCGGTACACGCTGCTCCAGTAGATCAGTACGATGATATGCCGCCTCAACCTTATTTTTCAGCGTATGAGCGAGCGCCCTTTCCGCCAGATCCCGCGAATACCCCTGTTCGCTACACCAGTCCCTGAATGTTGAGCGAAAACCATGTGCCGTGGCAACTCGCCCCGGAATGTCACTGACGGCTTTCTTTTTACGCAGAAAACTTGTCAACACCATATCGGAAAGGATCTGCTGCTTTCTGGGTGAAGGGAACACCAGTTCATCATGCAGGCCACGTATATTTTCCAGAATGTAAATAGCCTGCCGGGATAAAGGAACACGATGCTGTAGCCTAGCTTTCATTCTTTCTGCAGGTATAGTCCATACCCGCTTATGAAAATCAATTTCAGCCCAGCGCATTCCCCTGGCTTCGCCCGAGCGAGTTGCTGTAAGTATCACCATTAATAACAGTGCGCGGGTAACATTATAAGGTTCATCGGTATACACACTGGTCGCCACAAAAAGCGGTAACTGCCTCCAGGGCATTGCGGGTTGGTGTTCATCACGTCCTCTTGTCTGCTGAGGAAGCAAATGGTCAACCACATCAACAGGATTTGCTACACAAAAACCGTGCGCCCATCCCCACTGCATAACAACATGAATGCGCTGTTTAACCCGGCTTGCCGTTTCTGACAAGGTTGACCAGACTGGACGCAGTGTTTCTGCCACGTCCGCAGCCGTAATCGAATCCAGCGTTTTTGCTCCCAGTTGAGGAAACGCGTAATTCTCAAGCGTCGATAACCACTGCCTTACATGCTTTGGATTTTCCCATCCAGGAGACAGTTCTGCATGTACACGCCTGGCTGCATCGGCAAATGTTGGGATAGCGACTTTCTCAGATTCAGCCTTTTTAATCTCCAGAG